>Ga0308165_1005298_pt1 | contig 12079 bp, 11 predicted proteins | sample PhyWR2_FD_201032 | JGI IMG/M metagenome (GOLD analysis project Ga0308165, IMG submission 201032) | Phyllosphere microbial communities from UC Gill Tract Community Farm, Albany, California, United States - DLSLW.R2 | ecosystem: Host-associated > Plants > Phyllosphere > Unclassified | place: USA... | reverse complement strand
TAGTGCTGCCAGAGCTTGAAGCTCTGATAGCCCAGGAACCCGACCACGCCAAGCTTGAAACCGGTCTTCGCCAATCTGAGTCCGCCCAGTGCCACGACGGATACCTTGATGGGCGAACGGCGGAACATGCGCAGCAGCTGCAGCAGCATCGCCGGTCCACCGGCAGCCAGGCCGCCGGGAATCATTGCGCTCAGGCCACGCACGCCGCCAACACTGGCGAGCGCACCGGACAAGGCGCCGGCAAGCCCGCCGGCAGGTGCATGCACCTGGCCACGCGGACCCGTCTTGGGCTGACCGATACCGAGCATGGAACGCGCAATGGCGCCGGGCGAGGCCGCCTCGCGCACTTCCATGACGTTGTGCGTGAGCTCGAGCCGTTCCAGCGAGGCCCGAACCTTCAGCAACTCTTTACGGACATGCAGCGGGGGCGAGCTCATGGAGCACCTCGTCGAGCAGGCACCGAATTCTCGCTTGCCGCGCCGAGCGCCTGGCGGTCGCGTTCGAGTTCGGCCAAGGTTTCGTCAAACGCAAACGGCGAATTCGCGATCTTGTTGCGCACGAAAAGCAGTGCGCCTACCCCGGAGAGGAAGTACAAGGCAGCGACGACACCGAGTGCAGTCAGGCGGTGATCGGTATCCCAGAAGGCTGCGACCACCAGCAGCGAGAGCATCAGGATGCCCATCGCCAAGGCCAGCAGCCCACCGAGCGACCACAACAGAATCGCCAGCAGGCGATTCTTTTCTTCGGCCAGTTCGACTGCAAGCAGCTCGAGCCGGGTACGCAGGATGCCGATGACGGTCGCACCGAGCGCCCGCAAGGATCCGGAGAGTGGGGGGCGGGGTGCAGTCATCGTCGGCCGTGCTTAACGACGATTGACCAGGAGGCCGATCAGGAAACCTGCGGTGGCAGCGATGCCGATCGAACGCCAGGGATTGTCGTGCACGTAGTCGTCGGTCACGCGGGCTGCGGCGCGGCTGCGCTCGACCAGCGAGTCCTGCAGGTCTTGCAGATGTTCGGCACCGCGCTTGAGCGAGTCCAGTGCGCGTTCGCGCAGCTCTACGGCGCGATCGCCGGTCGATCCGGCGGCTTGCTTCAACAGATCTTCTGCGTCGTCCAGCACGCCCTTGACGTCGGTGATGATTCGTTCTTTATTGCTCGTTGCCATGTGGCACCTCCTGGATACGCGGGTTGATCACCTGATCGATGATACAGCCTCGCCTATCGCCTGAGAGGCTGCGGGCGCCTCGGAGTGGTTACATTTTTCGGCAAGCGCGCCGAGCCGGGTCAAGGCGTGGCATTCAAGGCCGCACGCGGCGGTCCCAACTGCTTGATGAACAGGATGTCGAAGGGATCGACCGGAACGTCGAAACGAGACGTGCTGGCGTAATGCAGCACCTGCGTGTGCAGGGGCAGATAGACCAGGTCCTGGTTGGCGCGCGTCCAGATGCTGTGCAGCGCCGCATCGCGAAGCGTGCGGTCCGCGGTGGACAGGGATTCGATCTTGGCGTCCAGCGCTTCATCGGCGTAGCCGGTGAGATTGGCACCGCCGTAGGCCCCGTCACTGCTGTGATACAGCGAATCCAGCATGTAGGCGGAATCCAGCGTGGGTGCGTTCCAGCCGTACAGCCAGAAGTCGGCTTCGCGCTTGAGCACCGTGCCGAAATGCACGGCTGATGGGCGGGATTCCATGGTGGCCTTCACACCGATGCGCGCCAGCATGCCCGCGACCGCGACGCAAACGGCCTCGTCGTTGATGTAGCGATCGTTCGGACAGTTCATCACCAGATTGAAGCCTGTCGGATATCCGGCCTCGGCCAACAGGGCACGGGCGGCCGCGGGATCGGGCGTGGGCACCACGTCGAGCGCCTGGGCGTAGCCGTGCACCGACGGCGGCACGATGAATCCGGTGGCCTGGCCCATGCCACGCATCACGGCGCGAACAATATTGACCCGATCGATCGCCAGGTTGAAGGCCTGACGCACACGCCGATCGGCCAGCGGGTTCGGCTTTGCATCGCTGCCGAGCCGACGGCTGTTGCTGCCCAGGTTGAAGCCGAAAAACACCGTGCGGTTTTCTGCACCCCGGGTCACCCGGATGCCGGGCTGCTGGTCCAGGCGGGCCACGTCCTGCACCGGTACGTCCTGCAGGAAATCGACTTCCCCTGCCAGCAGAGCGCTGGTGCGCGTCGCTGCATTGCTGATCGGCAGCCAGACGATGTCGCTGACGGCGAACGGGAAATTCGCCCGCCCCCAGTAGCCATCAAAACGCGTCAACACCGTGCGGCGATCGGGTTCGCGCGAGACCAGACGGTATGGACCGGTGCCGTTCTCGTGGGTCTCGGCATAGGGCGAGGACGCCTGGCCCGGGGCCTGAGGCAGCAGCGCGTGATTGGCCTGGGCCCATGCGGCGTTCAGGATGTGCACGTGCACCAGGTAGTTGGGCAGGATCGGATTGACCCGATAGGTGCGCAGCGTCACGGTACGCGCGTCGACCTTGGCAACCTCGGCTACCGTGGCAAGCCAGCTCTTCATGTCGGAGCTGGCGGCACGCGCGCGATTGAGCGAGAACACCACGTCGTCGGCGCTGAGCAGCTGACCATCGTGGAAACGCACGCCATCGCGGATCGTGAAGCGCCACACGGTGGGGTCGGCGTCCATCTCCCAGGCCGTGGCCAACGCGGGCTGCAGGCTGCCATCCCGTTCGCGGGTCAGCAGCGGTTCGTAGAGCTGGTGGAAAAGATTGTGGTTCGCGGTGGTGTTGGCCGCATGCGGATCGAGCGTGGTGGCGTCGCTGGCCCGGGCCCAGCGCAGCGTTTCCGCCGACGCACCGGGCGCGGAAACGAGCGCGGCGAGACAGGCCAGCGCGGCGGCTGCGCGGCGCAGTCCGGTGCGTGACATGCTGGCCTGAGCTTGCCTGGCCACAGCGACGGTCATCACAGGCGGCTCGGCACGGGGCCGAGCTCGCCTGCCAGGCAGGATCATCGTGCGGCGACCCAGGCGACCAGCGCGTCCAGGAACGGACCGGCGTTTGCCGCTTGCTCATGGTTGACCAGGCCGACGACCAGGTAACGCTTGCCGCTCGATGCCAGCACGTAGCCCGCAATGGCGCGCACGTCGCGCAAGGTGCCGGTCTTCAGATGGGCCATACCCAGCGTGGACGTGCCGCGCAGGCGGCGACGCGCCGTGCCGTCGGTGCCGGAAATCGACAGCGAGGACATGAATTCCGGCATCACCGGCGAGTGATAGGCGGTGTTCAGCAGCTTGGCCAGGCTGTCGGCCGACACCCGACCATTGCGCGACAGGCCCGAGCCGTTGTCGACCACCAGCTCGGGGAACTCCATGCCGTGCGCGAGCAAGACCGAATGAACCGCCGCCGCACCGTCACGCGGGGTGGCGCCGGTTTGCCCGTTGGCCGCGCCCAGCGTCAGCAGCAGTTGGCGCGCCATCACGTTGTTGCTGCGCTTGTTGATGTCGCGAATGACTTCAGCCAGGGCCGGCGATTCGTGGCTGGCCAGCGGCATCACGCCCGGCGGCACCACACCCACGCGCACCGGACCGTCGATGGTCCCGCCCATTTCTTCCCACAGCTTGCGCAACACCGCGCTGGCGTGATCGGCCTGCGGCAAGGCAATGCGGTAGATGCTGAACTCGCCGCAATCGCCGGACACCGTGCCTGACAGGCGCAAGGTGACGCCGCGCGCATCGACCACCGGGTCGGCCTGGACAGACGGCGAACCCGGGCAGGCCACATCGGACCAGACCGGGGCACCTTCCACCGTTACGTTGGGCAGCACCGGATCGGTGACCACGCGCCAGCGGCGCTGCACCGGATCGGGCAGGAACATCAGGCGGATGGCGCCGAAGCCCACCATCCAGGTGTCGGGGCTGGCGTTGTACGGGCGGGCCGGGTCGCCATCGAAGGCGCCAGTGTCGATGCGAACATCACCGAACAGCGATCGGTCGACCACCAGTTCGGGCAGGCGCGTGACCCCGTGCAGACGCAGGTCGCGCAGCATGGCCCAGAGATCTTCCATGCGCAGGATCGGGTCACCGCTTGCCCGCAGATACAGCGGGCCGCGCAGCGCGCCGTCGGGGCCGGGCCAGTGCTGCGGCAAGGCCAGCAGCTCGGTGCGCCAGGTGTAGGCCGGGCCAAGACCTTCGAGTGCCGAATAGGTCGTGACCAGCTTCATCACCGAGGCCGGATTGCGCGGCGTGCTGCTGTTGAGGGACGCGATGCGGCGGCCATCGAGTTCCTCGATCACGACCGACACGGCAGAACTGGGCAGCTTGCTTTGCGCCAGCGCGCGGGCCAGGTCCGGGGGCAAGGGGTCGGCGGCGTTGGCCGCGTTGGCTGGTGCGCCAACCGCCACCATCATGGCCAGGCCTGCGCCGATCAGGTGTCGCATCACACGTTTGATGAGAAGACCCATCGCACGCTTGCCTGTTGCCGTGTGCACGGTGTGTTTCACCGGCGCAAATTCCACGGACCTTGCCACTGCATTCCCGCCTGTTGCCAACATCTCGCTCACGTTACCGCCCTGGCCGATTCAACTCGCAATCGCACAGCATAACCGTGCAGCCCAGGGCACAACGCGGCGCCGCCGGGGATTTACATCCGGACGCGATCAATGCGCGATCGACGCCTCGAAACGCGCCAGCAATTGACGGATCTCGCCTGCCGTGTCGTGCAGTTCGTGCGATGCCGCGCCCAGGCCCTCGACGGAGGCCGCCGTGCGGTCGACTGCTTCCGAGATTGCCTCCATGCTGCCGGCGATGTCGCGCGAGGCCGAGGATTGTTGATCCAGCATGCCGGCGATGTCACGCGAGCGATCGACGGCTGCGCCCGACGACTGCCGGACACGCACGAAGTAACCAGCGCTGTCGCGGATCTGATCGCCGCTGGCGGCGACGGAAGACACGGCGTCATGCATCGACGCCGCCGTATCGGTGGCGAACCGGGTAATGGCTTCGAGTGCCTTGCCGATGTCTTCGGTGCTGCGCGCGGTGCGCTCGGACAGCGAGCGCACTTCGTCGGCCACCACCCCGAAGCCCCGCCCTTCCTCGCCCGCCCGTGCCGCTTCGATGGCGGCGTTGAGCGACAGCAAGCTGGTCTGCGTGGCGATGTCGCTGATCGACTGGGTGACGCGGGTGATGGTGGCGACCAGCGTGTGCAGCGAATCGACCTGGGTGCTGGTGCGGCCCACGGCATCGGCTACCGACGTGGTGCCCGTGACCGATTCGGTGATCTTGCCTTCGGCGCCGTCGACGTCGGCCAGGGCCGATTCCGACAGGGCCAATGCGGTAGCGGTGTGCTGCGAGGCGTCGCGGATCGATACGCTCATTTCCTGCACGGCGGCAGCGATCTGCGAGATGCGGTCGCGCTGTGCGCCAATCGCCGTGGTCAGCGCGGCGACTTCGCCATTGACCTGGCCGGCGCTTGCTTCCACCGCCCGCGCGCTCAGCATCACGTCACACAGGGTGGATCGCATGTGGATGCGCACGGCTTCGATGTGCAATCGCAAGCTTCCCAGGCCAAAGCGCGCACCCGGACCGGCAGCGCGTTCGAGCGCACCGTGCTGAATGGCCACCAAGGCCTCGATGGCTTCGTTCAGCGGTGCACTGACCAGGCCACGCCAGACCAGCGCGCTTGCCAGCAACCATACCGCCCCGCCGGCCGACCAGCCCCAGTGCGGCAAGGCTGCAGCGCCTGCGAACAAGGCCAGACCGATCAGCCCCAGGCTGGCGACAACCGGTGCAGGCCGATGCCACCAGCGTGCGCGCGGCGTCATCGGGAATTTCGCGTCACCGGCCTTCACTTGCGCGTACAGCGCAGTAGCCTGGTTGATCTGCTCACGCGAAGGCGCGTTGCGCACCGACATGAAGCCCACCTGGCGGCCGCCTTCGAACAAGGGCGTGACAAACGCCATCACCCAATAGAAACCACCATCCTTGGCGCGGTTTTTCACCATGCCCTGCCAGGGCTGACCGCGCAGTACGGTCTGCCACAAGTCCTTGAACGCCTCGGCCGGCATGTCGGGATGGCGCACGATGTTGTGCGGCGCCCCGATCAACTCATCGCGGCGGTAACCGCTGATCTCCACGAATGACGGATTGGCATAGGTGATATGTCCCTTCATGTCGGTCTTGGTGACGATGGGGCGGGCCTTATCGACCAGGTGCTCGACGTTGTTCGTGAGAGGCGGGTTTGACATGTACTCAGCTAGGAAAGAATGGGTGCCTGGGCAGTGTAACGGCTTGAAACACGTTACTTCGCGGTAGTCAGCGTCGAGGTCTGCTTGCGTGTTGGTTAAAAGCGGGTTAGTGGTCGCTACGCTGCAAACGGCGGGTAAACCCGGGCGTCTACCCCGTTATCAAGCCGGGCTTATCCATGCGGCTGCTTTATGAACTCAAAAGCGCCGCGCGAAAATGCGCCGTGCAGTACGGCTACCATTGGCGTTTTCCGGCGCGACCCGTGCCGTCCACCTTCAGCACAGGGACCCCATGGAACTTCTGAACAAACATCGCTGCTTTGGCGGCGAACAACGTTTCTACAAACACAATTCCGCAACCATCGGCTTGCCGATGCGCTTCTCGGTGTTTGTGCCGGAACAGGCCGCCCGAGGCCCCCTGCCCGGCCTGTTCTACCTGGCGGGCCTGACCTGCACCGAAGAAACCTTCGTCACCAAGGGTGGCGCGCAGCAATACGCAGCCGAACACGGCCTGGTCCTGATCGCGCCGGACACCAGCCCGCGCGGCGCGGGCGTGCCGGGCGAGACCGACAACTGGGACTTCGGCGTCGGCGCCGGTTTCTACCTGGATGCCACCGAGCCCGCCTGGGCCACGCACTACCGGATGGAAAGCTATATCACCGGGGAACTGTTCGACCTGGTGACGCGCGAACTGGGCGTGGATGCGGCGCGGGTGGGGGTGTTCGGCCACTCGATGGGCGGCCACGGGGCGCTGACGCTGGCGCTGCGCCACCCGGACAAGTTCCGCTCGGTATCGGCGTTTGCACCCATTGCTGCGCCCAGCCAGTGCCCCTGGGGCGAGAAGGCGTTCACAGGTTACCTGGGTGCCGATCGCAGCCGCTGGGCCGCGCATGACGCCAGCGCGCTGATGGCAGGCAAGGCTTCCGTGCCCTTCCCCGCTGGCATCCTGATCGACCAGGGCTCGGACGACAAATTCCTGAAGGACGGCCAGTTGCTGCCCGAGGTGTTCGAGGCGGCCTGCGCGCAAGTCGGCCAGCCGCTGACGCTGCGCCAACAGCCGGGCTACGACCACGGCTATTACTTCATCTCGACCTTCATGGCCGACCACCTGGCCTTCCACGCCAAGCAACTGGGATGATGGAATGAAGGACCCCGCGCCCCGCATCGAATCGCTCAGCGCCGTCACGCTGGCCACCACCGACATGGGGCGGTCGCTGGCGTTCTACGCGTCGCTGGGTTTTTCGCTGACCCGGGGTGGCGCGGATGCGCCGAATCGATGGACACGGCTGCCCGCCTATCCCCTTCGGCTGAACCTGGACCGCCGGAACGTTCCATCGACCTGACTCCTGGACAAGACCAGCCCGCCTGAGCACGAGCACTATGGGGCTCCATGATCAGGAAGGCGTTCGCCATGAAGATGTATGTCTTGTCCCTTGGCGCCGGCCTGCTGGTCGGCGTGCTCTATGGCCTGCTGAACGTTCGTTCGCCTGCGCCTCCCATCATTGCCCTGATCGGCCTGCTTGGCATCCTGGCCGGCGAACAGATCCCCACGCTGGTCAGGCACTACTTCGACAAGCAGCCCGCCGCCACGTCCTGGCACGAGCAGGTCAAACCGCACATGTTCGGTCAGTTGCCTGGCGCCGCTACGGTCGCGGGCAATACCGCGACCACGTCGCAAGACGGCCCGGCCTGGATGCAGTACCCGGGCCAGGCGTCCGCGCCCGGCGTCACGCCAGCACCCTCACTCGACAAGTCGATCGATACGTCGATTGGTACATCGACCAATGCGTCGACCAATACCCCGCCCCAATCCGATGGCAAGGCCGATGCGCCGATTGCCCGCGATCCCAACGCCTGAAGGAAAGCCCCATGTCAGCTACCCAGACCCCAGACCTGATCCTGCACAACGGCCAGTTCACCACGCTGGACCGCAGCAAGCCGGTCGCCCAGGCTGTTGCGATCCGCGATGGCCGCTTCACCCAAGTCGGCCGCGATGAAGAAATCATGCCGCTGGCCGGCAGCAACACCCGCCTGATCGACCTGAAGGGCAAGCCCGTGCTGCCCGGCCTGATCGACAACCACATCCACATCATTCGCGGCGGGCTGAACTTCAACCTGGAATTGCGCTGGGACGGCGTGCCCAGCCTGGCCGATGCGATGGCCATGCTGAAGGCGCAAGTGGCGATCACCCCGGCGCCGCAGTGGGTGCGCGTGGTGGGCGGCTTCACCGAACACCAGTTCGTGGAGAAGCGCCTGCCGACGCTGGAAGAACTGAATGCAGTGGCGCCGGATACGCCAGTTTTCATCCTGCATCTGTACGACCGCGCGCTGCTGAACGGCGCGGCGCTGCGTGCCGTGGGCTATACCCGCGACACGCCGGAGCCCCCGGGCGGACAGATTCTGCGTGACGCGGCCGGCAATCCCACTGGCCTGCTGCTGGCCAAGCCCAGCGCGTCCATTCTGTACGCGACCCTGGCCAAGGGCCCGAAGCTGCCGCCGGAATACCAGGTCAATTCCACCCGTCACTTCATGCGTGAACTGAACCGTCTGGGCGTGACCGGTGCGATCGACGCGGGTGGCGGCTTCCAGGCCTATCCCGAGGACTATCAGGTGATTCAGCAATTGGCCGATGCCAATCAGCTGACCATCCGCCTGGCCTACAACCTGTTCACGCAAAAGCCCAAGCAGGAAAAAGAGGACTTCCTGAACTGGACGGCGACCTCGTCCTACAAGCAAGGCGACGATTACTTCCGCCACAACGGCGCAGGCGAAATGCTGGTGTTCTCGGCTGCCGACTTCGAGGACTTCCGCCAGCCGCGCCCGGACATGCCGGCCGAGATGGAAGAAGATCTGGAAGGCGTGGTGCGCGTGCTGGCGGAAAACCGCTGGCCGTGGCGTCTGCACGCGACCTACGACGAGACCATCAGCCGCGCGCTGGATGTGTTCGAGAAGGTCAATCGCGACATTCCGCTGGCCGGCCTGAACTGGTTCTTCGACCATGCCGAAACCATTTCGGACAAGTCGATTGCGCGCATCGCCGAATTGGGCGGCGGCGTGGCCGTTCAGCACCGCATGGCCTACCAGGGCGAAGACTTCGTCGAACGCTATGGTGCGGCAGCTGCCGAAGCCACCCCGCCGGTGTCGCGCATTCTGGCGGCCGGCGTGAACGTATCGGCCGGCACCGACGCCACGCGTGTGGCGTCCTACAACCCGTGGGTGTCCTTGTCGTGGCTGATCACCGGCCGCACGGTCGGCGGCCTGCGCATCACGCCGCAACGCAATTGCCTGGACCGCGATACCGCCTTGCGCATGTGGACCGAGAACGTCACCTGGTTCTCGAACGAACAAGGCAAGAAGGGCCGCATTGAAGCCGGCCAGCTGGCCGACCTGATCGTGCCGGATCGCGACTTCTTCCGCTGCACGGAAGACGAGATTGCCGGCACCACCGCCCTGCTGACACTGGTGGGCGGCAAGGTGGTCTATGGCGCCGGCGAGTTTGCGCGCTTCGACGACACCTCGGTGCCGCCGGCCATGCCGGACTGGTCGCCGGTGCGTCGTTACGGCGGCTTCGCGGCATGGGGCAAGGACAAGGAAGCTGACCCCGCAGCCGCTGCAAAAATGGCCGCACTGTGCGCTTGCGACACGAGCTGCCAGGTCCACGGCCACGCCCATGGCAAGGCCTGGGGCAGCAATGCGCCGGTGTCCGACTTCAAGCAGTTCTGGGGCGCGCTCGGCTGCGCGTGCTGGGCGGTGTAAATGTCGTTCAAGCATCTCGACGCCCCGCACTGGACGCTGTCGCCGGCGGTCCGCTGGATCGCCCTGCTGTGCCTGTGCGCCGCCTATATCCAGGGCGGCCTGTTCAAGCTCATGGACTTCAACGGCGCGATGGGCGAAATGCAGCACTTCGGCGTGGCGCCTGCGGGGCTTTTCGCTGCGCTCACCATCGTGGTCGAACTCGGCGCACCGGTCCTGATATTGGCGGGCATCTGGCGCTGGGCCGGCGCACTGTTGCTTGCCGGTTTCACGGTTTTCGCCACCCTGCTCGCCAACCGCTTCTGGGAAATGAGTGGACAGGAACGCTTCATGACGACCAATGCCTTTTTTGAACACATCGGGCTGATCGGCGCCTTCGTGCTGGTGGCCTGGATGGACCTGCGCGAACGACGCGCAAGGACTGCCGTGCGAGAAGCAGCATGAGCGCGACGCCAACGGCTGCAGCCTCGCCAAGCGCCTTCGCTGCGCTGCGCCGCCCGGTGTTCGCCGTGCTGTGGATTGCCACCATCCTGGGCAATACCGGCAGCTTCATGCGCGACGTGGCCAGCGCCTGGCTGGTGACCGACTTGTCGGCATCACCGACTGCGGTGGCGATGGTGCAGGCAGCCGGTCTGCTGCCGATTTTCCTGCTGGCGATTCCGGCCGGCGTGCTGGCCGACATCCTGGATCGAAGGCGCTTTCTGATCGTGATCCAGCTGCTGCTGGCGTCGGTCAGCGTCACGCTGATGCTGATGGCCAAGACCGGCGGCCTGACCGTCAGCTACCTGATCGGGCTGACTTTCATCGGCGGCATCGGTGCGGCGCTGATGGGACCGACCTGGCAGGCCATCGTGCCGGAACTGGTGCCCAAGGCCGACCTGAAAGGCGCAGTCGCACTCAACTCGCTGGGCGTCAATATTGCACGGGCCATCGGCCCGGCCGTGGGTGGTTTGCTGCTTGCCAGTTTTGGCGCAGCCGTCACTTACGGGGCAGACGTGGTGAGCTACGTGTTCGTGTTGGCCGCGCTCTTCTGGTGGAAGCGCAAGGCCGATACCGACGACGATGTGCCGGAGCACTTCCTCGGCGCCTTCCGCGCAGGTCTGCGTTATACGCGGGCCAGTCGGCCGCTGCATGTGGTGTTGTTGCGCGCCGGTATTTTCTACGCCTTCGGCAGCGCCATCTGGGCCTTGCTGCCGCTGGTCGCGCGCCAGCTGCTCAATGGCGATGCCAGCTTCTACGGTCTGCTGCTGGGCGCCGTGGGTGCAGGCGCGATCATGGGTGCGCTGGTGATGCCACAGCTTCGGCGCCTGACCGGGTCAGATGGCCTCGTGCTGGGCGCAGCCATCGCTGCTGCAGCCGTGATGGTCGGCCTGGCCTTTGCGCCGCCGCGCTGGGCCGCGCTGATGATGCTGCTGGTGCTGGGCGCTGCGTGGATCGTGTCGCTGACCACCTTCAGCGGTGCAGCGCAAGCGGTGCTGCCGAACTGGGTGCGCGGACGCGGCCTGGCGGTATATCTGACGGTGTTCAACGGCGCGATGGCAGCCGGCAGCCTGGGCTGGGGCGCGGTCGCGCAGCAATGGGGCGTGCCGATTGCGCTGTGGGCCGGCGCCATCGGCCTGGTGGTGGTGGGCATCGTGTGCCATCGCCTGTCACTGCCTTCCGGTGATGCAGACCTGGACGCCTCGCGCCACTGGCCCGATCCGCTGACGGCTGCCCCGGTCGACCACGACCGTGGACCGGTGCTGATCCTGATCGAGTACCACATCGAAGACAGCAACCGCGCCGGCTTCCTGCTGGCCATGAAACAGCTGTCGTCCGAGCGCCGCCGCGATGGCGCCTACGCCTGGGGCATCAGTGAAGATTCGGCTGCACCGCAACGCATCGTCGAATGGTTCATGGTCGAGTCCTGGGCCGAGCATCTGCGGCAACACCATCGGGTGTCCAATGCCGATGCCGACCTGCAGCGCGAGGTGGTGCGTTTCCACACCGGACCGGAAGCACCCAAGGTGCAGCATCTGATCGGTGTTGCGCCGCCGGGCTGAGATCGACTCACGCCGACAGACCCACACACCGCTTGCGTGCGGATCACGACGGGGTGCCAACAGCAGCATTTTCTG
>Ga0308165_1005297_pt1 | contig 12081 bp, 12 predicted proteins | sample PhyWR2_FD_201032 | JGI IMG/M metagenome (GOLD analysis project Ga0308165, IMG submission 201032) | Phyllosphere microbial communities from UC Gill Tract Community Farm, Albany, California, United States - DLSLW.R2 | ecosystem: Host-associated > Plants > Phyllosphere > Unclassified | place: USA... | reverse complement strand
GTATTACGAAAAATGGAGAATCATTTGATTCAGAATAGTTAAGCAACCCGCCATAAGTGATGACAAGAAGTCCCAGCACCAACATCATAACTATGCTTACTGTTACGAGCGGAGTCAGACCATAGATAATTAGTGTACTTACAAGACCCGATCCTACAATACCGCCAATGCTAAACAACGCGTGGAAACCAGACATAATGGGTCGACCTGCCAGCTTTTCAACATGAACTGCATGGATGTTAGCCACTACATCCATACCCCCAATACCACTACCAAACACAAATAGCGCCAAAGCTAAGGTGAAAGGTGTATCGAGGATCGCAAGTGCCGGTAACAACATCAGCATGACCAGAGTAGCTATGTTAAAAACTACCCTGCAGCCATAACGTGAGGCGAGAACAGCAGACAATGGCATCATCAATAACGATCCAATGCCAAATGCCAACATCACCATGCCCATGGTACCGTTGTCTGCCATCAATCGTATCTTGGCAAGTGGTATCAATGGAGCCCAGGTCGCCAGGCTTAGGCCGGCAATAAAAAAGGCAATCCGCGTTGAGGTAACCGAGCGTGGAACGGTGTATGGTGTGTCGTGAGCGACCACTTTTTTTAAACTCCCATTTTTTGTTTGGCCATAGAGGATGTTGACATTCCATTTTCACTTCGTGATTGAATTCAATATTGTGTCAAAGGCATCGATTTCATCTAATGAGCCGATCACTTTGTGGGCAGCTCCATAATTCTCGGTGTTAGAGAGAGCGTGAGGCCAGCCATAAACGCGTCGAATGCCAGCTGCGGTTGCTGCCTTTATACCGAGGTCTGTATCCTCTATAACAATTGTCTGATCTGGATGAGCGCCGAGACACTGCAACATCGCCAAATATGGATCGGGATGAGGCTTTGTGCGTTCGATATCATCACCGCTAATGAGTGGCTGCTTCAGATGCAATTCCAGAGTGCCTAAGTTAGCCAGACAGATGTCTCGCGGAGCCGTGGAGACAAAACCAAATGGGACATGTTTTTCAATTAAGCTCTGAATAAGCGAACGGATACCTGGACGTAGATAACGTGGCATAAGCTGTTCTTTATAAGCACTGACGATCTGGATAGTAATTTGTTCATGTTGCTTAGTATCGATACCTAGTCTCAACAAAGTTTCCTTTAGACTAAGACCTATAAGGTCCTCGGGTGTAACACCTTTAGTCTGCTCGGGCAAGAGGGTTTTGAGGACATCAAAGTGCAACTGCTCGCTATCAACAATTACACCATCAATATCAAAAATAGCGTAAAAAGAGCTCATGAAGTAGACTCCTATTAATGGGATGAGATGCGCAGCAGCACTTTACAATTCGGCTCTGTAATTGGTTTCTGCCTTTTCGCTGCTATATCACAACCAACCATCGCAAATGCCTGCAAATAATCATTAAAATTAAAGGTGTGGCTGACCAGCTTGGCAGCAGGGATCTTGCCGTCCCTTATCATCGCGTAGGCGCGTTCGAAGCTTTGGTTAAGGGAATCTATCGAACCAATTACCGACAAACTTTTATCCGCAATCTTTAATACATCCAGCTTGGCTGTATAATCTTTCAGAGCCACATTGAGCAACTTTCCACCTGGCGCTAAGCGATTAAAAACGACTTCTGAAAGATAGCCAGTAGTATCAACACACAAATCTAGCCTCTCATCATCACTGCCGTACTCTTCTCGCATAGCCTTCTCAAAATCCTTATAGATACGTCCTTCTTCAGGTAGAACACTTTTCGCAAACCGGTGACGATGCTCATTTTTTTCTACCAGAAAGGCATTAACACCGCGCAGATGTAGACTCCACAGATAAAGCATTCCCATGGGACCAGCACCGATTACGCATGCTCGAATATCTGTATGCGTTATGTTTAGCTTGTCGACACCTGTTATGGTGCAGCTGAGTGGCTCGGTCAGTGCTCCCTCTTCGAAGCTAACGTGATCATCTAAATGTAGTAAGGAGTTCTCTTTTGCGCAGTACTGATCTGCAAAAGTGCCGTTATAGGAAACGCCAGCCTCAGTTCCGTGCTTACGTTCGCAATGGTTAGGATTGCCTGTCTGACACATGCGACACTCGCTGCAAGAATAAGTAGGATTGATAACTACGCGATCCCCCACCTTAAATAGGGTCACGGCCGTACCTGTCTTCACTACTTTGCCAGTTGACTCATGACCCAAGGTTGTTCCAGGAATAGCCACAGAATAATCACCGGTAATGATACCTACATCCGTACCGCATAGGCCACAGACCTCAACCGAAACGATTACATCATCGGGATCGATACACTGTAAAGAAGGCACTTCAACAGGAGATACGTCCCACACGCCATTAAATTTGAGTGCTTTCATAGGATTTTTCCCTGTGTGGTATTAAGTTTGTGTTCAAGTTTAATAAATGTGCGATCTAGCTTGGAGGCAATTTCGTCGATATGGTGGGAACCACAGATAAGTGGAGGGCGAACTTTAATAGCTCGTCCCTTTCCGTAACGCGAACCTCTAATTACAAGTCCTAGTTCAGATGCTATTTCTATCACCATCGCAGCAATTTCGGGACTTGGTGTATCGAAACCGAACATGTAGCCTAACCCACGAACATTAGTAATTAACTCATGTTTATTCTGCAACTCAAGCAACGCATTACGCAGATAAGGCTCATTTAGTTGTACATTCTCAAGCAACTTTTCATCTTCGATGATTGCGATAGTTTCGTGAAGAGCAGTCAGAGATAAAGGATTTGCGCCTGAGGTATTAGAATGTTCATAGGCTTCCAGCACATCCAGTTCGTGATTCATCAATATACCCCCTGTAGGTATACCGATTCCGCCAGCACCTTTGGCAAAAACTATAATGTCTGGTTTAAGTTCCTTCGCATATCCTGTGGTGGCAAAAAAAGTGCCAGTTCGTCCAAAACCAGTCTGAACCTCATCAGCGATCAGTACTATTTTGTATTTGTTGCAGATTTCGCGTATTTGACGGTAAAACTCAACAGGCAATACTATGTTGCCACCATTACCAAGAATTGGTTCGACAATTAGACAAGCTATGTTTCCGCTTGAGCCATAGTTGATGAAATCCTCTAACTCAGAAAAACGGTTTAAGTTTAAGGAGTTAATGCTTCGCTCTCCAGCGAGTTCGCTATCGGGCACTGGTATCTTAAAAGAACCGTCTATATTGGCGGTAAAGTGATGAAGACGAAATGCATTACCGGATATCCTTGCAGTTGCCAAAGACTGGCCATGATGTGACATAAACAGAGAGATTACACCCGAGCGCCCAGTGTACTTTTGTGCCATACGAATCGCCCCTTCAACCGCACCGGAACCGGAGACGTCCCTGAGCCAAAGGGAATCAATCCCATCGGGTAAGTGTGGTTTGAGCCGTTTAAGGATTTGCTCAGCAATGGGTTTGGTATAAGCAGAACTTAGATGGGCGCAACGGTCGATTTGCTGTTTGAGTTTTTCGGTCAGTCGTTCATGGGTATAACCGAAAGGCAGGTTAAAAGTTCCTGAAGCTGCATCAATTATTATCCGATCACCATCGTGTAAATATGGCCCATCCCCTTTATAACGTGAAATCATGTGCTCAAATTCATTATCTTTAGTTTTCATATATCATTTACCATTGTTTTTTATATATAACATGATGAATCGTTTAATTGAGGAATCTATAGAGGTTCTTATTTTACACTCCCTAGTAAATGCGAAACTGCGCTCAGCAATCTGTAAATTAAAAATACTAGTTACTTATAAAGTGCTTGCCGTACTTTCCTTATGCAGGGTCTTTTAGTGATAAGATTCTTATCGAGATTGGATATGCTATAAAGCATCAACCCGATGACACTGTCATACATCATTTGGAAAAACTCGTTGGTAAAATGATTTTCTGATTAATGACGTATTCCCTTTGTGGCATCCGTAGCTAACTCTGATGCTGAAAACATAATAGAGCAAATGTAGAACATCTAACCTGACAAATATAATGGAAAATATCGATCATTTAAATCTTATTGATAGGCCACGCCTATCATAATGTTGCTAATGATCGTTGCCAATAATTACAATACGATATAGTTTCAAAAAACAACTTTAAAATATACATAAAAATCATGTTGTTATATTCACTCTGCACTTTCATTATAGTTATGAATCATTCGTCAATATTGATTATCATGCCAAATTCAGAGAATACTCCCTGCTCTTTGGATAAGTGAATTAATCTTAACTAATTATAAAAAAATCCCGTCATATTTAAGAATAGTATTATTATAAAACCCTCAATATGACAGCCTATTTTATCTCGCAAGGATGTGGGATATCACAACAAAAAGTATACGTAAGAACCCTAAAAAAGACGAAAACTATTAAAAGCTTTGTTGTATAAATTGGATTTTCTCCTGATCTGTAAAAGATCCCCCCTTACCTTTAGTGAATCAAGCAGTGAAAAAAATTCAAGAGAACGAAATGATAACCAGTTACAACTGGTCTTTCAGAGCGATGAATAGGAATGCCTTCGGCAACATATGAAGTTTATGCATCCGGTCTAGAGGTGCACATAATTGCTTTGTCCGTAAATTTTCCCGTGGTTAATTCTCAGATGAGGCGTAAAAATCACTTCGCAGTGATAACAGCGTTATCTAAATAGATGCTCCAAATAGTAGGTCACGCCAAGGGAATTCAGATCAATGTAAGCGTTGTGATCAATTAATAAATATCCTAAACCACTCACTGGACTGAGCTATTGTAAACATGCTGCCCAGTATACGTTCGTGCAGTTCTATAATTTCATCAATGATTGTAGCTCTGGCCTCAGTCAGTACACAGACCATCGTTGCGTATCGACGCGCAGGGGCAAAATCAGCTAAATCACGGCTGCTCATTTTTCGGCCTTCCCGCGCTAGTTTCAGCAACCGGTTCTGGTGAACTGTTCTATCCACCCCTTCCGGTAGCAACAGTGCTTCAATGGCGTTAAGGCGGTCGATATGTTGCAGGACATTCTTTCCATTTATCTTTCCAGGAGGCTGCAGCAACCACGTTAAACGAGATATTTGTTTTTCAGTTGTCACCATTAGCGCATCGAAGGCTGATTTATGCGTGACGCTTAGGTGCATATTCAGCGTGGTATAAACCGCTTTATCACCCCGTGTCATTGCTTCAGCACAAGTGCGTTCCACAACATCAATACCAGGAACAATAATTTGCCGTTGATGCAGATACTTCAGTAATTCCTCTGCGATAAGTATGCCTTGGTCAGTCCGGGGTCGACTGAGGGAGCAGATACTGAATACATTCTTTCTGAAACGCACCATTGAAAGTCTTCAGTTCCAGATAGCGATAGAGTTCACTCAGATGCTCACGCCGGGTGGTATCACGGCCGGAAATATATTCCTGCCAGAGTTCTGCCGAAAGTTTAAGTCGGGTGCCGATGACTCTTAGCAATTCTGCCGGTGGGGACGATTTTTTATCCGGGGCAAACCCGATATTTTTCAGATACCAGAGAAGAACGGCAAAACCAAACCGACTGGCGAGTTTACGGTGAGCATTCATAAGTGCCAGATCTTGTTCACTGAAATATGCCATTCAGGTCAACGTTAACTCATCGTCTGGTAATGCCAGTAATGATTCTCTTTCCGACAGTGAAAGAATCTGCCTCCTTGCCATATAGTTTCCCTCGTAAATTATTCTTTGTGATATTTATAACAGAAATGGTTAGCGCATAAGGGTACACCCTGATGCCATAGTCAAAACGTGACTGCACGCGATGAATGACATAACCTATATGCGATAGAGAAAATGCAATAACCTAAATGCGATAATGCGGTGGAAATATGTTTATCAGAGCTTATTTGAGGGCGTCAACGGAAGATCAGTTCGCCGACCGGGCAAAAGATATGCTGGAGCAGTTCGTTGAGGAACGGGGGCATAAAATCGCCAGCTACTACCGGGAGAATATCAGCGGTACAAAACTTGACCGCCCGGAACTGGGGCGCTTACTGATGGACAGTCATCGCAATGATATTTTACTGGTCGAGCAGATAGACCGCCTGACCCGTCTCAGCAACAGTGACTGGATAACGCTGAAAAAGCAGTTCGAACAACACGAATTGCGGATTGTCAGCCTGGATGTGCCCACCTCATGGCAGGCACTGTCAGATAAAGACCCTTCGCAGGCTGACCCAATCACCTGCGCCGTGATAACCGCCATCAATAACATGCTTATCGACCTGATGACCGCGATGTCGCATAAGGACTGGTTGAGCCGCCGCCAGCGTCAAAAGCAGGGAATTGAACGGGCGCATACATTGGGTAAATACCGGGGAAAACAGGCCGATCAGGAACGACATCAAAAAGTCCTGTACTACCGACAGGTAAAGAAACTGAGTATCAGGGAAACTGCGGATGCAACTGGCTACAGTGCTTCCCAAGTTTGCCGGATACAAGAGCTTTATAAAAATAATGAATCTGCCTGAAAAGCTGGAATAACGGTGTTTATTTGTAGTCATGGCGTAATAGTTAGGCCCTGTAACCACTTTTGTACGCATCACCTATGTAAGTAAAGTCCGCTGTGTGTCAGAAGCGGACGTTTTTGATATAAATTATCCTTTAGAGGGAATTAATTTGTCTAATATGATATTTTCACGCAATATTTTCTCTTTCGTTTTTATAATTCTTTTATCGTAATCATCCCTTATTGGGATCCTGGCAAGCTTGAGGGTTTCGCTATCTATATTAGTAGATGCTTTATTAATAAGTTGGCGTCTTACATTATCAAAGATGGACATATCATACTCTGATAGATACTTAGAACTGTTCTGGAACTCATTAAGGCACATACAATCATCTGTGAACACTAGAAGCTTTTCACTTCTCATTTCCTCGATGACTGTTGGAGAGAAAAAACTATCATCAGGTTATGAAATCACTAGGCTTTCAACGAAATTCAATACAGAAAAATAATCGCTAAAAGATGAATTGGCCACTTCAGTTATTTTGTTGAAAATATTACTCAAAACGTTAAATTCTCTGATTTTCGAGGAGGGGGTACTGACCTCGGAACAACGCCAAAATATGCTCATGACTGTCGCCACGCTGGGTGCTTTAGGTGAGCGGGTGCGTCAGAGCCTAGAAGATAAAACGGCGCGCAAAGCCGCAAAAGCGGCTCGTGCAGAGAAAAAACCACGTGAGCCCAATCCGATATATCCTAAAGCCGGTACGCCTTGTAGCGAGGAGGATGATGAACTACTGCGTCTCCTAATTGACGGCATTCCTGACGAGGAGTTGGACCATCACATACGGTGGCCACATGCTTTTACTCTTGAAAGGGTAACGTTCAGCATCATCATTCATGCGTAAGAGCAGAAATGGATAAATTAAAGTAAAAATTTTGCATGAGTGTAGGAACCTTTTAGTCCTTCAAGGGGGCAGTTTGGATATAGAGGGGTCCGCTTGAAAAGCGGAAATCGCTTAATGCGACAGAACCCCGAGTTCTCAAGGGTGGTAGAACCGACGTTCCCAGAGAAGTTGCAGGCTCAGCGCTGTCAAAGCCTAACTTACTTCGCTATGTTAAATGCATAGAAATAATTGGGTTCACTCACAACATAGAGCGTGTTGCCTTCAATAGCGATCCCCTCAGGTTGAACAATGGTCTGAGAAAAATCTCTCAGGTCTGATGCCCTGAAGACCTTTCCAGTACTGTCCATTTCAACCAGACTTTTGGCTTCATCAGAGAGCACATAAAGACGCTGACGACTATCACTCCATGCTAGCCCTGAAATATCGTTAGAGGATGAGTAGATTTTTTTTATTTTAAGTGGATGATGAGGGATATTAAATCCTTCAATTTTAAAAATTACCGCGGGGTTTTTTGTAATGGTCTAATCATTCCGGACACTTTGTTAGAGATATAATGAGCAACACTAACGAGGTGAGAATGCGAAAAAAATCTTTTACTCATGAGTTTAAACAAGAGTGCGTCAATCTGGTTCTTCAACATAAGTACCCGGTGACTCAGGCTGCTGAAACAATGAATATTGGCCTTTCAACCTTACAACGCTGGCTACGGCAGTATCGCGGAGAGATCCGTGGAAACACACCGATAGCCAGTGCGATAACACCGGAACAACGGCGAATACAAGAACTTGAAAAGCAGGTAAGGCAGTTGCAGAGCGACAATGACCTGTTAAAAAAGGCTTCGCCTTCTTCGCCATGGAAATGAACAGCGACAAAAAGTCGCGGTAAAACTGAAGAAGGCCGGCGCAAATATCCAACAGGTATGCCGCTGCTTATCGCTTACGCGCAGCGTGTTTTATGCCCGTAGTCGTCGGCTAATGATCAAGCCCGATGTTCTGATGTTGCACGCGGCGGCTAAGCATGTTCACACTGAAATGGATGCCACATATGGCAGTCGGCGCATGTGCATCGAGTTACGGGAGCAAGGTTTTAACGTGGGCAGATACCGCACTCGGCAGATAATGAAAACCTTATTACTGGTCGCTAAACGCCCTGGGCGTCATCGCTATCCACGCGGCGGAAAACCCGCTGTCGTGGCCGTTAATCTGTTGAACCGGCAGTTTAATCCAGAAACATTGAATACCTGGTGGTCAGGTGATATTACCTATCTGCGTACCGCTCAGGGTTGGTTATATCTGGCTATCGTGATGGACTTATGTTCAAGAAAAATAGTGAGTTGGGCCTTCTCAGACAAGCCGGACAGCGACTTGACTGTTCGGGCCTTAAGGCTGGCGGTCAATAAACGACGCCCCACAGGATCTGTGGTGTTCCATAGCGATCAAGGGGCACAATATACCAGCACTCAGTTCCAGTCCTGTCAGCAGGAACTGGATGTTATAGGTAGTATGAGTCGAAAAGGCAACTGCCTGGATAATGCTGTTACGGAGCGGTTTTCCGCAGCCTGAAAGCTGAGAGGGTTAACTATCGTCGTTATGAAACTCGAAGTCAGGGTATTGCAGACGTTATCGATTATATCGACGGTTTTTATAATCTGAAGCGGCGGCATTATCGGCTGGGAAATATATCGCCGGATGAATATGAACGCCGACTACAGCAATGTGCCTAAATCCGTGTCCGGTTTTAGTTGACCGTTACATTTCTCGTTGGCAACAAAGAGCATTCCACTGGCCTTAGAAAAGGCAACACCTTCAAGCTCGTTGTTTTTTTTCCCTCCCACATCTAATTCTAGTGCTGGAGACTGTATCTGATAGCGGCTATCTGATAATGATAGAGTCATGGGGGTTATCTTACGCAGTCTCTCTTCAGCAATCAGATAGTTATTTACCCAGCCTAATGATATGGACTCGGTGTCATCGATATCAGGTAGAGGAAAAAGCGTTATCACATTACCTCGTTTATCCAGTTGAATAATCTGAGCAGGCCTGTTGGTGACGGCGAGAAGCGTATTGGTCGACGTATCCCAAGTCAAACCAGACAAATTATTCTCGACCTGCTCAATCGTTTTTTCCAGAATGAGTGAGTTGAGAAGTTGTGGTACTTTGTCTTGCTGAGACCCTAGAACAAAAGCGAGAGACAGCAAGGTAATGCCGAGCCCCCCACAGAAAATTTTTACGTAAATTAATTTCATTTTTCATTAACCGATTATTAGGCCAGAGCATTATCATCCCTCCCCCCAACAAATTGGTTGGGGGGGATACAGAAAGTTTTAATTCAAATAAGTACTGATTATCATTCAGTTGGCATGGTTATGAATTTAATAGTACGTATATAGTTACTACCACCAGGGACTATACCTTGTAGGACATAACCATCAGGAATGGTAAATGTACTTACTGTCGTGTTAGTTACACCATTTAGATTACCAGATGTTGTAGATGAACCATCTGACATATTAAAAATCAGCCGAGCTAAATATGGTCCATTAGATGCACCATTCCATGTACCAACAGTTACTTGTATTGACTTGACTGTATTTACATTATTAATAGTCACAAGATACCCACCTGTTCCGCCTGTTATAGACTCTGTCGTTCCGACCGCATCTATAATTGAACCACTACGAATTGAAAGGGAGTAACTAGGTGGCTCGATTATATATTGTTTGGATGTATCACCAGATTTCGAGGATCCATAGGTAGGTGACTCAATAGCACCTTTAACAGTCAAGTCAGCAGTGAGATTATAGTCTAAACCATTATATGTTCCTGTAGCTGTAATTGTAGTGGCCCCTGCGGCTATCCCCTTTGTAATACCCGTACTAGCAACAGTCGCTACGGAGGTATTCCCACTCCTCCAGGTAACACCGGAGACGTCCTCTACCGTACCCGTATCCGTTGGGGTTGCTTGTACGATAAATTGATAGGTACCATCTACAATTATTGATTTCGTCGTTGTATTCAGGGCGAAACTATAAGTATACAGCACCAGCTGTTTACTTAGACTTCCAAGATAAGCATCGTCGATCTTCACTTTTATCGTATAAGTCCCCGTTACATTCCCGTATACACGTGCAGTGTACTGACCATCTATACCCGATGTTGCAGCAATTTTATCTACGGTAACCCCAGTGCTGACAACCGCTCCGTTACTGTCTGAAACAATAAATTTAATCTTGTCTGCTAAGCCAGTAACACCATTTCTATACGCATCAAGAACACTTAAGGTCAGAGTGGCATTATCTGTATTGAGAGTACTGGTGGCGTTGTTATTGGCTACAATTCTACTAGTACTAATTGATAATGAGGACTCGGCGCCGTTAGCATCGCCTTGGGTAATGGCGTAGGCCGACGATGAAACCGCCGCCGTCCAGCCACTCAGTTTCACCGACGCGGTCAGGCTGCTGCCCACCGTGTTGGCAATGTAGGTGCGGCTGTAGGTGCCGTTGCTGTTGTCTATCCACTCGCTGTCCGCCTTGGCCGTGGCGTTGGCCACCGTTAAGGTGGTGCCTTCCGCCGTCAGCGTCGCCTTCTGCCCGGTCACCCCGTTGCCCTGCCCGTCTTTCAGCTTCACCGTTACCGTCATCTCAGACCCGGCCACGTAGCTGCCGGCGTCGGTGGCAATTTTCGCCCCCGCCTGCACCACGCTGCCCTGAGTGATGGCGTAGGCCGACGATGAGACCGCCGTACTCCACTCGCTCAGTTTCACCGACGCGGTCAGGTTGCTGCCTACCGTGTTGGCGATATAGGTGCGGCTGTAGGTGCCGTTGCTGTTGTCTATCCACTCGCTGTCGGCCTTGGCCGTGGCGTTGGCCACCGTCAAGGTGGTGCCTTCCGCCGTCAGCGTCGCCTTCTGCCCGGTCACGCCGTTGCCCTGACCGTCCTTCAGCGTCACCGTGACCGTCATCTCAGACCCGGCCACGTAGCTGCCGGCGTCGGTGGCAATTTTCGCCCCCGCCTGCACCACGCTGCCCTGAGTGATGGCGTAGGCCGACGATGAAACCGCCGCCGTCCAGCCCGTCAGTTTCACCGACGCGGTCAGGTTGCTGCCCACCGTGTTGGCGATATAGGTGCGGCTGTAGGTGCCGTCGTTATTATCCGCCCACTCGCTGTCGGCCTTGGCGGTGGCGTTGGCCACCGTTAAGGTGGTGCCTTCCGCCGTCAGCGTCGCCTTCTGCCCGGTCACGCCGTTGCCCTGCCCGTCTTTCAGCGTCACCGTCACCGTCATCTCAGACCCGGCCACGTAGCTGCTTTCGTCGGTGGCAATTTTCGCCCCCGCCTGCACCACGCTGCCCTGAGTGATGGCATAGGCCGACGATGAAACCGCCGCCGTCCAGCCGCTCAGTTTCACCGACGCGGTCAGGTTGCTGCCCACCGTGTTAGCGATATAGGTGCGGCTGTAGGTGCCGTTGCTGTTGTCTATCCACTCGCTGTCGGCCTTGGCCGTGGCGTTGGCCACCGTTAAGGTGGTGCCTTCCGCCGTCAGCGTCGCCTTCTGCCCGGTCACCCCGTTGCCCTGCCCGTCTTTCAGCGTCACCGTCACCGTCATCTCAGACCCGGCCACGTAGCTGCCGGCGTCGGTGGCAATTTTCGCCCCCGCCTGCACCACGCTGCCCTGAGTGATGGCGTAGGCCGACGATGAAACCGCCGCCGTC
>Ga0308165_1005295_pt1 | contig 12082 bp, 8 predicted proteins | sample PhyWR2_FD_201032 | JGI IMG/M metagenome (GOLD analysis project Ga0308165, IMG submission 201032) | Phyllosphere microbial communities from UC Gill Tract Community Farm, Albany, California, United States - DLSLW.R2 | ecosystem: Host-associated > Plants > Phyllosphere > Unclassified | place: USA... | reverse complement strand
TCGGCGCGGCGACTCGGCGCTGGTCGAGGCGCTGGAGCGCGCTATCTCGCAAGCGGCGCCGCTATCGCTCAAGCTCATCGCCTGGGAGCAACGCTGGTCATTGGCCAACCTTGTTGAAAACCATCCCAATACGCTGGGTCCCAGCTTGTTGCGACAACTCGAAAGCGGCCGCGGCATGAGCTTGGCGGAGTACCGCGAATGCTTGCTGCTGCGGGAGCACGCTCGCCAGTGCCTGGCGGCTCTGGCCACACAATGCGACGCGTTGTTAAGCCTGAACGCCTGCGGGGCGGCGCCCTTGGCGGCAGACATCCGGGACAGCAAGTATCCGACCGGCGACGTCTCGTTTGCGTGCGCCTCATCGCTGCTCGGCGCGCCTGCGATCAACGTACCTGCCATGGCCGTGGATAGCCTGCCGCTCGGACTACAAGTGCTGGGAATGCCGCATGGGGATGCCAAGATCACCGCCATCGCGACTTGGCTATTTCGGTCCTTGCAACATCGTTTGTGATCCGCCGTCTGCCGCAGAGCGGCGCGTGCAAGGCGAATCGGAGGAAGCGGCCGAATTTGGAACTCGGCCTGCTTTACTCTGCGCGACTGCCCCTGCGGTCTGCGGCAGCCCTGGCAGCGAAATTGAGCGAAGCCCGGTCGAGCCGTATGTTCACATACGCATGACAATTGAGATGTGAGGGCGCTGAGCCTTTACCTGCAAACCCTTCCTCGATGCCTGCTTTCGACCGAGGCTGTGTGAAAACGCTTTTCGTCCTGACAGCCACAGCGCAATCGCCCGGTCCGCATCACCTTGGGCGGTCTTCACTTCGATTTTTCGAAGCGGGGCTCACTCAAGACCGTTTGGGCGGCCCGGATAGGGCCTGAGGTGCGTTATGGGTCACCTGACGGGCTCAGCCGCCCAGCGCCAGTATCGCTTTCCTCGTTTGCTGGAAGCCTAGGATGCGCATGACCCGCTTGAGGTTATAGGCCAGTACATTCAAGCTCATTTCCGTGCCCACATTGCCCAAGCGACGAGTTAGGAAGTGTGTATAGCCCATCCAATGCTTGAACGTGCCGAACACATGTTCCACTGTGCGCCTGCGACACGCCAACCGCTTCGGCAGCCCTCTCACTTGTGATCCCGGTCGCGATCTGCTCCCAGAACCTGCGTTCGATCTCACACCGAAGCGACGGTGCACCTGGTGAACGCATCGCCCCTCGCCCTGTCAACTTCTGCATCCACCCCGCGGGTCGTCCCATAAAACACCTCCATGATTAAAGGTGTTGCGACGACCGGTTGAATCCGCCCTGACTCCCTTGGTCTGAATGCACGAGTACTTCGGCCTCTGGTTTACGACGCCAGACCGCAGCCAGCAATGCGTTGATGGCAAGTTCTCGGGTCATCCGATCGCTCATGGACCAGCCCACGATCTGCCGCGAGAACAGATCCAATACTGCGGCAAGATAGAGCCAACCTTCGTGTGTTCGGATGTAGGTGATGTCGGTCACCCAGACCTGGTTGGGGGCATCGACCCGGAATTGGCGTTGTAGATGATTCGGGGCAACAACGCTGGGACGAGTACCTCGGCCTCCTGGACGACGGCCGTATCCTGTGTGTGATCGCAAGCCAGCTTGGCGCATCAAGCGGGCCACGCGGTGCTTGCCACACAGCTCTCCCATATCGTTCAGGTCACTGCTGATCTTGCGGTAACCGTAGATCCGGCCACTGTATTCCCAGCACTGCTCGATGAGCGCGCCGACGCGCTTATCCTGTACCCCGCGCGCACTCACAGGCTGCACCTTCCAAGCGTAATAGCCGCTGGGATGTACCCCCAAAACTGCGCATAGGCGACGCACAGCGTATTGCTCCTCATGGGCCTTGATAAACGCGTACTTCATCCGGACTGCTTGGCAAAGTACGCGGCGGCCTTTTTTAGGATGTCGCGCTCCTCGCTCACCCGCTTGAGTTCAGCCTTAAGCCGACGGACCTCTGCGCTCTGGCTATCTAGATGCGTCCGCTGCTCAGGACTGCCCGAATAGCGCTTGAGCCATGCATGAAGGCTGTGGGGACTCACGCCTAATCGTGTCGCAACATCGCCGACCTTGTGTCCCCCTTCGGTGACTTGCTTTACCGCCTGTACCTTGAACTCTTCTGAGAATCGCTGCCGCGATGTCTTGCCTTCCATACACACCTCCATATCGCCTCAATTGTGAGGCAACTAGGTGTCTAGGAAACCCGGGGCGATTCATTATTTTCACTCCTGGCTACAACACCTGCGCCGTGCCTTCGAAGAAACGGAAGCAAGACGAGCCTCGCGCATCATCGGCAAGGGCCAGCATATCGCAAGTTCGCCGGCATTCTTGTATGCACCCATACCGTGTCCGTTTTCCACGCGAGTAGCCCAATTGTGACAGTGTTTCCCGTGTCACTTTGGATCTTGTCATGAAGCTTTCAATTTTCTTTCGTATTATCTCCAACCGCACGCATACGCCGGCTTGTGTATTGACCGGAAAATTTCTGCCAATATCTCATTAATAGCTTCCAGAATATCAGGCTGAAAATGTTTCGAAGGCTGTGGGTCTTTCTAACAAGGAATGAAGCAATAAATAGTGGAAGACTGTTCTTCTGCTTTCTATATGTTGTGGCCTTTTTGTTGCCGTGCGCATACGCCTATCTCGCCGTGGTTCCATCTGACGCGCAAATGTATAAGTCCAGAGGGGAGGCTAAATTTCTGTACACAGGAAGGACTGGCTATGCCTTGCAGATTGGGGATGCGTATTTCACTTGTGGCGGACCCTTTCTTTATGAAGATAAGAACTGCTTTGCGTTCTCGAAAATTCCGGAGCTAACTGGGAAAGATATGGTCGTCACTTGGTTTCCTCAACCAGTGTTCCCTCTATCGACGAATCGGCGGGTTGCTAGCATCGAAATAGAAGGGGCTGATTTGCTGCCACCTGGATACTTGGCAGCTGCACTTCACAGCGATAGAGAAAGATCGAAATCCACCCTGCTTTTCTCTACGATCTGCATGGCCCTTGGTTACTTACTAATCGAATTTATGTACCGAAAGAGGAAAAAGAAATGAGTGCACAATCGGTAAAAGATGCAATCTCCGCGATCGACTCCATATTCGGTAGCGTTACGGTCGCGGGTAACATTCCGCCCCTTCTTCTTTCGAAAGAATCCTTGACCACAACAATTGGCGTTGCCCAACTGAGCGTGGGCGCCATACAAATGTTTGGCAAAACGGTACCAGGATGGGGCGTCGTAGGGGTCAATCTTGGGGCAACCATCGCTGCCTTGGATGCCATGCGAACGGATTACCTGAAAGAGACCCCCGGAAAAGTGAAAGCGTCCGACTTTTACTCGGCCCTGGCCGGTGTGACGGCTCTCGCAGGAACCTTGGCCGCAGGGGCATTGACCTCAGCAACGCTCCCAGTGGTCGCCACGATTGCTGTGACGGCCGCCGTTTTGGGCTCCGCACTATCGGCATTCGCCATAGGTGCGACCGTCTCCAACAGCACGCTTGATTTCGCGTCTGCGTTTGACAGCATGAAAAGTGCTTTCTCTAATCTTGGTAACGTCCTCGGTAGCGCATACGATTCCCGGGTGATCCAGACTCGAGAGCGCACGCTTCCCGAGTTGGCCAATCTAGTCGACATCCAAAGCGTTGACGACAAGCACGTGTCGTTCACCTCGCTGGCGGACCAGACCAAGGTCGTGGTCGACACCTCAAGTATGGTTGACTTTGGCGTAGACGAGGCGGGCCGTGCCTATATCCGCGGTGTACTTGGGGGCCAGGACCCAGCTACGGGGCCAACCATCAGCTTCTCCAAAGACGGCGCTTCGTCCATCGTAATCAACGGCATTCAAGTTGGCTCAATTCCACCTGGCGCGCAGGTCCATATGGATGGACAAAGCGTGGTCGTGGACTCGTTAGCCGGAAGCCTTCGTGGCACGGTCACCGTTACACAAAACGGTGTCACGGTTCGCTGGCAGAATGGAGACGGGAGCGTACTGTCCAATACCCATACGATGGTGGATTGGACGTTTTCGCCTGAGAACGGAGCATCCATTGTTGGCATGCAATTGGGCGGCAAAAAGTTCGTATCTGGCGACGCGGTTCAGTTCATTCAATCGACCTCTGACCAGTTCGCTGCGCAAACCACATCCACCAAAGCGGCGGCAGACGTTGTCCGCGTCGGCTCCCGGTTGGTGACAGCTGACGGTGTTGCATCGGCGACCGACAATGCTCAGAGCTTGGCGTATCTGGCCGACCGCCTCGCGCTGGCCAACGTCAGTGATCGTTGGGCGCCCGTCGTGCTGGGCGGGACCATTCTGGACGGCAAGTATTTAAGCTGGTCTCAGTCCGGCGCTCTGAATCAAGCATTGTCCTCGATTTATCAGCAGCGCTGGAACAGTATCCCTTCGAACATTAGCGTGGTTATTCTGGGCTATGGCAACGAGCCGATGCTTCCCTTCGCGATGAGGGCGGCATCATCAACAGTTGTGCCCCCTGGGATGGTGGCCAGCGGAGCAGCGGTGATTTATGCGGAGTATGTGTTCAAGGGCTATGCGGCCTTGGCGCGTGGGCAAGCCCAAGCGGCCGGTATCGCTCTCAATTCCATAAAGCAGAATTTCTCATCGGACGTTGCCACACTGCAGCAGTGGATGCAGACGCAGCGCTACAAGACGACGCAGGGATATCCTAATCGCCTGCTGATGTTAGGCGACACATCGCTGATCACCATGTATACGTCGACCAACAAAAGGTTCGGCAGCACGGCAGGCAAGGATATGGTTGCCTGGATCCAAGATAGCGGAAGCGTTGACCAGACCATCGCCACCGCTGCCACGCAAGAAGGCAACGCATTCGGAGCTGCGACCGCAGCGGCGACCGCTGCCATGGTAGCTAACTTCTCGGGGCAGAATGAGCAACGTCTACAAGCCATTGCAACGGCGAAGACGGCTTCCTCCGCCTTGGGCGGCGCGGTCAATGCATTTTGGCAGGCGCATGCGCAGACCCAATCGCTTACTGCCCGCTTGGAGCTACTTAGGAATGAGTTGAACTCCCTGGTGCCGCAAAACGCCTCGTACACCGGCCACCTCCCAGGAGGCGCGATGTTCCACTCCCCGGGTGATGCGGACTTTGCTTCGGCAACATTCTCGGCCTACGGCAAGGCGTTGCAGCATGCGGCGGACCGCAAGGTCGTGATGGACGAGTTGCTGGCTGCTTTTGCCCAATCTTCGGGCTATACGCGAGCCTATCTCGGCCGGAATGGTGAGACAGTCGCCTTGGCTAACGGATTCAACCTGATGATCGCAGGTCCGGGCGAGAACCGCTTCACCTTATCGCAGAATGTGGACCATCTGCTGGTCAGCGCATCGTCGACCAATAGCACGATCTTGTCCGGCTTTCAGGTGGGTGAAGCCGGTGATCAGGTGCAGTTCGCCGGTCTCAACACTGGATATCCGGTGTCCATTAAACGCGTCGCTGAGGGAATCGAAATATCCACGTCTTATGGCGGCCCCCGCGTAGTGTTGACCGGGGCGGATATCACGAAGTTTGATCTTTTTGCCAACCTGACAGGGGCAACCGTGATCTCGTTCGCCGACGATAGCGCCGGTGGCATAAGAACTTTGGAGCGACCGTTGTTGTTTGACGGGTTGGTCCACGCAAATGCGCTAATCGCGTCGAAGTTTGGTGACACATTGATTGGCGGATCCTGGAACTCAGTGCTGACTGGCGGCACCGGCGACGACACGTTCATGGTCACAGGTGAAGGTACGCAGATCTGGGGAGAGGACGGCTTTAATACTCTGTCGTACGCCAAAGCGACCCGGGGCGTTGAAGTCACGTGGACCGTCGGCCCCAAGAAGTCTTACTACGACGACACAGGAGAGTATTTTTCGTGGATTGGCAGCGACAACTTCGGCTCGACGTTCGAACGTATTCAGAAGGTCGTGGGCTCTAGCTTCGATGACATCCTGCGTGGCAAGAGTACCAAGGACGTGCTGGAGGGCGGCGCCGGAAACGATCTCTTGATTGGCGGCGCGGGCAATGACACGCTCTACGGCGGGACGGGCAACGATACCTATCGGTTCGTGCGCGGCGATGGTCAGGACGTGATCGTCGAGAATGACGCGACTGCCGGCAATCGCGATGTGGCGCAATTCGACGGTATCCAGAACAACCAGCTTTGGTTTCGCCAGGTCAACGACGATCTGGAGATCAGCATCATTGGCACCGCGGACAAAGTGCTGGTGGATGGCTGGTACGCTGGCGCGGCGCATCGCGTGGAGGAAATCCGGGTGGGCGCGGCGATACTTGTGGATACGCGGGTTCAGAACCTGGTCGATGCAATGGCGGCGTTCTCGCCGCCCGCGAGCGGCCAGATCACCTTGCCTGCTGCTTACCAAACCGCTTTGACACCAGTCATCGCGGCGAACTGGCAATAAAGTCACCAAGCAGGAAGCCCCCCGATGAAGTTGATAGAAGGCGGCCCGGCCGGACCGTCTTCGCCCGGCTCAGCGCCGGGCGGAGGCGCTCGCGCGGGTTCGTCGCCACCCGCCCTCGATACGGGCCTGTTCTGTCTGGTCATGATTGCCCGCTATCATCAGGTTGCGGCCGATGCCGACCAGCTAGCGCATGAGTTTCGCGCGCCTGGCGCACCGTTCGGCGTGACCGAGATCCTCCTGGCTGCGCGCAAGCTGGACTTGCGCGCGCGCAAGGCGAAAGTGCGCACTGGCAGGTTGGCGACCACGCCCCTGCCGGCCATCGGCTGCGACACTGAAGGCAATTTCTTCATCCTGGCGCGTGTGGACGCCGACAAGGCCCTGATTCAGGATCCACGCCAAAATGGCCCAACTGAGCTGACGCTGGACGAACTGGAGCGGAGGTGGACGGGTGAGCTTATCCTGGTGGCTTCGCGCGCCTCGATTACCGGCGCGCTTGCGAAGTTCGACTTCAGTTGGTTCATCCCATCGGTAGTGCGCTACCGCAAGTTGCTGCTCGAGGTGTTCCTGGTGTCCTTCGTCATCCAGCTCTTCGCGCTGGTGACGCCGTTGTTCTTCCAAGTGGTGATGGACAAGGTGCTGGTGCATCGCAGCTTCACGACGCTGGACGTGATCGCGGTCGGGCTGCTAGCAGTGGTAGCGTTTGAGGTTGTGCTTACCGCACTGCGCAGCTATGTGTTCGCGCACACGTCCAGCCGGATCGACGTGGAGCTGGGTGCGCGTCTGTTTCGGCATCTGCTGAACCTGCCGCTGGGTTATTTTCGCGCCAGGCAGGTGGGTGATTCCGTAGCCCGGGTGCGGGAATTGGAGAACATCCGCTCGTTCCTGACGGGCAACGCAATTACGGTGGTGCTGGACCTATTCTTCTCCATCGTGTTCCTGGCGGTTATGGCCTACTACAGCGTCTGGCTGACGTTGATCGTAGTGGTGTCCCTACCCTGTTACGTGGTGTTGTCGCTGGCTTTCACGCCCACACTGCGGGCTCGGCTGAACGAGAAGTTCAATCGCGGTGCAGAGAATCAGTCCTTCCTGGTGGAAACGATCAGCGGCGTGGAGACGGTCAAGGCCAGCGCAGTAGAGCCTCAATGGATACGCAAGTGGGACAACCAGTTAGCGGCCTACGTCAAGGCTGCCTTCCGAACAACTGCGATCGGCACCGTTGCCAACGGCGGCGTGACTTTTGTCAGCAAGCTGGTGACCGTGGCCACCATGTGGCTGGGAGCGCGGCTGGTGATCGACGGGCAACTGACCGTCGGGCAGTTGATTGCCTTCAATATGCTTGCAGGTAACGTGGCCGGGCCAGTGATGCGTCTGGCGCAGTTGTGGACAGATTTCCAGCAGGTGGGGCTTTCGATGCAACGCCTGGGCGACATCCTCAACACCCGTACTGAGGTGCATACGGCGCGGCCGGCTTTGCCACCGATACGGGGCGGCATCGAGTTCGACCGGGTCGAGTTCCGCTACCGGCCCGGCGCCCAGCCGGCGCTGCGCGGCGTGTCACTGCGGGTACAACCTGGTGAGACCGTGGGCATCGTAGGCCGATCGGGTTCGGGAAAGAGCACTCTGACCAAGTTGGTGCAGCGACTATATCAACCCGAACAGGGCCGGGTGTTAGTCGACGGCGTGGATATCTCCACCATCGATGCAAGCTCGCTGCGTCGGCAGATCGGCGTGGTGCTGCAAGAAAACGTGTTGTTCAACCGCAGCATCCGCGACAACATCGCGCTTTGCGATCCGGGCATTCCCTTGCAGCAGGTGATGCGGGCGGCGCAACTGGCCGGCGCGCACGAATTCATCGCTGAGTTGCCGGAAGGCTACGACACCATGGTGGGTGAACACGGCGCCACACTGTCAGGAGGGCAACGTCAGCGGATTTCGATCGCCCGCGCGCTGCTATCGAATCCGCGCATCCTAATCTTCGACGAGGCCACTAGCGCACTGGACTACGAGTCCGAGCGCATCGTTCAGCAGAACATGCGGGAGATCAGTCGTGGGCGCACGGTGCTGATCATTGCGCACCGGCTGTCAGCCGTGAAGGACGCTCACCGCATCTTGGTGATGGACCGCGGCGATATCGTCGAGGAAGGCACGCACGCCGATCTACTTCAACGCGAGCAAGGGCAGTACGCCGCGCTGTTTCGCATGCAGCAGGGGTAGCAATGGCGTTGGGACATGTAATGGGCGCGTGGCGTGATCTGGTGCGCCGGTATGCGGCGGTGTTCGCGTCATCTTGGCGTGAGCGAAAATCTTGGGAGCGCAAGCGCTTCCGAAGCGACGAGGCCGAGTTCCTACCCGCCGCGTTGTCCTTGCAGCAGCAAACGGTATCGCCGGCTCCTCGGGTGGCGATGTGGCTGCTGATTGCGTTCGCGGCGTTGGCACTGATGTGGTCGGTGCTGGGCAGGGTGGACATCGTCGCAACGGCGCAAGGCAAGATCATTCCTAGCGAGGGCACGCAGGTGGTGCAGCCCATAGGAACCGCCACCGTGAAGGCTATTTATGTGCGCGAAGGGCAGTCGGTGCGGGCAGGCGACCTGCTGATTGAACTGGACGGCACCGTGACGCGGGCGGAGCAGCAGCGCATTGTCAATGAATTGCAGACCTGGGCACTGCAGGCGGCTCATGCCGAGGCCATGCTCGTGGCCATCGACCAGGCAAGCGCGCCCATACTGGGGCCGGTGGGCGCGGATCCGCGGGCGGCGGAGGACGCGCAGCGCCTGGCGCGCGCGGAGTTTCTGGCGCAGCAAGCCAAGCTAGCCGGTATCGATGCCGAGATCGCGCGGCGCCAGGCCGAGCTACAGACCACTCAGGCACTGGAGCGTAAGTTGGAGCGCACGGTCCCCATCGCACGTCAGCGCGCGGAGTCGCTTAAGGAGTTGGTGGGCGACCAGTACGTGGCACGCAACACCTATCTGGAGCGGGAGCGCGAGCGCATCGAGCAGGAATCGGACCTGGCCATGCAGCGCAGCCGCCTGAAAGAGATCGAGGCGACCATCGCTGAGGCCCGGCAGCAGCGCGAGACGGTGCGGGCGGATGCCCGACACGCCAGCCTGAACCGCCTGAACGAGGCGCGCCAGCGCATGGCGCTGCTGGAGCAGGACTTGGTCAAGGCCCGCCAATCCGAACACCTGACTCGACTGACCGCACCAGTGTCCGGCACGGTACAGCAGTTGGCGGTGCGCACGATCGGTGGCGTGGTGACCGAGGCGCAGCCGCTGATGCTGGTGGTGCCACAGGCGCACTTGCTGGAAATAGAGGCATTCCTGGAGAACAAGGACGTGGGCTTCGTGGTCCCGGGCCAGGAAGCCGAAGTGAAGATCGAGACCTTTCCTTATACCAAGTACGGCATCGTGCCTGGTACCGTCAAATCGGTATCCGACGATGCCATCAACGACGAGAAGCGCGGCCTGGTCTACGCGATGCGCATCGAGATGGCGCAGTCGACAATCGGCGTCAACGGCACTGACATCCGCCTGGCCCCCGGCATGGCGGTGACGGTGGAAATCAAGACCGGCAGGCGCAGGGTTATCGAGTATTTCCTCGATCCGCTGCTGCAATATGGCCACGAGAGCATACGGGAACGTTGATGGGCGGGCGCTTGATGTTGGGAAAACTGGCTGCGGCACGCAAGGCTGCGGGCGGGTTGCTGCTGGCCTGGTGTGCGCCGCAGGCGAGCGCGGCCGGGCTGATGCAGTTCTACGGCATGGCGCTGGAGAACGATCCAGCCTATCTGGCCGCGGAAAAGGAACGCGACGCCGGCTTGGAAGAGCGGCACAAGGGCCGAGCCGGCCTGTTGCCGAACGTGTCGTTCCAGTACCGCAATGGGCGCAATCGCTCGGAAGTGACCCAGCCCACCCTCTTTGGCGAGCAGACCACCGACCGCAACTACCGCAGCAATTCGTCCTCGCTGACGTTGCAACAACCCATCTTCGACTTCGAGGCGATCTCTTCCTACTACTACGGCGTGGCTCAAGCGCGCCATGCGGATGAACGGTTCCGCAGCCGCAGCCAGGAACTGGCCGTGCGGGTGGCACAGGCCTACATGGACGCGCTTTACGCCAACGACCAGATCGACCTGGTGAAGGTGCAAAAGCGCGCCTACGAGGAGCAGAAGACGCAGAACGAGCGCTGGCTGGCCGCCGGCGAGGGTAACCGCACCGACGTACTGGAAACCCAGGCGCGCTACGACTTGGCCCTGGCACAGGAAATTGAGGCCCAGGACAATCTGGACGCGGCGCTCAACGCGCTAGCCGCGATGGTGGGCGAGCCGGTGAACGCCGCTGATCTTGACGCGCTGGGCGGGCAGTTCGCGGTTCGGTCCTTGGTGCCGAACGACTTCGAGCACTGGCGCGCGCAGGCCCTGGCGCACAATCCGGAGCTGATCGCGCTGCGCTATTCGGCGGATGCCGCCGATCATGCAATTGGCAAGGCCCGGGCAGGCCACATGCCCAGAGTCAGCGCTTACGCCAGCGCAGGCCACGACAAGTCCAGTTCGGAAAGCACCTACGGGCAAAAGTATGTGACCAATTCGTTTGGCCTCCAGGTGAATATCCCGATCTTCGCTGGCGGCGGCGTGTCGTCGTCGGTCAGGCAGGCAGTCGACAACCGCGACCGGCTTCGTTTCGAAAACGATGCCAAGACGCGCGAGCTGCTCAATGGATTGCGCAAGCAGTTCAACCTGTACAACAGTAGTGTCGCCAAGCTCAGGGCGTATCAGTTGGCAGTGGACTCCGCGCGTGAGCTGACAGTGGCGGTGCGCAAGAGCGTGGCGGGCGGCGAGCGCGTCAATGCCGATGTACTCGACGCCGAGCAACGCTATTTCGATGCCTTGAAGAATTTGGCCCAAGCGCGTTACGCCTACCTGCTGGCTGGGTTGAAAGTCAGGCAACTGGCGGGGACGCTGATTGCGGCCGACGTGCGGGAAGTGGACGGCTACTTCGCAGTGCGCAAGGCGCAGGCGACGATGAAAGAAGCGTCTGCCGATGTGGTGGCATCCTCACCTAGAGCTCCCGTCGTGCGAGAGAACGGCGAGACGCCAGGCCCGCGTTGATTGGGGTCACCATTGCGGTGCCGATTCCGCGGCCGGTTTCACCTTTTCTCGGTCAGAGTCTCCGCCAGCACGTCTGCTCAAGTCCGATGCGCAATTAAGGCGCCCGACATTGACCAGCGCTTTTGGGGTAAGTGGCCAAGCCACGTAGCGCTGCTGCGACCGACCTTTGTTCAATTTTCTTGACGCGCGGCGCTCAGGTGGGGGGCCGCGACCGACTTCAAGCGAATTGTTCTAATCTTCGAAATTCTGTAAAATCAACGGGTTACCGTAGAGTTTTGCGACCGACTTTATTTCCCAATTTCAGTTCTGAAAACGAGAAAAAGGGGCTGCCATGCCACGTCCCGATCTCAATCTTCTGCTGGCGCTCGATGCGCTGCTCGACGAGGGCAGCGTTATCGGCGCTGCGCGCCGCATGCACCTGAGCGCGCCGGCGATGAGCCGCACCTTGAGCCGCATCCGGGAGGCGCTGGGCGATCCCGTGTTCGTCCAGGTCGGTCGCAAGCTCATGCCGACACCGAAAGCGTTGGCAT
>Ga0308165_1005293_pt1 | contig 12096 bp, 9 predicted proteins | sample PhyWR2_FD_201032 | JGI IMG/M metagenome (GOLD analysis project Ga0308165, IMG submission 201032) | Phyllosphere microbial communities from UC Gill Tract Community Farm, Albany, California, United States - DLSLW.R2 | ecosystem: Host-associated > Plants > Phyllosphere > Unclassified | place: USA... | reverse complement strand
CGGTGACGAAGTCGATCGTCGACATGAGCGCGCCGGTCGACGTCTCCGACCAGTCCTTCGTACCCGCGTAGGCCCAGAGGGCGGTCTGGAGGCCCCAGGCGCCGATGCCGTCGAGCTCGGCCATCGACGGCAGGTCGTAGACCCCGCAGTTGAGGATCGTCCCGACGAGCTGGTCGGCGTCGATACCAGGGGTCATGCCCGACAGCGTCGCGTAGTCGGGGTTGGTCGTGAGGACGGCGAGCTGGCTGGCGAGCTGCGATCCCGCTGAGTCGCCCGCGAGCACGAGGCGGTCCGGGTTCCCGTTCCACTCGGCGGCGTGCTCCGAGATGTACGCGAGGGCGTCGTTGAGTTGGTTCACGGCCGTCGGATAGACGGCCTCGGGAGCGATCGTGTAGTTGACCGCGATCGTCGTGTACCCCGCTGCTGCGAGGATGCGGAGGTAGGGCTCGACGTTGCCCTTCTCGCCGGAGATCCAGGCGCCGCCGTGGATCCAGACGATCGTGGTCAGCGGTTCGGTGCCGTCCGCTGGGGTGAAGACGTCGAGGGTGGTGTCCACCTGTGGTCGGCCGCCGCTCGGTGCCGCGTACGCGATGTCGCGGAACTCCGTGAGCTTCGTGTCGGGGACGTACGGTTCCATCTCGGCGACCGTCGCAGCACCGCCGCGTTCGAACACCGAGCGGATGAGGAGCGCGGACGGCCACGGGGTGATGGCTGCGATGACCGCGACGACGAGGCCGAGACCGATCACGACGGCGGCCGCGGTCAGGAGCCGACGGAATCGCGGGCGCTTCCGGTGCGTCGGCGCGTGGTGTGCTGGCGTCCCTGCGGTCATGGTCGGGCCCCTCGTCCGGTGTGCAAGCCTGTCGACAGTGTGGCAGAGGCGCATGCGCCGTGTCGCGGTTAGGCTCGACGTGTGACCGCAGCCCACCAGCCCTCCCATCGACGCCCGGTTTCGCGGCGCGTCCGACGCAACCGCGTGATCGCGTTGAGCGTCCTGGCCGCCGCGCTCGCGATCCTGCTCGTGGTGCTCGTCGTGAACATCGCCGGCGGCGCCACGCCCACCCCGGCCGCCGCCACGAAGACGCCGAGCGCGACCCCGTCCGTCACCCCGACGCCGACCCCCACCCCGACGCCGACGGAGACGGTTCCGGTCGCGCCCCCCGCCCCGCCGGCGTTCGACAAGGCCGCCTACTCGATCGACGACCCGCTGAGCCCGTGGGTGGTCGTCAACAAGACCCGGCCGCTGAACCCGGTCGACTACACACCACCGGACCTCGTGTCCGTCCCCGTCGCCCACACGTGGGACCCGCTGTTGCGTGCCGAGGCCGCCGCCGCGATCGTGCAGCTGTTCGACACCGCCTCCGCCGAGGCCGGCCTGTCGCTCGCCTCGAACAGCGCGTACCGCAGCTACTCGAGCCAGGTGTCGGTGTACAACAGTGAACCCGACGACTCGACGACCGCACGCCCCGGCTACAGCGAGCACCAGACCGGCTGGACGATGGACATCGGTGCCGAGAGCGGCAACTGCTCGCTCAACACCTGCTTCGGCGACACGGCGGAGGGGCAGTGGCTCGCCGCGAACGCCTACCGCTTCGGGTTCCTCCTGCGGTACCCGGCCGACAAGGTCGACGTCACCGGCTTCTCGTTCGAGCCATGGCACTACCGCTACATCGGCGTGCCGCTCGCGACCGAGATGCACAACACGGGCGTGACGACGCTCGAGGAGTTCTTCGGACTCCCGGCGGCTCCCGGGTACCTGAACTAGCCCTTCGACAGGCTCAGGGACCGGGGCGGAGCGGGCTCAGGGACCGGGGGTCGGCACGTCCCTCGACAGGCCCGGATGCAGGCGACAGGCCCGGATGCAGGCGACGGGCTCGGCGAGCGTGTGTCCGCTCACCGAGCCCGTCGAGGCGTCGGCTGCCTAGGCGCCGAGGGCGGCGTCGACGATCTGCTTCGCCTCCGCCTGGACGAGCTTGAGGTGCTCCGCGCCCTTGAACGACTCGGCGTAGATCTTGTAGACGTCCTCGGTGCCGGACGGACGAGCGGCGAACCACGCGTGCTCGGTCACGACCTTGACGCCGCCGATGGCCGCGTCGTTGCCCGGCGCGTGACTGAGCTTCGCGACGATCGGGTCGCCGGCGAGCTCGGTCGCCGTGATGGCGTCGCCGTCGAGCTTGCCGAGCCGCGCCTTCTGTTCCTTCGAGGCGGCGGCGTCGACGCGCTCGTACACGGGGTCGCCGAAGCGCTCGGTCAGCTCCCGGTAGAGCACCGAAGGGGTCTTGCCCGTCACGGCGAGGATCTCGGCGGCGAGCAGGCAGAGGAGGATGCCGTCCTTGTCGGTGGTCCACACCGAGCCGTCGAAGCGGAGGAAGCTCGCGCCGGCGCTCTCCTCGCCACCGAAGCCGACCGAGCCGTCGACGAGACCGGGAACGAACCACTTGAAGCCGACCGGGACCTCCCAGAGGCGGCGTCCGAGGGATTCGGCCACGCGGTCGACGACCGACGATGACACGAGGGTCTTGCCCACGGCTGCGTCCTCGCGCCAACCCGGCCGGTTCGCGTAGAGGTAGTCGATCGCGACGGCGAGGTAATGGTTGGGGTTCATGAGCCCGGCGTCGGGCGTGACGATGCCGTGGCGGTCCGCGTCGGCGTCATTGCCGGTGAGGAGGTCGAACTCGTCGCGTCGTGCGACGAGTGCCGCCATGGCGGAGGGCGACGACGGGTCCATGCGGATCTTGCCGTCCCAGTCGAGCGTCATGAACGCCCAGGCCGGGTCGACGTGCGGGTTCACGACGGTGAGGTCGATCTCGTAGCGGTCGGCGATCGCCTGCCAGTAGTGGACGCTCGCACCGCCGAGGGGGTCGGCACCGATGCGGATCCCGCTGCGCTTGATGGCGTCGAGGTTGATGATGTGCTTCAGGTCGTCGACGTAGTTGCCGCGGAAGTCGTACGTCTCGACGGCAGACGGTTCCGCCATCTTGACATCGTGCAGCCCACCGGCGATGAGCTCGTTGGCGCGGTTCGCGATCCAGGAGGTCGCGTCGGAGTCGGCAGGTCCGCCGTGCGGGGGGTTGTACTTGAAGCCGCCGTCGGCCGGCGGGTTGTGGCTGGGCGTGACGACGATGCCGTCCGCCTGGTCGCCGTTGCCTTCGGCGTTGTACTTGAGGATCGCGTGGCTGAGCGCAGGGGTCGGCACGAAGTCGTCGAACTCGTCGACCAGGACGCGCACACCGTTGGCGACCAGGACCTCGAGGGCGGTCGTCTGCGCCGGCCCGCTGAGCGCGTGGGTGTCGGAGCCGATGAAGAGCGGCCCGGTGATCCCCTGGCTCGCGCGGTACTCGACGATCGCCTGCGTGGTGGCGGCGATGTGGTCCTGGTTGAACGCGGTGTTCAGCGAGGAGCCGCGGTGGCCGGAGGTGCCGAACACCACCCGCTGCTCGGGGATCGAGACGTCCGGCTTCAGCGTGTAGTACGCGTCGATGAGCGACGGGACGTCGATCAGATCTGCTTCGGTGGCGGGGGTACCTGCGCGATCGTTCATCGCACCAGTCTGGCAGGAACGACCGATGTCAGGAAGGCGCTTGACCCGTGGCGAGTGGCGATTCCCAGCGGAGGTCGGGGAAGCGCGCGAAGTCGCGATCGAGCGTGACGAAGGTGGCCCGGTGTTCGATCGCGAGTGCGGCGTGGGCCGCGTCCGAGACGAGGTTGCCTTGGGCCTCGACCGCTGCACAGAGCGAGGTGAAGACCGTCCAGAACGACGGGCCAGGGCGGACGACCTGAACGCCGGGCTCGTCGCGGAGTCGCTGCATCTGCTCGAGCGCGATGGAGATCGGAGTGGGATCGACGAAGATCCGACGCTGGGTCACGATCCGGATGTACCCCGCGAGCACGGCTTCGCTGACGCCCAGGGGTTCTCTCGATCGGACGGCATCTTCCAACCAGGTTGCGAGCGTGCGGTGGTGTTGTGAATCGGGTCGGAACGCGCCGATGAGGACGTTGGTGTCGACCACCTTCACTCGAAACCGTCCATGATGTCCTCGAGTTGCGCGTTGTTCGTGAGGTCGATTCCTGGGCGGGGTCCTCCCCCGCCGTACGGCACGACCTTGTAGGGTTCCCGCTCGGGCGGCGCGGCCGCTGCGGCCAGCTTCGCGCGCAGGGCCTCTTCGATGTAGGCGGTGACGGTCTTCCCCTCCTGCGAGGCGTGCTCGCGGACGGCCTCGTAGAACTCGTCGGCGAGTCGGATGGTCGTTCGCATGAGCCGAGCCTACGAAGGCGTATGTCGGTATGTCAACGACGTTACCCGGTTCCCTCGGCGCAGGGGCGGGCCGACACAGATCTGTGGAGAGGTCCCTGCTCCGGGTGCCTGTGGAGGGCCGTCGACTAGCGCGTGGCGAGGAGCGCCGCGGCCGAGGCGGAAGCGGAGGCGGTGGTGGAGGTGCTCGTCGTGGACGCGCCCGCCCCGGCGCCCGCGGCGTCCGGCACGGAGGTGCGCTGGTGGGGCGATACGGGCGTCGTCAGGTCGGCGACCGCCGAGGCCTGACCCGTGACGATGCGCTGGATGGCGTAGAGGCTCTCGGTGGCCGGCCCGAGGTACTTGCCCCGGTCGTCGGCGTTGCTCGACCCGACCGCGTTGTGTCCCTCGACGGCGCCGAGGTGGTCGCCGTCGCCGAGCGTCAGCCCGTCCGAACCGAAGGTGGTCGCGCCCCAGGAGCTCGTCGCGGGGTCGGCTCGACCGGACAGGAGCTGGCCGAGACCGGCGAGGGTGTCGGCGCTCGCCTGGGAGGCGTACACGCGGCCGGCCGGGACGTGCAGATCGTCGATCCCGATCTCCGTCGGGATGCCGGCCGAACCGAGCATGACGAAGTCGTCGACGTGATAGTCGCCGGACGCCAACGCGAGCGAGGCCGTCGCCGTGCCGTAGGAGTGCGCCACGACGCTCAACCGGGAGACGACGCCGTGAGCGGAACGGACGGCGTCGTATCCGGCGAGCACCCCGGCGAGCAGGGGAGCCCCCTCGATGGCCCGGTCGTTCGACGGCACCTCGAGTGCGCTCGGGCTGTGTCCGCCGATCCAGAGGATGACCGCACTGTCGGCTGCGGCGGTCTGGATGCGCTTCGCCCCGCGCAGGTAGTCGTCGAGTTCGAGGGCGCTGCTGTTCATCCCGGGGACGAGCACCGTGACGTAGGCGGCGGTGTCCACGTCTCCGACGGCGACCGCGACCCGCGGGGGTCCGGAGCCGCCCGCCTGCAACGTGATCAGGTACTCGGGCTGGAGGCGGGCGGCGATCGCGTCCGGTGCGTACCGGTCGGCGAGCAGCTTGATCGCGTCCAGGCGCGACAGGGTCGTGGCGAGGGCCGCCGAGTCCGCCTGCCCGTCGACCTGGTCGCTGCTCACCGTCAGCGAGCGGTAGCTCGCCTCGGTGTCGGCGAGGAGGCCGGCGAGCCGGGAGACGTTGGCCGTCGCCCGGTCCGTGTAGGCGACACCCTCGAGGTTGCCGATGACCGCCGGGTAACCGGTGATGAGCAGTGCGCGGTATCCAGGAGCGAGCTCGGTCCACAGCTGCGCGACCTGCGATGAGGACATCGTCGTGAGGGTCGTCGCCGCCGCGGCGAGATCCCCGGCGTAGGCGGTGGTGAAGGCGGCGGCCGTCATCGTCGGGACGGAGGAGGCCGCCGGTGCGAAGTCGGCGGCGGAGATCGCGGACGCACCGGCGGTCGAGGTCTGCGTCACCGTGACCACGCCGGCCAGGATCGCGGCGATCGCGACGGTCATGACGAGCGACTTGACGAGGGTCGCGCGGGCCGCCGAGATCGGCCGGTGCACCCAGGTCGGCAGCGACAATGACGGGAGGCTCCAGGAGGAGCCGACGCTGAACGCGGCCTCGCTGCCGCTCGCCAGGTTCAGTCGGGGAGTGGACCGCGGGGCGGCGTCGGTGAAGACACTCGTCACGTCACTCCTGTTCCTGTCTCAGCCCGTCGGGTGGAGCCTCGCGCGACATGGATCACGCATCGAGATCGGGGAGACGAACGGCCGTGAACTCGCTTCCCGAGACGAGCGGCAGCGCTCAATACACCCTTGTATCCATTGTGGCGGGTAGTGGCGTGATTTGAATAGCTCAAAACGGGGGGTATCGGGGCCGAAATGACCCGATCTTCCTGGAAATCACCCGAATGTGACCTGGATGGGAGTCAACGGTCGTCCAAGGGCGTGTCGCGAACCACACGGTACGCTCGGAGGCATGCCAGCCGCACCCGCCGACGACGCCCTCCGGAGCTACAGTTTCCTCGGTCCGAGCGGGACCTTCACCGAGGTGGCGCTCGGCCAGGTCGAGGAGGCCAGGGGCCAGATCTGGAAGCCCGTGTCGAACGTCGGCGAGGCGCTCGGCGACGTCCTCGAGGGCCGCAGCACAGCCGCGGTCATCGCCATCGAGAACTCGGTCGACGGAGGGGTGTCCGTGGCGCAGGATGCACTCGCCACGATGCCCGGTCTCCGCATCGTCGGCGAGGTGCTCGTGCCGGTGAACTTCGTGCTCGTCGCCCGCCCCGGAACCCGCCTCGAGGACGTCTCGGTCGTGAACGCGCACCCCGTTGCCTACGGGCAGTGCCACCTCTGGCTCGACGCCAAGCTGCCCTCGCACGGACACATCCCGGCGTCGAGCAACGTCGCCGCCGCGGCCTCGCTCCTCGACGGCACCTCCACCGCCGACGCCGCGGTCGCCCCGCCCGGCATCGTGAACCACTACGACCTCGACGTCCTCGCGGAGAACATCGGCGACAACCCGAACGCCGTGACCCGCTTCGTCGTCGTCAGTCGCTCACGGGAGATCCCGGCCAGGACGGGCGCCGACAAGACGAGCCTCATCGTCGAGCTGCCGAACGACGAGTCCGGCTCGCTGCTCGGCATGCTCGAGCAGTTCTCCACGCGAGGCGTGAACCTGAGCCTCATCGAGTCGCGGCCCATCGGCGACGCGCTCGGCCGGTACCGCTTCGTGATCGACGCCCTCGGACACATCGAGGACGAGCGGATGGCCGACGCCCTGCTGGGGCTCCGACGCTTCAGCCCGAATGTGATCTTCCTGGGCTCGTACCCGAGCGCCGATCGCACCGCCGTCGACTACCACTCCCGGTACAACGACGAGGTGTTCATCGAGGCCCGCGACTGGTTGCGCGGGCTGCTCTCGGCGGAGCCGCTCGACGACTGAGCTGTCACGTTCGCGCATAACTCCTGCTGTCGGTCCGTGTCCGAACTCGGGGACGGCGTGTCAGCGGGATTCGCGGCCGGGTGCGGGAGTTGTGGGCGCCGACCGCGCGTCAACGGTGCCTCAGCTGACGATGTCGACACCGTGACCGCGGAGGCGACGCTGGTCGGCGGTGAGTGATGCGATGAGCCGCTCGTTCGTCCCGCGGATGTGGCGCGCGACGAGGTCCGCAGCGCGCTCGGGGTCGCGCGCCGCGACCGCGTCGAGGATGGCGCGGTGCTCCGTGGCTGCCTGCTCTCGGGCCTCGGGCGTCCGCACCTCGAGCCAGCGGGTGCGGGCGAGCCGGACCATCGCGCCGTGCACCCCTTCGGCGAGCAGGTGGTTCGCGGACAGCGTCGCGAGCTCCTCGTGGAAGTCACCTCCGACGCGGAGCACCGTGTGCTCGTCGTCGGGGCGGGGTTCGTCGAGCAGGGTGCGGATCGCGGCGAGCTGCGCTTCGGTCGCGCGTTCGGCGGCGAGCCGGACGCCGGCGGTCTCGAGCGCCTCACGGACCTCGGCGATGAGGCCGATCTCCTCGAGGTCGATGGGGGCGACGATCCAGCCGCGGCCGTCGCGACGCGCCAGTCCCTCGGCCTCGAGCCGGGTGAGTGCGGCGCGCACGGGCGTCCGTGACGCCGCGAAGCGTTGCTCAAGCCCCCGCTCGGTGAGTGGCTGCCCGGGCGCGAGGTCGAGGGTCAGGATCGCCCCGCGGAGGCGCTCGTAGAGCTGGGTGGTCTGCGTCGGAGTGCTCATCCGTGTTCCCGATCCGGCCGGTGGCGATTGGTATACCAAAATGGTGTACCGTCATGCTAGCAGTGGGAGACGCCCAGCGCAGGAAGCGGCACGATGACCGGAACGACACCATCCCCCGTGGCCCCGGCGACCGCGCGCGGGGCGCGTCCACCGATGCCGAACGCCGGTCGGGCCTGGACCGTCCTCGGGCTCGGCGTCGCCGCGCAGACCGCCGGCACGCTCTTCGTCAGCACCCCGGCGTTCCTCATCCCGCTCCTGCACGCCGAGCGGGGCATGTCGCTCGCCGAGGCCGGCGTCCTGGCCGCTGCCCCCACGCTCGGCATGGTGCTGACGCTCATCGCCTGGGGTTGGCTGGCCGACCGTGTCGGCGAGCGCATCGTCATCGCCGGCGGCCTCGCCCTCACCGCGCTGGCCGCTGCCGGGGCGATCGCCGCGGACGGCCTCATCCCCTCGCTCGGCTACGGTCCACTCGGCATCCTGCTCCTCCTCGGTGGTGCCGCCTCCGCGAGCACGAACTCGGCGAGCGGCCGGATCGTCGTCGGCTGGTTCCCGAAGGACCGCCGCGGCCTCGCGATGGGGATCCGCCAGATGTCACAGCCGCTCGGCGTCACGGCGGCCGCGGTGACGGTGCCGTCCGTGGCGGCGGCGTCGGGCATCTCCGCCGCACTCCTGATCTCGCTCGTCGCGACGGGTGTCCTCGCCGTGGCCTGCACCGTCGGACTCCGGAATCCGCCACGGACCGTCGTGCCGAAGCCGGTCTCGACGGAGACGACGCCGAACCCCGTGGCCGTGCGACCACGCAACCCCTACCGAGGCGACGGCTTCCTCTGGCGCATCCACGCGGTGTCGATCCTGCTCGTGGTGCCGCAGTTCACGCTCACGACCTTCGCGCTCGTCTGGCTCGTCACCGATCAGGGCTGGAACGCGCTCGCGGCGGGCGTGCTCGTCGGTGTCGCGCAGTTCGTCGGAGCGATCGGTCGGATCGGCGTCGGGGTGTTGAGCGACCGGGTCGGCAGCCGGGTGCGACCGCTGCGCTGGGTGGCGGTGTCGGCGGTCGTCGTCATGTTGCTCCTCGCCGGCGTCGGGCTGCTGCAGTGGCCCGTGGCTGTCGCCGTCGCGCTCGTCGTCGCCAGTGCCGTGACGGTCGCCGACAACGGGCTGGCCTTCACCTCGGTCGCCGAGATGGCCGGCCCCGCCTGGGCCGGGCGGGCGCTGGGAGCGCAGAACACCGGCCAGTTCATCGCCGCGTCGGTCGTCGGTCCGGCGGTCGGTGCGCTCATCGGCTTGGTCGGCTATCCGCTCGCCTTCCTCGCGGTCGCGGTGCTCCCGGCCCTCGCGATCCCGATCATCCCGAGCGAGGCCGCGGAGCACGACCACCTCTAGGTCGTCGTCCCACTGGTCTGGCCGGCTCGTCTAGTCGACGTTTGACGGATATCTATCGCGGCTGCCAGGCTTGCCGAGGCCCCACGACGGCCCGTGTACCTCCCCGCCGGCGAGTCGCGCTCCACTGCCTCCGACCACCGTCGAGCGACAGCCGGAGACGCCTGGTCGGCCGATCAGAAAGCACCACAGTGACCGGCACCACCACGTCCACCGACCCCGTCCACGCCGTCGCGGAGGCCGCCCTGCGGCGCAACGCGGGCGAACCCGAGTTCCACCAGGCGCTCCTCGAAGTCCTCGAGTCCATCCGCCCGGCGCTCGACGAACACCCCGAGTACCTCGAGGCGGGCATCCTCGAACGTCTCGTCGAACCCGAGCGGCAGGTCGTCTTCCGTGTGCCGTGGACCGACGACCGCAACCGGGTGCAGGTGAACCGCGGATTCCGCGTCCAGTTCAACTCGGCGCTCGGCCCGTACAAGGGAGGTTTGCGCTTCCACCCGAGCGTGAACCTGTCGATCGTGAAGTTCCTCGGGTTCGAGCAGATCTTCAAGAACGCCCTCACCGCGCAGGGCATCGGCGGCGCGAAGGGCGGCAGCGACTTCGACCCGCACGGGCGGTCGGACGCCGAGATCATGCGCTTCTGCCAGAGCTTCATGAACGAGCTCTACCGCCACCTCGGCGAGCACACCGACGTCCCTGCCGGCGACATCGGCGTCGGCGCGCGCGAGATCGGCTTCCTCTTCGGCCAGTACCGGAAGATCACCAACCGTCACGAGTCGGGCATGTTCACCGGCAAGGGTGTCGGCTGGGGCGGCGCCGAGGTGCGTACCGAGGCGACCGGGTACGGGACGGTGTTCTTCGTGGACGAGATGCTCGCCGTCGACGGCCGCGGGGTCGAGGGCAAGCGCGTCATCGTGTCGGGTTCCGGGAACGTCGCGACCTACGCGATCGAGAAGGTCCACCAGCTCGGCGGGACCGCCGTCACCGCATCGGACTCCTCCGGATACGTGGTCGACGACGCCGGCATCGACCTCGAGCTCCTCAAGCAGATCAAGGAGGTCGAGCGCGGCCGGATCTCCGAGTACGCCGCCCGCCGTCAGGGCGCCCACTTCGTCGCCGGCGGCAGCGTCTGGGACGTCCCGGGGGAGATCGCGCTGCCGAGTGCGACGCAGAACGAGCTTCATGAACGCGACGCGATCGCCCTCGTGAAGCACGGCGTCATCGCGGTCGCGGAGGGCGCGAACATGCCGTCGACGCCCGAGGCGGTGCGGGTGTTCCAGCAGGCAGGCGTCCTCTTCGGCCCGGGGAAGGCGGCGAACGCCGGTGGCGTGGCGACCTCGGCGCTCGAGATGAGCCAGAACGCTGCCAGGCAGCGGTGGTCCTTCGACGACAGTGAGGTGAAATTGCGCGGCATCATGCACGGCGTGCACCGTGCCGCCTACGAGGCCGCCGAGCGCTACGGTCGGCCGGGTGACTACGTCGTCGGGGCGAACACCGCCGCGTTCGTGAAGGTCGCGGACGCGATGCTCGCCCAGGGCGTCATCTAGCCCCGCCCTTGCCCCCGACTCAGGAGTGCTCCGGCGCGTCGACCGCTGACGGGACCGGCGCGCCGCAGACCTCCTGAGTCGGGGACGCGGAATCCGCCGGCGAAGGACACGGCGAGTGTCGGATTGCGACGGGGTGGTCGGCTCCTGGACGGCGAGTGACTAGCCTCGAAGGGTGACCGACCCACGCCCCGCAACCACCGTCATCGTCGGTGCCGGCCTCTTCGGCCTGGCGACCGCCGTCCACCTCGCCCGCGCCGGGCGCCGGGTGACGGTCCTCGAGTCGGGCACCGCCGCCGGAGCGACGACCGCGGCGGGAGCGGGCTTCGTCGGCCTGTGGGCGGCGGGCTACGCCTGGTACTGGGACGAGTCGGAACTCGCCCTCGAGCAGGCGGGCCTCGACTTCTACCGCGGGCTCGACGCGGCCGGATACGACATCGGGCTGCGGAACACGGGCAACGTGTGGCTCGCGCTCACCGAGCAGGCCGTGCTCGATCACCTGCTGCCGTTCGCCGAGCACCCGCTCCGACCCGAGGACGCCCGCCTGCTCACCGCCGTCGAGACCGCTGAGCTCGTTCCAGGTCTCGACCCTGAGGCCATCGTCGGGGCGTTCATCCATCCCGACGGCATCCAGATCAGCGCGCCCGACGCCGGACTCGCGCTCGCGGCGCTCGCCCGGGCCGAGGGCGTCGAGATCGTCGAGCACACGCCCGTCGTCGACTTCCTCGCCGAGGGCGGCCGAGCCGTCGGCGTGCTGACCGCCACCGGCGAGCGCGTCCTCGGCGACGAGGTCGTCCTCGCCGCCGGGTCTTGGACGAACGGACTCCTCGCCGCCACGGACCGCGTGCTGCCGTTCGCACGCGTGATCGCGAGCCGCTTGACCACCGCCCCGTTCGGCCTCGGAGAGGTGCCGACCCTCATGATCCCGGAACTCGACGGACTGTGGATCCGGGAACACCTCGGCGGTCTCACCTATGGCAACGGTGTCGGCTACGAGGCGCTCGCGGTGCACGACAGCCCGGCGGACCGTCGCCCGGACCGCCCCGACCTCGTCGAGGCGATGCGGGAGCACCTGTCGCCGATCATCTCCGAGCTCATCCCGGCCGCCGCGCCCGTCGTCGACGACGCCGAAGCCGTGCAGGGGATCGTGTCGTACACCGCGGACCGCCGCTTCATCGCGGG
>Ga0308165_1005292_pt1 | contig 12096 bp, 11 predicted proteins | sample PhyWR2_FD_201032 | JGI IMG/M metagenome (GOLD analysis project Ga0308165, IMG submission 201032) | Phyllosphere microbial communities from UC Gill Tract Community Farm, Albany, California, United States - DLSLW.R2 | ecosystem: Host-associated > Plants > Phyllosphere > Unclassified | place: USA... | reverse complement strand
CCGGTGCACATGATCGAAACCATCAACAAGATGAACCGCATCTCGCGTCAGATCCTGCAGGAAACCGGTGCAGAACCTGATCCGGCGACGCTGGCCATCAAGATGGAAATGCCGGAAGACAAGATCCGCAAGATCATGAAGATCGCGAAAGAACCGATCTCCATGGAAACGCCGATCGGCGACGACGACGATTCGCACCTGGGCGACTTCATCGAAGACAACAACACGTTGGCTCCGGCCGATGCGGCGTTGCACGCTTCGATGCGCGGTGTGGTCAAGGACATCCTCGACTCCCTGACGCCACGCGAAGCCAAGGTGCTACGCATGCGTTTCGGCATCGAAATGTCGACCGACCACACGCTGGAAGAAGTCGGCAAGCAATTCGACGTCACGCGCGAGCGCATTCGTCAAATAGAGGCAAAAGCGCTGCGCAAGCTGCGCCATCCGTCGCGCTCAGACAAGCTGAAGAGCTTCCTGGAAGGTAACTAAGTCAGATCGGGACTTCGGTCCCGGCCAGACCCAGGCCCCCTAGCTCATGCTTGGTTAGAGCAGCGGACTCATAATCCGTTGGTGCCGTGTTCGACTCACGGGGGGGCCACCAGCAATTTAAAAGCGGCTTAACGCCTTATCGCGTTAAGCCGCTTTTTCGTTTGCAGGGGGATTTTTTGCCTAAAAGTGTGGGAACTGATCTGGAAATAGTGCCATCGGTAAATCGCAAAGTTCTTCATGAATGATTTAGCCGCTACGAACGTTGTTTTCGGCTATTGATAACCTTAATTTATGCGCTATGGCTAATATTAGTCATGAACATTAGCTAGAACCAATAGAGGTGTATCGTCAATCGACGGCGCGCTCCTCAACCGGGCGCGCCGCCAATCATTTCTAGATCTGCGCCATGCCGCCGTCTACCGGCAAATCGATGCCTGCCACAAAGCTGCTGTCGTCCGACGCGAGGAACAGGGCCGCAGACGCCAGTTCCTCCGGGCGCCCCATCCGGCCAAGCGGAATCGCTTGCGAGAATGTTTCGCGCAGCTTGTCCGCCTCTTCCCTAGTCTGAAACTGCGAGTCAATGATGGGCGTATCCACTGGTCCCGGGCTGAGCGTATTGACACGAATGCCGCGATCCTTGAGTTCCAGCGTCCAGGTCCGGGCGAATGAGCGGATCGCCGCTTTCGACGCGCTGTAAGTCGTGTAGGAAGGCATCGCCTTGCCGTTGGCAATCGAAGAAGCGAGGATGATCGAGCCGCCCTTGCGCATCAACGGCAGGGCTTTCTGTACGGTAAACAGCAATCCCTTGGTGTTGATGTCGAAGGTCTTGTCAAAATGCTCCGGACTGATCTGATCAATCGTCTGCAGTTCAATGAAACCGGAGTTCGCGAACAGTACGTCGATTGCACCTTTGGACTTCTCGATGGTTGCGTACAGACGATCAAGATCATCCATGCTCGTGACGTCGCCCTGGACGGCAGTCACGTTGCTGCCGATTTCCATCACGGCCTTGTCGAGCTCCGCCTGCCGGCGGCCGGTGATGAAAACATAAGCGCCTTCTTCGACGAACCGCTTTGCTGTAGCAAAGCCGATACCGCTGCTGCCGCCTGTGATGACAGCAATTTTTCCTTGTAACTTGGACATGTTCATTTCCTTTAAATGTAGTGCGTTCATCCAGCGACGACTGTCTGGACGAGAAATTGATTGCACGGTGCCGGCCCCGGATGGGCCGGCGCCAGTAATGGATGTTGAAATCAGGCTGCGCTGAGCTTGAGCTGTTGCAGCACCGGCAGCAGCTCGGAAGGATCGGGCCGTTGCGTGTAGTCAGGATTGACTTCCGCATAGGCGATCACGCCATCCTGGCCGATGACATAGCGGGCGGGCATCGGCAGGGTCCAGCTCGGTTCGCCGTTGTTGACGGCAAGATCGTTCTTGAACGTGTTCTTGTAGAGATCCTGCAAATAATCCGGCAGCGTAAAACGCAGGCCGAACTGTGCCGCGACTTCGTTACCGAGATCGGACAGGATCGGGAAGCTCACCTTGTTGTCGCGCACCGAGCGGCGTGTATTGGCCGCGGTTTGCGGCGACACCGCGACGAGTTGCGCGCCGAGATTTTCGATCTGCGGCAGGGTTTGCTGCAGCGCCTGCAGATCCAGATTGCAGTAGGGGCACCAGACGCCGCGGTAAAAGCTCAGCACCAGCGGACCCGATGCCAGCAGTTCGGTCATGGAAATCTGTTTTCCGTCGACATCCGGCAAACTGAATTGCGGAGCCAGGTCGCCGGCCTTCAAGGCGTGATCCGCGATGCGGGATGCCACCAGTTCTGCCGTGGCGCGGTGCATGGGTTCGTGAATCCAGGCGGGGGCGTTAAATGGTGGGCCGCCGGCTTCAAAGTTGCGACGGAATTCAGCGAGTTGTTCGGGTAGTGTCATTGCATTTTCCTCAGTTGACTGCGCCATGTGGCGTGAGGAGAACTATCTTTCATTTGCCATAAAGCGAGAAGGTGTGAAAATCGACTAAGATATATTCAAATTTCAAATGAATGGATTTCTATGGGCGATCGCCTTTCCGCACTGCGCGTCTTTGTCCGCATCGCGCGCAGCGGCAGTTTTTCCAAGACGGGGCAGGAGCTTGGCCTGTCGCAACCTTCGGTTTCCCGCATTGCCGCCGATCTGGAAAAAGAGGTCGGCGCCGCGCTCTTTACCCGCACCACGCGAGCGGTATCGCTGACCGAAGCCGGGCAAGACTACCTTGCGCGCATCGAGCCGATCCTGGCGGCGTTGGAAGAAGCGGATCATGCGGTAAGAGGCACGGGAGAGTTGCGCGGCCTGCTGCGCGTAGCCTTGTCGTCGAGTCTCGCGGTGCGCGAAATCGTGCCGCAGTTGCCGGTCTTCATGGAGCGGTATCCCGAGCTGCGTGTGGAGTTGATGATGAGCGACCAGCGTCAGGATCTGGTGCAGGAGGGCGCGGACCTCGCGTTGCGGTTCGGTGTACTGCCGGATTCAACCGCCACCGCGCGCAGGATTGCAGTCTCTCCGCGCATGCTGGTCGCAGCGCCTGCCTATCTGGCCAAACATGGCACGCCGCGCGCGCCTGCGGATCTGGCCGAACACGCCATGATCATCGGCCCGACAGGCGGACGCACCTGGGAATTCCGTCAAAGCGGACGCAGCGCTTCCGTGCGCATCGATGGACGCCTGCTCGTGTCGCTCAACGAAGCGGCGATCGCTTCCGCCGTCGCCGGCCTCGGCATCGTCCAGACCAGTCGCTGGGGCTGTCGTGCTGAACTCGATGGGGGCACATTGACGCGCGTGCTGCCGGAATGGGATGCCGGGCAGCTCGAACTGCACGCGGTGTTTCCGGCAGGACACGCGGCAAAACCATCGGCGCGCAGTTTCGCCGAACACCTGATGCAGCATTTTGCGATTTAAGTGCGCTTCTGCGTGTTCAGAAATACAGTTAACTAGACGACCGGTCTAGTCTGTGCCATTATGGGCATATGACTACCCCTGCCATTGCGCCTCCCGATCTGCGTCAGCACATGCTCGACGTTGCCAAGTCCCTGATGCTGGAAAAGGGCTTCACGGCGGTCGGGCTGACCGAACTGCTGGCCGCTGCGAAGATCCCCAAGGGCTCGTTCTATCACTACTTCGCGTCCAAGGAGGCCTTCGGCGACGCCTTGCTGACCTGGTATTTCACCGGTCACCATGCGCAGCTCGATGTCTTGCTGGGGGGGCGCGAGCCGGCGGCGCGGCGGCTCATGCGTTACTGGCAATACTGGCTCGACACCCAGACCGGCGGCGATCCCGACCAACGCTGCCTGGCGGTGAAGCTCAGCGCCGAAGTGTCGGATCTGTCCGAAAGCATGCGGGCGACGCTGGAGTGGGGGACGCGCGGCATCATTGAGCGCGTGACGCGCTGCCTCGCGGAAGGCAAGGCCGATCAGTCGTTGCCCGCGACGCAGGAGCCGGCCGAGCTGGCGGCGACGCTGTACCAACTGTGGCTGGGCGGCAGTCTGATGACCAAGATCAGTCGCCATCGCGGTCCGCTTGATACGACGATGGCGAGCACGCGGAAATTGCTGAGGCTTGAGGATTCGCAGGGCTGATTCTGCATTGCCGGCGGCCGCCAAGATGCAGTAGTGTTTTGGCGGTCTTTTATTTAGCCAATTACTAGACGACCGGTCTATTAATTCAAAATAGCATTTTTACGTTAATAAGGAGAAACTCATGTCGCAACATCCTCAGATCAATCGCCGCATCGTGCTGGCGCAGCGCCCCGACGGCGCGCCGCTCGCCACGGACTTTCGCTTGGAGGAAGCCTTCATCCCGGTGCCTGCGGATGGACAGTTGCTGCTGCAAACCGTCTATCTTTCGCTCGACCCGTACATGCGCGGCCGCATGAGCGACGCCGCCTCGTATGCGCCGCCGCTGGCGCTGGGCGAGGTCATGGTGGGCGGTACCGTCAGCCGCGTCGTGGTTTCCCGTCATTCACAATTCCGCGAGGGCGATCTGGTGCTGGGTTTCGACGGCTGGCAGGAATACGCCTTGTCCGACGGCAGCGACCTGACGCCGCTGGGCGATGCAGCCCATCCTCATCCTTCTCATGCGCTGAGCGTGCTCGGCATGCCCGGTTTCACCGCTTATCACGCGCTGCTCAAGATCGGCCAGCCGAAAGCCGGCGAAACTGTGGTCGTGGCGGCGGCAAGCGGCGCCGTCGGTTCGGTGCTTGGCCAGATCGCGAAGATCAAGGGCGCGCGCGTAGTAGGCATCGCCGGCAGCGCGGACAAGTGCCGTCACGTGGAGGAGGAGCTGGGCTTCGATGTCTGCCTGGACCGGCGCGATCCGGACTTTGCGCACAAGCTTGCTGCAGCATGTCCGGACGGCATCGACATCTATCACGAGAGCGTCGGCGGTCCGGTGTTTGACGCCGTGCTGCCGCTGCTCAATGACCACGCGCGCATACCGGTATCGGGGTCGATTGCGCATTACAACGAACGTGATCTGCCGGCGGGGCCGGACCGCCTGCCTCAATTATTGAGCGCGCTGGTGTTCCGTCGTATTCGCGTGCAAGGCTTCATCATCCTTGATCACTATGCCGACGGTCATGCAGAATTTCAGCGCGACATGAGCGCCTGGGTTGCGGCCGGCCGGGTAAAACTGCGCGAGGACATCGTTGATGGCCTGGAGCATGCGCCGGAGGCGTTCATCGGTTTACTCGACGGTCGCAATTTCGGCAAGGTGGTGGTGCGCGTTGCTGACTGATGTCGACTGATGCCGGCTATCACCGTCGGGAATCACTCAACGGTATTGCTTGGGCAGCGGATAAGCCCAGTCGCCGCGCTTGCTGGTGTGCAGGCCCAACCGGACCAGGCCTTCGGCAAAGGTCACCGCCGCGCTGACGCCGTCGATTACCGGCACACCGAGTTCCTTGCTGATGGCCTGGCACAGGTCGGCCATGCCGGCGCAGCCGAGCACGATGCAGTCGACATCGTCCTTGGCCAGCGCAAGGCGGCATTCCTGCATGATGGCGGCGTAGGCTTGCGATGCCGGATTGTCCAGGTCGAGCACGGCGATTTCGCAGGCGCGGATGTTGCGGCAGAAGCGCTGCATGCCGTAGCGCTCGGCCAGATGCGCGGCGATGCCGCGGGTCCTGCCGAGTGTGGTGACGATGCTGAAATTTTTGCCGACGAAACTGGCGGCATGCATGGCCGCTTCAGCGATGCCGAACACCGGGCCGCTGGCGATTTCGCGCGCGGCATCCAGGCCCGGATCGCCGAAGCACGCGATGATGTGCGCATCGGCGCCGGCGGCTTCGGCGCGGCTAATTTCTCCGAGCAAGCCCGGCACGCACATGGCTTCGTCGTAATGGCCTTCAATCGAGACCGGGCCGGTGGCGGGATTGCAGGCCCAGATTTCAGTGCCTGGCGCTGCGGCCTGACGGGCGCAGTCTCCGATCTTGGCCGTCATGCTGGCGGTGGCGTTGGGATTGACGATGTTGATTTTCACGTTGTCTCGATTGTTCTTGATGGTTGGTGCAGGTTTTTGGGCGTGCTTATGGTCATGCTCATGCGCCCAGATACAGGCGCTTGATGTCGGGATGGTCGAGCAGCTCGCGCGAGACCCCTTCCAATTCGATACGGCCGGTGGCGAGGATGTAGGCGTAGCGAGAGATCATCAGCGCCATGCGGCTGTTCTGCTCGACCAGCATGATGGTGACGCCTTCGTCCTTGTTGATTTCGAGGATGGTGCGCGCGATCAGGCGGATGAACTGCGGTGCAATTCCCAGCGACGGTTCGTCCAGCAACAGCAGCCGCGGGCGCGCCATCAGCGCCCGGCCGATGGCGACCATCTGTTGCTCGCCGCCGGAGAGGCTCGACGCTTGCTGGCTGAAGCGTTCCTTCAGACGCGGGAAGCGCGTCAGCACCTTGTCCAGATCGGCCGCGATGCCGCCCTTGTCCGAGCGTGTATAAGCGCCCATCAGCAGGTTGTCCTTGATCGACATGAAGGGGAACACGTGGCGGCCTTCCGGCACCATCGCCACGCCTTGCTCGACCAGCTTGTGCGCCGAGGTGCCGGTGACATTGCTGCCGTTGAGCAGCACCTGGCCGCCGCACACCGGCGACAGACCGGTGACGGCGCGCAGGGTCGAGGACTTGCCGGCGCCGTTGGCGCCGATCAGTGCCACCACGCTGCCCTGGTCGACGCGCAGGCTGACGTCTTGCAGTGCGCGCACCTGGCCGTAGTTCAGCGAAACGTTTTGCAGCTGCAGATGCGGGATGGCGTCGGTCGTCGGCGACACCGCTACAGTGGATTCCGGTATCGCGTTCATAGTCCGATATCCTCGTCTTCCTTGCCCAGATAGGCTTCGATCACCTGTTCGTTGTTGCGGATTTCTTCCGGCGTGCCTTCGGCGATCTTTTTGCCGAAGTAGAGCACGTGGATATGGTCGGAGATTTTCATCACGGCTTTCATGTCGTGTTCCACCAGCAGGATCGAGACGCCGCTGGCGGCGATCTTGCGCGTCAGTTCGACGGCGCGGTCGGTTTCGTCGGGATTGAGTCCGGCATAGGGTTCGTCGAGCAGCAGCACCTTGGGACTCGCGGCCATGCCCATGGCGATGCCGAGCAGGCGCAGGTAGCCGTGCGGCAGCGTCTTGGCGACGCTGTCGGCGACGCCGTCAAGATCGAGGAAACGCAGGATTTCCAATGCATCGGTGCGCATGCGGTCTTCATCGCGGCGCGCCGAAGCGGTGTTGGCGAATACCTGGAAGTCGTTGGCGCTGCGCGATAGCTGGCGTGCCAGAGCGACGTGTTCCAGCGCGGTCAGTTCGGGGAAGATGGTGGTTTCCTGAAAGGTGCGCACCAATCCGCGGGCGGAAATCTTGTGTGGATTCAGGCCGGTGATGTCTTCGCCGAACAGGCGCACCTTGCCGGTGGTCGGGGTGCAAAAGCCTGCCAGCATCTTGAAGAAGGTGCTCTTGCCGGCACCGTTGGGACCGATCACGGACGTGACCTTGCCGGTCTCGGTGCCGAGCGACAGTGAGACATCGTCGTTGGCCAGCAGGCCGCCGAAGCGTTTGCTCAGGCCGCTGGCTTCGAGGATGATGCGTTTGTCCGGGGGCGGGGTGACCGATGGACTCACCGGGTTCATGGATGCGCTCATTTCGCCTCTCCTTTGCGGAACGGCAGCGACAACGAGAAGCCGCGCAGCGCCATCAATCCATTCGGCAGCGTCAGCATGACGACGATCATCAGCACGCCGTAGATCAGCGATTGATATTGCTGGAAGTCTTGCAGCAGCTCGAACAGGATGGTCAGTGCAAACGCGCCGATCATCGCGCCACTGACATATTCCAGTCCGCCGAGGAAGCAGAACAGCATGTAGTAAATGCTGTGTTCGACCGTAAAGCTTTGCGGATACACGCTCTGCGTGAACACGGAGAAATAACTGCCGCCCAGACCGCCCAGTGCACAGGCGATGGAGAACGCCAGGATGCGGTAGCGCCAGACGTTGACGCCGAAGCTTTCCGCCAGATCCTCATTCAGCCGCATGGCGCGGAAGATGCCGCCCAGACGCGAATAGTGCACGCGCCAGACCACGCCGAGTGCGATCGCCAGCAATACGATGCCGAGGTAGTACAGCGGCAATGCGGAGTCGCCCGAGAACGGTTGCGGCAACCCGGTGATGCCTTTGGAGCCTTGCGTCAGATTGCCGCCGTTGAGAAACGCCAACCGGATTGCTTCCGTCAGGCAGATCGTCAACATTGAGAAGTAGATGCCCTTGAGCTTGAGAATCACGCTGCCGATCAGCGCGCCGCATAGTGCCGATGCCAGGCAGGACAGCGGCAGCGCGATCCAGAAGCTGAGGCCGGCCTTGGCGATCAGGATGGCGGTGACGTAGCCGCCGATCAAGGCAAAACCGGCCTGGCAGATATTGATGCGGCCGATGCAAAAGGTCAGCCACACGCCGCTGGCGATGACGGCCACGCCGGCGCAGTTCATCAGCACCGACATCAGGTAGCGCGAATGGCCGATGCCGAACGGCAGGACGATCAGCACGCCGAGTATCAGCAGGATCACCGAGAAGTCGCGGCGTTGGTCGGGTTTCATAGCGCCTCGTGAAAGCAAGGAAGTGAGCGGAGAGTTGAGCAGCGAATTGAGAGGTGCAGTCATGATCAGCCCCAGGGTTTGCCGAACAGGCCGTTCGGTTTGAAGATCAGGAACACGATCATGGCGACGAAGATCAGCAGGTAAGTCATGCTGCTCGGCAGCAGGTCGTAGCCGACCGCTTCGGCCATGCCGAGCACGAAGCCGCCGACGATGGCGCCCGAGGTCACGCCGGCGCCGCCGATCATGATCATGATGAAGGCCTTGGTCGAAATGTTGGTGCCGACGCCGGCATTGACGCCATACAGCGTCACCAGCAAGCCGCCGGCGATGCCGGCCAGCGCCGCGCCGATGGCGAAGCCCAGCGTGGTGATGAACTTGACGTTGACGCCTTGCAGCAGCGCCGCTTCCTTGTCTTGCGCCACGGCGCGCAGGGCGCGGCCGGGCTTGGTGTACTGCACGAACAGCAGCAGCGCGACGATGAAACCGATCGAGATCGCGGCAACCGCAAGATTCGAATAGGGCAGGTACGCGTCGCCGTCGTTGAGGATCAGCACGCCATCGATCAGCGCAGGTACGCCGCGCTGCTTTTCGCCAAACAGCGAGAGCGCGACGTTTTCCAGAAGCAGCGCGGTGCCGACCGCCATCAGCATGCTGCTCTCTTCACGCTTGGAAGTCGCCAGCACCGGCTGGAACAGGAAGCGGTTGAACGCCATGCCGATCACGCCCAGCGTCGCGCCCGCCAGCAGCAGCGCCAGCCAGAACGGGAAGCCGAATTGTCCGTACAGGTAGTACATGACGAAGCCGCCCAGCATGTACATCTGGCCGTGCGCAAAATTGACCACGCGCATGATGCTGAAGACCATGGTCAGTCCCAGCGCAATAAGCGCATAGGCTGAACCGAGGATGAGTCCGTTGATGAGAATTTGCAGCATGTCGGTTGATGAATCCTCTGTTGTTGCATCAATGTCGGGGTATTGCCCACACCGGAAGGGAGGCCGGTGCGGGCAATGGGTGAAGCAGACTATTTTTACAGCCCACCAGTTGTGGTCTCGTTGCGAGGCCGTGCGCTGGTGTTGTTACTTGTTACTACCTACTACTTTGCTTCTACTAAACCCGCCGCACGCGGGATAACGTGCGGCGGGGTACCACAACGCGCGTTACGACTGCATGCTTAGTTCGCGACCTGGCCGACATAGACCGCCTCGAAGCCGCCGGCCTTATAGGCATTGACCACCAGCGGTACGCCCACCTGCGATTGACGGCCGAAGTCTTTCTTGCCGACGAATTGCAAGGTGGTCTTGTCCTTCACGAAAGGATTGGTCATCTTGAACGACGGCATCTCCTTGCGGAATTGCTCGACGTCGGTCATTGCCTTCGGGTTCTTTTGCAGCACGGCCAGGATCAGTTCCAGTGCGTAAGCCTTGGTGCCTGCCTCGTCATTCCACTCGCCGACACGCTTCTTGTAGACCTCGACGAATTGCTTCATGTAGTCCGACTGGATCGCCGGCGTCGAGGCGCCGCCGACCGAGAGGAAGCCCGCCGCTTTTTCACCGGCGACTTGTTCCAGGATCTTGGCGTCCTGTCCTGTCTCGGTCGACAGTTGACCCTTGAAGCCGAGGTCGCGTGCGGCCTTGATCAGCAGCGGTGCATCTGACGGCGCCACGCCCGATAGCACGATGGCGTCAGGTTTGGCGCGCACCAGCTTGGACATGATCGGCATGAAGTCGGTAGTGCCTGGCTCGTAGCTTTCCTTGTCGGCGAGTACCTTCAGGCCCAGGCTCTTGGCTGCGGCCACGCCTTCTTCCTGCTGGTTCTTGGCGTCGGACTCATTGCGCGCGACGAAGGAAATGCTCTTCACGCCTTTCTTGTCCATCAGATATTTGTAGACCACCGGACCGACCTGGTACGAGGCCACCATGCCGAGCACGGATGCATTGGCCGGCGCTGTGTACAGCTCCTTGGAGAAGGCGTACGGGAAGTTCATAGCCTTGGCGCGTTCCATCACCGGCTTGACTGCGATCGCGGTGGTGTCGATGTTCGGGCCGATGATGTACTTGACGCCATCGCTGGCGAGTTTTTCGGCGTTGGAGATGGAGATTTTCGGATCGTTCTTGTCGTCGAGGGCGACGATTTCGATCTTGTATTTCTTGCCGCCGATGTCGACGCCGCCCTTGGCGTTGTACATCTCGGCGGTCGTCTCGGCGCAGTACTTGTTGACCAGGCCCCACGATGCTGCGGCGCCGGACATGACGCCGTTGACGCCGATCTTCAGCACGTTGTCGGCAGCGTGGACGGCCGGTGCGGCGGCGAACATGGCCAGCGTCAAGGCGGCCAGGGTTTTCAAGGACATGCGTTTGTTCATCATTACTCCCGTTTGAAAAATGGAAAACAGAAAAGTCGATTCAAAAAATTTCAGATATGAAATCAAGCAAGGATCACGCCGTGCTGCTTCTTATCTGGGTACCCCGCTCTGATCAGAACGTGTGACGAATGCCGAGCGCCAGTGCAGTCTGGTGCTGGTTGGCGTAACCGCCGCCGATGGCTGTCGAGTTGGTGCTGATCAGCGATTCGGTGGCGCCGTCGCCGTTGCTCAGGTAAGCCAGGTTGGCGATCAGGCTGGTGCGTTTGGACAGGCTATAAATGCCCAGCAGGCGATAGACCTTGGTGTTGTTCGACAGCGTGGTGTTCTTGCGATAGATCACGTCAGCCGAGCCGGTGAAGGCAGGCGTGAAGGTGTAGTCGACACCGGCTTCCACTGCATAGGCTTTGCGTGCGGTCGGCAGCGACGGGATCGACTGGAATGAGCCGGGGCCGGAGATGTCGCTGCGTGCGGCGCCCAGACGCAGCTTGAGTGCGTTGATGGTGTAGCTGGCGCCAAGGGTGGTCAGCTTGAGCACGTTGCCGGTGTTGGTGAGACCGACGGTGGCGTCCTGTTCACGATCAAAAGTGATGCCGACGAAGAACGGGCCTTGCGCATATTTCGCAGCGATGTTGTAGACCTGGCCGGTGCGCAGGCTGCCTGCTGCTTCGCCGAAGCCGTACATCACGCCGCCCTGGAAGCCGCCGACTTCAGGCGACACGTATTTGATGGTGTTGTTGTAGATTTCGCTGACCGCATCGAACTCGGAGAACTTGAAAATTGCGCCCGAGTTGTAGCCGCCCTTGAATACGCTGCCCACCAGCCAGTCATCGTTGAAGTTCCATTGCTTGCCGACGGTCAGTGCGCCCGATGAGCTTTCCAGGCCGACCAGCGAGTTGCGCGAAAACAGCTGGCCGCTAGCCGACTGCGAGCCGTTGGTCGGATTGAAGCCGGCCTGCAGGTTGAACACGGCATTGAGACCGCCGCCGAGATCTTCCTTGCCGCGGAAGCCGACATTGGAGACGCCGAGGATGCTGTTGAGCATGCCGACCTTGGTCTGGGTGCCGGTGCCGGCATTGCTGGTGTAGCCGAAGCCGGTGTCGATCACGCCCGAGATCGTCACGCTCGATTGTGCGCA
>Ga0308165_1005291_pt1 | contig 12096 bp, 7 predicted proteins | sample PhyWR2_FD_201032 | JGI IMG/M metagenome (GOLD analysis project Ga0308165, IMG submission 201032) | Phyllosphere microbial communities from UC Gill Tract Community Farm, Albany, California, United States - DLSLW.R2 | ecosystem: Host-associated > Plants > Phyllosphere > Unclassified | place: USA... | reverse complement strand
GCTCGCCGCCAATGCACGGCGGCAGCAGGTCCAGCTGACGCTGGCCGCCGACGATCCGCGAGGCGCCCAGCAGAGCACGCCGGGCATTCTTGCCCAGGCCCTTGAAGCCGTCTTCACCGATTCCCACGATCGTCAGCCAGGGTGACATCTATATTCCTCAAAACGTGCCGTTCCGACGGGCAGACTTTTCATGCCGCCGGACAAAGCAGGCATAATACCGCGCCTTTACCCATCAACCGGTAGCCCCGTGAACCCAACGCCCGCTGTGAATACCTTGCGCCCCTCGGCTTGTCCGGGGTTGCTGCGTATTGTCCAGGCGCTGGACGGTGGCATTTGTCGGATCAAATTGGCCGGTGGTTCGATCAGCGCCGCCCAAGCCTGCGCAGTGGCGGACGCAGCCCAGGCGTATGCGGGCGGGGTGATCGAGGCGACTAACCGCGCCAATCTGCAGATTCGCGGGATCGGCGCCGAAGAGGGCGCGTTGATTGCCATGCTGTTGGCTGCCGATCTGGGCCCCAACAACGCTGCCGGCGACGACGTGCGCAACCTGATGCTCAGCCCCAGCGCCGGTATCGACCCGCAAATGCTGTTCGACACCCGGCCGTTGGCGGAGCAGATCCTCGCCACCCTGCAGAATCACCCGCGTTTCCATGAACTGTCGGCCAAGTTCGCGGTGCAGCTGGACGGGGGCGAGGCGCTGGCAATGCTCGAACATCACCATGACCTGTGGCTGTCGGCGTTCGTGCGCAAGGGCGAAACACTCCTCGCGTTTGGCCTGGCCGGGTGTCCGGGTCTGGATGCACCGCTGGCCGCCGTGCCATTGGACCAGGGGCATGCATTGGTGGTGGCTGTGCTGGAAGGGTTTTTGGACATCGCCACCCCTGAACAGACCCGCATGCGCCACCTGCCTGTGGATAACGTGTTGAGTCGTCTAAAACTGCCGCTGCTGCCGGCGGATGGCTTCAAACGCCCGCCCAGCGGCGCTTTGTTGCACCTCGGCAGTTATCCACAAGCACAAAAGAATCAGTTCTACGTCGCCGCCATTGCACCCTTGGGTCGCCTCGATGCGACGATGCTCAAGGGCGCCGCACAACTGGCCAGCGAATACGGCGACGGCACCTTGCGTTTTACCCCCTGGCAGGGCGTGCTGTTGCCCAGCGTTGAAAAACCTCACGCCGTCACCGAACGCCTGGCGCAATTGGGCTTCCTCTGCTCAATCGACCAGCCCCTGGCGCGCATGACCGCCTGCACCGGTTCCAGCGGCTGCGGCAAAGCCCTGGCCGACACCAAGGCCGACGCGGTGCAACTCGCCGCTTTGAACACCGGTCACGACGTGCACCTGTCCGGCTGCCCGCGCTCCTGCGCCGCCGCGCACACGGCGCCGGTCACCTTGCTGGCCGTGAGCCCCGGCCACTACGACCTCTATTTTCGCGAGGCAGCCCAGCCCGGTTTCGGCCGGCTGCACGCGCGCAACCTTTCTATTGAAGCGACGGGCGCCCTGCTGCGCGCTCGCCCACGGAGCAACACCGATGATTGATTACATCCGCGACGGTCAGGAGATCTATCGCAACTCCTTCGCCATCATTCGCGCGGAAGCCAAGTTGGACCGTATCCCGGCTGATTTGGAAAAACTCGCGGTGCGGGTGATTCACGCCTGCGGCATGGTCGACGCGATCGACGGCCTGCAGTTCTCCGAAGGGGCGGGCAAGGCTGGGCGCGATGCGCTCGCCGCAGGTGCGCCGATCCTGTGCGATGCGCGAATGGTCTCCGAAGGTGTGACCCGCGCACGCCTGCCAGCCAACAACGAAGTGATCTGCACCCTGCGCGATGACAGCGTACCGGCGCTGGCGCGTGAGCTGGGCAACACCCGGTCCGCTGCCGCCCTTGAGCTGTGGCGCCCGCACTTGGAAGGCAGTGTGGTGGTGATCGGCAACGCTCCGACGGCCTTGTTCTATCTGCTGGAAATGCTTGACGCCGGCGCACCGAAACCGGCGTTGATCCTCGGTTTCCCGGTTGGTTTTGTCGGCGCCGCCGAATCCAAGGCGATGCTGGCCGCCGACAGTCGCGGTGTACCGTTCGTGATCATGCAGGGCCGTCTGGGCGGTAGCGCCATGGCCGCCGCTGCGGTGAATGCGCTGGCCACGGAGGTCGAATAATGCAGGCACGTGGACGTTTGATCGGCCTGGGCGTAGGCCCCGGTGACCCGGAATTGATCACCCTCAAGGCCCTGCGCCTGTTGCGCGAGTCGCCAGTGGTGGCGTACTTCGTGGCCAAGGGCAAGAAGGGCAACGCCTTCGGCATCATCGAAGACCATCTGGTGCCGCAACAGACCTTGATGCCGCTGGTGTACCCGGTGACCACCGAAGTGTTGCCGGCGCCAATGTCCTACGAGCAGGTGATCAGCGATTTCTACGACGCCGCCAGCGTGGATGTCGCCGCACATTTGGACGCCGGTCGTGATGTGGCGGTGATCTGCGAAGGCGACCCGTTCTTCTACGGGTCCTACATGTACCTGCACGACCGCCTCGCCGAGCGCTATGAAGCCCACGTGATTCCAGGCGTTTGTTCGATGCTCGGCGGCGCCTCGGTGCTGGGCGCCCCGCTGGTCTATCGCAATCAGAGCCTTTCGGTACTCTCGGGCGTGTTGCCCCATGACGACCTCAAGCGCCGCCTTGCGGATGCCGATGCGGCAGTGATCATGAAGCTGGGCCGCAACTTCCCGAAAGTGCGCCAGGTGCTGGAAGAACTCGGCCTGGCCGAGCGAGCGCTGTATGTCGAACGCGCCACCATGGCGAATCAAAAGATCGTGCCGCTGGATCAGGTGGATCCAGCGTCGTCCCCGTACTTCTCGCTGATCATCGTGCCCGGTGAACGGTGGCAAGGTTGATGAGCCCGGCGATTGTTATTTTGGGTCAGGGCAGCCTGGCCACGGCACGCAAGATCCAATGTGTGTACCCCGACGCGACGGTCCACGGCCTGGCCGGACGGGTCGACGGTGCGGACCAGGTCTACGGTGAGTTCGGCGCGACCCTGCGTCAGTTGTATCAGCAAGGCACACCGCTGATCGCGCTGTGCGCCGCGGGTATCGTTATTCGGACCTTGGCGCCGCTGCTGCTGGAAAAAGGCGAGGAGCCCGCCGTGCTGGCCGTCGCCGAAGACGGTAGCGCCGTGGTGCCGTTGCTTGGCGGCCTTGGCGGTGTGAACGTGATGGCTCGCGAAATCGCCGCTGCGTTGAACGTGGCTGCTGCGATCACCACCAGTGGCGAGCTGCGCTTCGGCACCTGCCTGCTCAACCCGCCTGCGGGTTATGAACTGGCCGATCTGGAACTGGGCAAGCGTTTCGTCTCCGACTTGCTGGCCGGCGAAAGCGTACGCATCGAAGGCGCTGCGCCGTGGCTGGACCAGGCCAATCTGCCCCAGGATCAACAGGCACGCCTGGCGATTCATGTGGGCAGTGCCGAGCGCACGCCTACCGCCCATGAATTGTTGATCTACCCGAAGAACGTCAGCGTGAGCTGCAAGCCAGGCGCGCAACTGGCTGAGCGGGTGCGCGCGGCGTTGCATGAGGCGGGCATCGCTCTGCAATCCCTCGCGTGCCTGCTGGCCAGTGATACGCAGATGGCCGAAGCCACATTGCATGAAGCAGCGTTGGAATTGGGTGTACCGCTGCGTTTTGCCAGCGTGGCCCAGGACGCGGATATCGTCATCAATGTTGCCGAACTCCCCCTGGACCTGTCGCAAGTCGGTCGCGTGCGTGGCCGCCTTGCCGTGATCGGCCTGGGACCTGGCGCTGCCGAGTTGATGGTGCCTGCGGTAAAAACCGAACTGGCGCGCTGCACCGATGTGCTCGGCTACGAAACCTACGTGCGCATGGCCGGCCCGTTCCGAGACGACCAGGTGCAGCATTGCACCGATAACCGCGAAGAAATGCAGCGTGCCCGCCATGCCTTCGAGCTGGCGGCCCAAGGTCGCTCGGTCGTCGTAGTGTCGTCCGGCGACCCGGGCGTGTTCGCCATGGCCGCTGCCGTGATCGAAGCCCTGCACGAATCCAGCGACCCGACCTGGCATCAGGTCGACCTGCAAATCCTTCCAGGGGTCTCGGCGTCGCTCGCCACCGCCGCTCAGGCCGGTGCACCGTTGGGCCATGACTTTTGCGTGATGTCGCTGTCGGACAACCTCAAGCCTTGGTCGATCATTGAAAAACGCCTGGACCTTGCCTCCCAGGCCGACCTGGCGCTGGCGTTCTACAACCCGATCTCGCGCTCGCGGCCGTGGCAGCTGGGGCGTGCCCTGGAAATCGTCGCGCGGCATCGCACGCCTGAAACGCCGGTGGTGCTGGGCCGTGATATCGGTCGGCCGGGTCAGACGCTGCGTGTCACCACGCTGGGGCAATTGACGCCGGATCAGGTGGACATGCGCACCATGGTGCTGATCGGCTCGTCCACCACCGTCACCTTCCCGCGTGCCGGTGGCGGTGAGTGGGTGTACACGCCGCGCTGGTACGGCGAGAAACCGGCCTCCTGAAAACCGCCCCTCAGGTGCCTGAAAGCTCCGAATGACCCAGGGATTTTCCTGGCGTTGTCCGGGGCTTTTTCTTTTTTCTACGACGAAATCCGGAAGCCCGCCAGGCGCGCCGCGTTATTGCTGGGCAGCACGGTTTGATGCGCTGCGCCAAGGAATGTTTGTCGTCTGGAAAAGGCTTCAGTCAGTGAACTAGGGTGGACATAAGCCCCGAGTCGGGGTGCTTGTGGAGAACTAAAATGGAGCGACATCACAGAAGGATCAGCAGTACAAAAAGGCGCAAGTTGATTGCCGCCTACACACTACCGGGAGCGTCAGGCAAGCGCGCGGCCTTGCCGCTGGACATCGAGGACGACTTCAACGCCGCGGTGGTCAACAACAGCGTCATCTCGTTTGCCGAAGGCTTGTCCGGTTTAAATCGAGAATACGTGCGTAAGAGCTATTTGCTGGCCAGCAGCTATGTCAGCGATGTGTTGAAAATCCCACGCGGCACCGAACGTTGGTACGACGAATTCATCAGGGTGATGGTCAGCCTGGGGTGGTTGCCGGTGCGCAGCCGCTTCGAACGGATTTCACGTTCCGGCAAGGGCCTGACCGTGCAATCGGCGGCGCTGAATATCATCGCGGCCCTGCTGGCGTCGACATCATTGTCTGCGCACTTGCTCAGCGTATTGCCGAAACTGGCGGCCGATGCAGTGGAGGCGTTGAAGCAGATACCTGGGACTTTCGAGCTGTTCAAACGCAACAGTGCCGTACACCAGGGCGGCGACTTCGGCCTGGCGTCCTGTGCGCAAACAGAGGGGGAACTGATGATGGTGCTGGTGACCTACAGCACCCAGGGAGTGAGCAAGCAGGTAGGGTTGCCATTTCTGGAATGGGACAGTTCCTCATTCGAGGCCTTCAGCGGGCAGACGTGCCTGGTGCTGAACACCTCGGTAGTCAACGAAAAGACGATCCAACTGATGCGCGAGAGTGCGGGTGACAAGGTGCAATTGGCGATCGCCAAGTACCGGATTTAAGGCACCAGGTAACCGCGCACACCGGTGAAGATGATTTGCGCGGCCAGGGCACACACGAACAACCCCATCAACCGACTGACAATCTGCAAGCCCTGGTCGCCCAAGATGCGTTCGATCCGGTTGGACAGGTACAGCACCACGCCCACCGTGAGGCTGGCCAGGGCGATGCTGAGGATGGCGGTGATTTTGTCATCCCAATGCGGCTGGCTCACGCCCATCACCAGCAACGCACCGATGGTGCCGGGGCCGACGGTGAGGGGAATGGTCAGCGGTACGATGGTCACGTCCTGCTGTACGTTGTCGGTCTGCACTGCGGACTTGCCCTGGGCCATGCCCAAGGCGGAAATGAACAGCACACTGCCGGCACCGATGCGGAACGCGTCGACGGTGATGCCGAACACGCTGAAAATGACGCGGCCGAACAGGTAGAGCAACACGCTCGATACCAGGGTTGCCAACGCCACCTTCCACGCCAGGCGCCGCCGCTCTTTGCTGGAGTAGCCACGGGTGAGGCTGATAAAGCAGGACAGCACGAAGAACGGGCTGTAGAGCACCAGCATTTTCAGGTAGACGCTGAATAACACGTGGAGCATGGGGGCGGCTCGCGGCGGAGGAAGTGTTGAGAGTCTATCAGGCGGCAGAGACCAAATGTGGGCGCGGGCTTGCTCGCGAATGCGATGGATCAGTTAAGGATGCATTGACCGACACACCGTATTCGCGAGCAAGCCCGCTTCCACATGGGTTCTGCATTACACGTCAGGAGGGGGCGTGCTCTGGCCGCTGCTGCCGCTGCGCCACCCAGAACTCCACCAGCTCACGCAACTGTGACAACTCAACGGGCTTGGCCATGTGCCCGTCCATCCCGGCCTGGCGTGCGCGCTCCTTGTGCTCGGACAGAATGTGCGCCGTCAGCGCCACCACCGGCGTACGAACGCGCTGGTGGCTGACTTCCCACGCGCGCAATTGCTGGGTGGCCGAGAAACCATCGAGGATTGGCATTTCGCAATCCATCAACACCAGGTCATAGCGCTGGGTCTTCATCGCCTCCAGGGCTTCTTCACCATTGCTGGCGGTGTCCGGGTTGAGGTTGAGCTTACCGAGCATGCCACGGATCACCTTGGTGGAGATGCTGTTGTCTTCGGCCACCAGGATGCGGAAATCCGTTGGCACGGTGATGGCCGCCGGCGTGTTGAGGACGGGGCGTGGTGGGACGTTACCCTTGCTGCGCTGGGTCAGTTCGTCGGCCAGGGTGGTCTTGAGCGTATAGCCGGCCACGGGCTTGGCGAGGATGCGCTTGATCCCGCAATTGCGCGCGATGATCTTGCTCGGCGCATTGCTGATGCCGGTGAGCATGATCAGCAGGATGTCGTGGTTCAGGCTTGGGTCTTCCTTGATTTTCGCCGCCAGTTGCATGCCGGTCATGCCGGGCATGTTCTGGTCCAGCAGCACCACGTCGAAGTAATCGCGCAGGTGCGCCTTGGTGCGCAGCAACGCCAGGGCTTCCTTGCCCGAAGGCACGGCGCTGACGTTGAGGCCCCAGGCCGAGCATTGCTGCACCAATACTTTGCGACAGGTGTCGTTGTCGTCCACCACCAGCACCCGTGCGCCCTTGAGTGGGCCGTCGAGGTCGGAGGTGGGGTGTTCCAGGCGTTCCGGGTCCAGCGGTAACGTCAGCCATAAGGTGCTGCCTTGGTGGCTGCCGCTCTTGATGCCGAATTCGCCGTTCATCAATAGGATCAATTGGCGGGCGATGACCAGGCCCAGGTGGCCGTTCAGTCGGGTGGCGGAGAAGAAGTTCTTGCTGTGCAGTTCGCTGTGCAGCAGAGCGTCACGCTCGGCGGCTTCCATCGGCAAACCGCTGTCCTGCACGGCGATGCGCAGGCGCGGCTTGGTGCTGCGGTCGTCCAGCGCGACGACGATCAGCACTTCACCTTCGTCGGTCTTTTGCAGGGCGTTTTCCAGCAGGCTCAACATGGCCTGGCGCAGGCGCGTCGGGTCGCCACTGATCACGCGAGGCACCTGGGGCTGGATAAAACTGATCAGCTCGACGTTCTGTTGTTCAGCCTTGGCGCGGAAGATACTCAGGCAGTCTTCGATCAGTGCATTGAGGTCGAACTGCACGTCATCCAATTCGATCTGGCCGGATTCCAGCTTGGAGATATCGAGGATTTCGTTGATCAGCGTGAGCAGTTCATTGCCGGCGCTGTGGATGGTCTGCACGTAGTCACGCTGTTTCACCGAGAGGGGCGTGCCCAGCAGCAGCTCGGTCATACCCAGCACGCCGTTCATGGGGGTGCGGATTTCGTGGCTGATCTTGGCCAGGAACTCGGCCTTGGCGGCAATCTCGGCATTGCTTGCCGCCAGGTCGCGGCTGAGGCTGAAGCGCGCTTCGACAATTGCGCGCTGGCGTTCGCCCAGCGCCAGGCTCATCAACAGACCACTGAGGCAGATAAACGCCAGCAGCGTGACGATCAGGCCCTGGGGCGAGACCATCGTCAGGCCCAGCAGTGCCGGCAGGATGATCAACGTACCGATGTTGAACACCACCATCGCCGCCACGAACAGGCGCGCCGGACGGTAGCCTTTCTGCCAGTGATAAGCCGAGACGAACAGCATGCTCAAGCCGGCCAGAGCCACCAGGGCATAGGTGATGATGTTCAGCGGCAGGGTGTTGACGAACAACAGCAGCAGGCCGCACAGCACGATGAACAGGATATCCGCCATCAACAGCTTGTTCAGCGGATGTGGGCCCAAAGGCATGAAGAACCGATAGGCAAACATCAATCCGCACGGCGCCGTCAGCAGCAGCGCCAGGTAGGCGCCCGGCGTCTGGATCGCGTGCCAGTTCGGCAGCCACGGGCCGATCAGGTTCAGCAGCAGCGCGAGGCTGAGCATCAGCAGGATTTCGCAGGCGGCCAACCACAGGCTGCTGCGCGAGCGGTGGTAGGCGAAACGGGTGAGGTTGTGCAGGATCAGCATCAGCAGGCAGCCGAACAGCAGGCCGTAGATCAGCGTCTGGGTCTGGTCGGCGGCGGCGAGCACGGCCGGTTCCAGGGTGATATAGGGGCGCAGTTCGTGTTCCGAGACCAGGCGCAGGTAGACCTCTAAAGGCTTCTGGCTCTGGGGCATGGGCAGCATGAAGTCGCTGCTGGGCAACGGACGCTCGGCCTGGGGCTGACGTGTGCCGGTGCTCTGTTGTTCCACCAGGGTGTCGCCGTCCAGTACATAGAGGCTCAGGTGGGACAGGTCCGGGGCAAAGACCCGCAGCACTTGTTCGTGCTTGCCGGGTTGCAGTTTGAAACGCACCCACAACGCACCGTCCGGTTCCGCGGCGGTAATGCGGTCCAGTTCGGTGGGGCTGAATTGATTGGTGTAGCGCGAGGAACGGATGTCGCTCAGTTGCAGGTCGGCCTGTTCATCAAGCAATACTGCCCAGCCACTGCCTTGCGCGGCGGCCTGGGCCGGGAACAAGCAGAGCAGTGTCAGCAGGCTGACAGTGAAACCTATGGCGATCCTGAGCCAGCGCACGGCGAAATCCCTTCGTAGGTTGATGCACAGTTAACTATGCGCGGGTAGACCTGCATACGGCAAGGGCCAGAGGCCCTTGCCTAGCCGAACGGATAGCTGCTTACTGGCTCTCGCCACGCTCCCGCGCAATGGCGCGATAGCCAATGTCCTTGCGATAGAAGCAGCCTTTCCAGTCGATCTTCGCAGCCAACTGATAAGCCTGTTGCTGCGCGGCGTCGACACTGGCGCCCATGGCGGTGGCGCACAACACACGGCCACCGGCGGTCACGACCTGGCCATCCTTGAGCGCAGTGCCTGCATGGAAGACTTTGCCTTCCAGCGTAGCAGCCGCGTCGAGACCTTCAATCACGTCACCCTTGGCGTAATCGGCAGGGTAACCACCGGCCGCCAGCACAATGCCAACGCTCGGACGCGGATCCCACTGTGCTTCTACCTTGTCCAGGGCCTGGGCCAGGGCGGCTTCCACCAGCAGCACCAGGCTCGATTGCAGGCGCAGCATCACCGGTTGGGTTTCAGGGTCACCGAAGCGGCAGTTGAACTCGATGACTTTCGGATTGCCGGCTTTGTCGATCATCAGGCCGGCGTACAGGAAACCGGTGTACACGTTGCCTTCGTCGGCCATGCCACGCACGGTTGGCCAGATCACCAGGTCCATGACGCGCTGATGCACATCGGCGGTGACCACCGGGGCAGGGGAGTAGGCACCCATGCCACCGGTGTTAGGGCCGGTGTCGCCGTCGCCGACGCGTTTGTGGTCCTGGCTGGTGGCCATCGGCAAGACGTTCTTGCCGTCGACCATCACGATAAAGCTGGCTTCTTCGCCGTCGAGGAATTCCTCGATCACCACGCGCGAACCGGCGTCACCGAATGCGTTGCCGGCAAGCATGTCGCGCACGGCGTCTTCGGCTTCCTGCAGTGTCATGGCGACGATCACGCCTTTGCCGGCGGCCAGGCCATCGGCCTTGATCACGATCGGCGCACCTTTTTCACGCAGGTAAGCCAGGGCCGGCTCGATCTCGGTGAAATTCTGATAGTCGGCGGTCGGGATCTTGTGGCGTGCCAGGAAATCCTTGGTAAACGCCTTGGAGCCTTCCAGCTGCGCAGCGCCCGCGGTTGGGCCGAAGCAGTCCAGGCCACGGCTGCGGAACAGGTCTACCACGCCGGCAACCAATGGCACTTCCGGACCGACGATGGTCAGGGATACATTCTTTTCAGCAAAATCGGCCAGTTGCTCAAGGGCCAGCACGTCGATAGCAACGTTCTCGCATTTGGCTTCAATGGCGGTACCGGCGTTGCCGGGTGCAACGAACACTTTCTGGACACGCGGGTCTTGGGCAACTTTCCAGGCCAGGGCGTGTTCACGGCCACCGCTGCCAATGATCAAAACATTCATTTCAAAAACCTCGGATGACGCTGAATCAGGGAGAGCACTGTGGACGGTGCTTTTCTGTGGGGGCTGGGCTTGCCGGCGATGCAGGCACCTCGGTCGTGCAGTCAGACCCGGGTGATGCTATCGCAGGCAAGCCAGCTCCCACATGGAGCCGGTGCCCACAGGCGATCTAATCAATCAGTGGCGGAAGTGGCGCATGCCGGTGAAGACCATGGCGATGCCGGCTTCATCAGCGGCAGCGATGACTTCAGCATCACGCATCGAACCACCGGGTTGGATCACGGCGGTGACGCCGGCTTTTGCGGCGTTGTCCAGGCCGTCACGGAACGGGAAGAATGCGTCGGAAGCCATTACCGAACCCGCCACTTGCAAACCCGCGTGTTCGGCCTTGATCGCGGCGATACGCGCCGAGTTCACGCGGCTCATCTGGCCGGCACCGACGCCGATGGTCTGGCGATTCTTGGCGTAGACGATGGCGTTGGATTTAACGTACTTGGCGACTTTCCAGGCGAAGATCAGGTCGTTGATCTCTTGCTCGGTCGGGGCGCGCTGGGTCACGACTTTCAGGTCTTGGCTGCCGATCATGCCGATGTCACGGCTCTGTACCAGCAGGCCGCCGTTGACGCGTTTGTAGTCCCAGGCAGCGGCACGCTCAGCCGACCACTCTCCGCAGGCCAGTAGGCGCACGTTGGCTTTGGCCGCCACGATGGCGCGGGCTTCTTCGCTGACGGAAGGGGCGATGATCACCTCAACGAACTGACGCTCGACGATCGCTTTGGCGGTCTCGGCATCCAGTTCACGGTTGAAGGCAATGATGCCGCCAAACGCCGATTCGGTGTCGGTGGCGTAGGCCAGCTCGTAGGCCTGGCGGATACCGCCTTCAGCGTCCGGGCTTACAGCCACGCCGCATGGGTTGGCATGCTTGACGATCACGCAGGCTGGCTTGACGAAGCTCTTCACGCATTCCAGTGCGGCGTCGGTGTCAGCCACGTTGTTGTAGGACAGCTCCTTGCCTTGCAACTGGGTCGCGGTGGCGATGCCCACTTCGGCTGGCTTGGCTTCCACGTAGAACGCCGCACTCTGATGCGGGTTCTCGCCGTAGCGCATTTCCTGGGCCTTGATGAACTGGCTGTTGAAGGTGCGCGGGAACTGGCTGCGGCCGGAGGTCGACAGGGTTTCAGCGGTTTGGTCAACGGTGCCCATGTAGTTGGCGATCATGCCGTCGTAGGCGGCAGTGTGTTCGAACGCCTTGAGCATCAGGTCGAAACGCTGGGCGTAGGTCAGGCCGCCGGCTTTCAGGCTTTCAAGCACATTGGCGTAGTCGCTGGCGTTGACCACGATGGCCACGTCTTTGTGGTTCTTGGCAGCCGAGCGCACCATGGTCGGGCCGCCGATATCGATGTTTTCGATGGCGGTCGGCAGGTCGCAGCCTGGCTTGTTGATGGTGGCTTCGAACGGGTAGAGGTTAACGGCTACCAGGTCGATCGGTTTGATGCCGTGCTCGGCCATGATCGCGTCGTCGGTGCCGCGACGGCCGAGGATGCCGCCGTGGATTTTCGGGTGCAGGGTCTTGACCCGACCGTCCATCATCTCTGCGAAACCGGTGTAGTCCGCCACTTCCACTGCGGCCACGCCGTT
>Ga0308165_1005290_pt1 | contig 12098 bp, 10 predicted proteins | sample PhyWR2_FD_201032 | JGI IMG/M metagenome (GOLD analysis project Ga0308165, IMG submission 201032) | Phyllosphere microbial communities from UC Gill Tract Community Farm, Albany, California, United States - DLSLW.R2 | ecosystem: Host-associated > Plants > Phyllosphere > Unclassified | place: USA... | reverse complement strand
CGTTGAGTGATTTATCTGTCATTCTTCAACAAATTGGTATTCCTACCGCACCGGTTCTGTTCGATAACGATGAACTTCATGCTCTACCGTTCCCGTCTATTTTACACTACGGAGCCAGCCACTATGTCCTGCTGGCATGGCGTAAAGGGGATTACGTCTGCGTGATGAATCCAGCTATTGGTCAACAGTGGCTGCCATTTTCGGCATTAAAAAAAGAGATTAGCGGTTATGCGTTGATCCTCGAAGAGCCAGCTGACGCTGTAGCGAATGCTAACCCGATTGTTCTTGGAAAGCAGGAAAAGATGCCGCATGCGATGAGCATGAAGGATACCGCCGCAGTACCCGGCATTTATAAACTGATGCTGTTAACCTTCCTGGTGGCGTTAACACTCTTTTTAATGCCGACCATGGTCAGTAGTGCAATTAACGATGCTTTCTCTGATACCGAGAACGCGCCATTTCCCTATCTGTGGTTCATCGTAGCCTTTGTGGTATCGACATTATTAGCCCTGGGCGTCAGGGTGATTAGTGAGCGTTTTATCCGTCGCTTTGTACTCCTCCATGGCAATATCGGTTTTTCCCGCTTGCTGAATAATCCACTGCGCTTTTTTGAAAAACGCGCACCGGGAGATGTTTTTAGCCGATTTATTGCCTGGCAGGGCGGAATGCTACAAAAAATCGAGCTGGATAACGGACTCCGTTCAGACTGGATTATTTGTGTTATTGCGTTAGGCATTATGTTTTGGATCTCTCCATTACTGGCGCTTATTTCCGCAGTGGGAATCGTCATTATGGGGCTGATTAGCGTTTGGGCAATATTTCGTGACCGCTGGTACACGCAACAGCTACAGCTTAAAAGTGCGACGCTGAATGACTTTTTTATGGAAACCCTGCAAGGGGTATTAACCATTAAAACCGCCGGACTGGAAACGCAGCGTAAATCGCAGTTTGCCCGTTTATCGCACGATCTTTTTACCTGCCTTCAGCGACAGAAAGTGTACCAGCAGGTAAAAGAAGGATTGTATCAGCTGACCGGTAGCCTTGAGATGGTGGTTTTTATGCTGGTGGTATTGCCACTGGTACAGGCGAAACTGATCTCACTGGGCGACTTCTTTGCTTATAGCTTTTTACGGCAGATCTTCACTTCCTACGTTACGCGGATATTTTATGCGGTAATCCGTAAGTCACAGCTGCATGTGATTGATACCCGTGCTCAGAGTCTGTTTACTAAACCGGAGCAGACTTCACCTGTCCTTTCCCCCCTCACCGGAGGGGCAGTTCCACGACTCGCATTTGAACAGGTCAGTTTTCATTACAACCCGCAAAGCCCGGTGTTAAAAGCAGTCGATCTGATACTGGAACCTGGAGATCAGATAGCCATTGTGGGTGATTCCGGCGCTGGAAAAAGTACGTTGCTCAGGCTAATGACCGGACTTTTTAACGCCCAGAATGGACGCATTTTACTGAATAAAGATGAGGCGAATCCGCAGCAACTGGCGTCACAGGTGTGGTTGCAGAGCCAGGAAGACATTCTGTTTAATGCTTCAGTATTGCAAAATATTACCCTGTTTGATCCCTGGTACAGCGACAGCGACCGTGGGCGAGTTGAAGCGCTTATCAACAAAATGGCGCTGGGACCAGTAATTGAGGCATTGCCTGGTGGAATGGAAGCGCTGATCCGTGAGAGTCACTCTGCGCTTTCTTTAGGCCAGCGTCAGCGGTTGATGCTGACGCGGGCGCTTTACAGCACACGACCTATTTTATTGTTTGATGAACCGACAGCCAACCTTGACGATGAAACGGCAGAAACCGTCATCGCCGCATTGTGTCAGCACTGTCATGAACAGGGCAAGACGCTCATTGTGGTGACTCACAGCCAGTCAATTTTGCATCACTTCTCGCGGGTTTATCGCCTGAGCGAAGGTGAACTGAGCAAGACAGAACAGGGCGTGGGGGGATAATTATGCGAGGATTTTTTCGTCATCGTAAAACGCTGCTGCTTGTGATGATCGCGGTGGTTATCATCATCGGCGTCCTGTGTTATCAGCGATGGATTCCGACGCAGGCCGAGTCTATCTATACCGCTACTGTTGATCGTGGGGATATAGAAAAGGTGGTACTGGCGAGCGGCACTATCAAACCCGCTCTTCAAGTGAGCGTGGGTGCTCAGGTCAGCGGTCAGCTGCGTAAGCTGTACGTTAGCCAGGGTGAACGAGTGGAAAAAGGACAGCTGTTAGCTGAAATCGATCCGACGCTGCAGCTTTCAGATTTACGTAATACCACTGCACAACTGGCCAGCGCAAAAGCACAGAAGCGGGCTTCTGAGGCCATACTGGTACAGTATCGTAAAGCACTGGCACGTGAGAAAGCCCTGAACCGTGACGGTTCCGGCGTGAACAGCGATCTCGAACAGGCTCAAGCACAGTACGCCGCTCAGGTTCAGCAAATCGCAGTCAACGAGGCGCAGATTGTGCAGGCGGAGATGAGCGTACAAACCGCAACAGCTAACCTTGGCTATACCCGAATTGTTGCGCCTATGGATGGTGAAGTGTTGGGGATTGTCACTCGAGAGGGGCAAACAATCGTCTCCTCTCAAGTCGCACCCACCATTCTGGTCCTTGCTAACCTCGATAAAATGCAGGTGCAAACCCGTATTTCTGAATCAGATATCCAGAAAATCCATCCTGGACAGCCTCTGTGGTTTTACGTTATAGCCGATCCGCAAACGCGTTATGAAGGGCAGCTTGGCTATGTCCAACCCGCACCGCTGGAGGCGCTGGAAGATCAAAATAGTGGTGGTTCTGCCAACAACCAGCAAAGTAGTGCCATTTACTATAACGGTACCTTTGAGGTGGATAACCATCAACGCTTATTGAAAACCTCGATGACCGCCCAGGTGTTTATTCGCATCGCACAGGCAAAAGAGGCGCTACGGATACCGGTGGCCGCCTTGGGGCATTCTCTAGGGGACGATCGTTACTCAGTGATGGTACACCAGGAAAAGGGCAGTGAAGAGCGTATCGTCCGCGTCGGGATTAACGATCGGCAGTACGCGCAGGTTCTTGACGGATTACAGCCTGGTGAACAGGTTGTTATCCCGCAGGATACGGAGTCTGCCGGATGACTAAGCCCCTTATCGTGCTGAACAACATTACTCGTCATTTTACCGCCGGAATGCAGACTATCACGGTACTGAAATCTATTTCCCTGACCATTATGCCTGGCGAAATGGTGGCGATTATGGGTGCCTCTGGTTCAGGTAAATCCACGCTGATGAACATTATTGGCTGCCTGGATAAGCCGAGCAGCGGCGAAGTTTATATCAATGGGATTGCTACTCATCAGGCTGACAGCGCGACGCTCGCTGAACTACGCAGCCGCTGTCTGGGTTTTATTTTTCAGCGCTATCATTTGATGCCTTACTTGACGGCAGAAGAGAATATTGCCATTCCGGCACTCTATACCGCGATGCCAGCGGCTGAGCGTCAGGCAAGAATTACGTTGCTGGCGGAAAAGCTGGGGATTGATACACGCTTAGGGCATAAACCTGCACAACTGTCCGGCGGACAACAGCAACGGGTCAGTGTTTGCCGGGCGCTGATTAACGGTGCGCAAATTATTCTTGCCGATGAACCGACAGGCGCTCTGGATAGCGCAAGCGGACGAGCGTTGATGGATGTTCTGCACCAACTCAATGCTGACGGCCACACGGTGATTATCGTGACTCACGACAGTGAAGTGGCGAAGCAGGCGCAGAGAATTATTGAGATCAGCGATGGGCAGATTATTACCGATAATGCCCAGGGTGTTCGTGATAGTCACAATGTACAACTGCTGCCTGCGGTGCAAGATAATGGCAGAGCCTCACTGTGGCGCAGCGCTATAGAGTCAGTGCGAATGGCGTGGCGTTCTTTGCTGGGACATCGGATGCGTGCCTTTTTGTCCATGTTGGGGATCATTATCGGTATATCGTCCGTGGTCTCATCAATGGCGGTGGGAGAAGGGGCCCGACAGACCATCATGAATGAGATAGGCAAACTGGGTAACACCACTCTTGAAGTCCGTCCCGGCCTCGGCTGGGGCAGCAAGCGTCCTGACATGGAGCGGGCGCTTTCGTTGGATGATATCAGTAGCCTTAGCAGGCAACCTTGGGTGCTGGGGGTATCGCCAATTGTGACCAGTATGACTACTGCGGTACGTCAGAGCTTCGCCTCATCGATCATTCTCTCTGGCGTTTCGGCTGACTATTTTTCGTTGCAGGGCGTTCGCTTTATCCATGGCAATGGTTTTACCCGACAGGATGTCGATGCCCGAGAGCCGGTGCTGATACTGGATGAAACCAGCAAAGATGTATTGTTTCCCGGTAATGAAGATCCCTTAGGAAAGATTGTGCAAATTGCCGGGGCACCGTGGCGGGTGATAGGCGTTGCCCGCAAGCCTGGACCGAAGGTGGTCAGCGGATTTATGTCGGCGTGGATCCCCTATACCTCGCTGTTGCAGCGGATTAGCGGTGATAAACCACTGGAAGCGCTAACGCTACGTTTTCAGGAGAAGTTAGAGCCGCAAGAGGCCGGGCAGCGAGTAGAAAGACTCCTGATCCGCGAGCATGGCAAAAAAGATTTTTTTGTCCAGACAGATGAACAGCTCGCCAAGGCACTGCAAAAAACCTCTAACTCCATGTCTCTGCTGGTTACCGCGATTGCCGCAATATCGCTGCTGGTCGGTGGTGTTGGCGTCATGAATATTATGCTGGTTTCTGTGACTGAGCGAACCCATGAGATTGGTATTCGACTTTCGGTGGGCGCGCGTCCCTCAGACATTATGCATCAGTTTTTAATTGAGGCAGTGATGATCTGTACGCTTGGCGGGCTGATCGGCGTTTTAGGCTCTTGGGCGGCGGGTAATCTGTTTACCTTACTGACACATGAGTTTTCTATGGTGTTCACCTGGCTACCGGTGGTGATGGCTTGTAGTTTTTCTGCTCTGATTGGCCTGACTTTCGGCTATTTCCCGGCACGTCGGGCGGCGCGACTAAATCCAACGGAGGCGCTGGCCCGCGAATGAGACCGCTGACATTACTACTCTTAACCCTAATGCTAACCGGGTGCGGCAGCCTGACCCGTAGCGATTATCAGCGCCCACTATTGTCAGTGCCTGAAAGCTGGCAGCGGGAAGAAAAACAAAGCCTCGTTCTCGCACAGGAGATAAAGGGTCACTGGTGGAATCGTTTCGGTGACTCACGGCTATCAAGAGTGATTAGCCAGGTACTGGAAAGTAATAACGATCTGGCTGTTGCCGCCTTAACCTTGAAGCAGGCGCGTATTGCTGCTGGATTAACCCAAACCAATATAAGCCCGGATGTCGCGCTCAATGGTTCTGGCACGAATTCAAAGTCGATTAACGGCGGACCTTCTCAGGAAAACTACAGTGCTTCTCTATCACTGAGTTATGAGCTGGATCTCTGGGGTAAGCTGGCGCGAGTTCGTGAGGAAAGTGAGTGGGAGGCTATTTCCAGTGAGCAAGACTATCGCGCCACTATTTTGTCAACCATTGGCACTACGGCACAGCTTTACTGGAATATTGCTCTGCTGAATCAGCAGATGGCCTATCAGGAGGTCGGTCTGGATATTGCCACGCAGACACTGGCTCAGATTGAGTCCCGCGAGCGTGCGGGCAAGGTGGGTTTGCTGGATGTGTTGCAAGCCCGACAGACGGTTATCACGCGTCAGAACGCTCTGCTAAAGATTAAACAGCAGCGGAGTCTTTCACGCAACGCGTTGGCGGTGTTAGTAAACCGCCCGCCTGCTCAGCATACCGATGAGGCCTCTGAGCTGGATGTTCGCCAGCATGTTGCCATTGCCAGCGTCACGCCGCTGGCTGTGATAGGAAGCCGACCGGATCTGCAGGCGGCGGAATCACGTCTGCGTGCTGCGCTGGCAGGATCGGATGCCGCGCGGCTGAGTTTTTATCCCACACTTTCACTGCAGGGAACGCTCAGTGCCGGAAGCCAGATATTCCAGCAGTGGTTTAATAACCCTATGCGGGCTATTGGCGGTAGCGTCGGCGCGCCTTTTATCGAATGGAATACCGTACAGCTCACCGTGGAGCAGGCGAGTTTAGAGGTGCAGCAAGAGGCGGTGGGCTTTCGCCATGCGGTTTATAACGCATTGTCGGAAGTGGACAACGCGATGGAGAAACGGTTGAACGCCGACGAGCAGCGTGAACGCCTGCTGCAATCTCTGGAGCTGGGCCAGCAGCGCCTGACTCTCACCGAGAGTCGTTACCGCGCAGGAGCGGTGGATTATCAAACTCTGTTAAACGCCCAGGATACGCTGCTGGATGTACAGAACAGCCTCGCACAGAACCAGTACGATTATCTTTATGCCACTTTGCAGCTTTGGCTGGCGCAGGGAGGCAATAACCCGCAACAAAGGATATCTCAGAATGAGTCACAATAAATCTCCTTATCGCGTAGTAATAACCGGCTATGGCGCGGTGACTCCTCTTGGCGATAACGCTGCTGAAAGCTGGCAGGCTATCATGGATTACCGTCAAGGTTACCGCTATATCGACTTGTCATCCCACGGTATTCATACCCGTTTTATTGGTCAGATAGAGAACGAACCCAGCCTCAAGGGCGTTCCTGCTGCTATCCGTCGTCGTCTGCCTCGCCATGCGCGTCTGGCGCTGGCTGCTGCGCGCGAAGCGGTAGCGATGGCCTTTGCGGGTGAAGAACCGACAAAGTTCTACGATTCCTTGATGTGCGGTACGGTTATCGGTACTGGGTGGGCGGGGATGGATGAAAACTATCTGGCGGTACCGGAGTTCAATGAGACGGGTGTTTCTTCACCTTTTAACTGTTTTTTCGCCATGCCGAACGTGACTACGGCTGCCTGTAGTCAACTGTGGAATTTACGTGGCTACCAGAATACCCCGGTTGCAGCCTGCGCCACCGGCACTATTGCTATAGGCGAAGCCTATGATGCGATTCGCTATGGTCGTGCAAGTATGATGCTGGCAGGCGCTGGAGAGTCGCTGAATACCCTGTTTTCTATCTGGAATATCGATATCCTCGGCGCATTGAGCCGTGAAACCCAATCGCCAGAGCGAGCCAGTTGCCCATTCAGTTTGCAGCGCAGTGGATTCGTCCTTTCGGAAGGTGGAGCAGTGCTGTGCCTGGAAGAACGCGAAAGCGCCATCGCACGGGGAGCGACCATCCTTGGTGAAGTCACGGGTTATGCCAACTTCTCTGATGCCGTGGACTTTACTTCTCCAGCAGAAGACTGTGTGGCTCGTGAGCGGACTATTCAGTGGGCTCTGCGCAGTGCAGATCTTCAGCCCTCCGATCTTGACTACATTAACGCCCACGGTACATCCACGCCGCTTAACGATATTAATGAAACGCAGTCACTGAAAAAGGCGCTTGGCGACGAGGCTTATCGAATACCCGTTTCCAGTACTAAAGCCTACTCCGGACACCTGATCGCAGCAGCAGGGAGCTTCGAAACTATCGTCTGCCTGCAGGCGATGGAGAGTGGGATCATGCCTGCAACGGCACATTTAAATGAGCCGGATCCCATGTGTGATCTTGACTATATCGCTGAAGGGCATCGTCAAGGCGATATTCGTCGGGTGATGAATCTTAGCTTCGGTTTTGGTGGTGCGAACGCGGCGCTGATACTGGAGAAACACGAGTGACTCTATTGCATTACACACTTGCCGATGCCAGACAGTGGGCTGCATTTTCCGGCGATGATAATCCGATTCACTTTGATCTCGCTGCTGCGCGTGAGATGGGAGCAAGTCAGCTGAGCGTTCATGGGATGCGTGCTCTGTTGGATGTGAAACATGATACCCAGCGACGGCTGCCATCTCCGTTACCCGTTGCTGAACGTTATCTGAAATGCCTTATTCGTTTGCGCCGGCCGTTATGGTGCGATACCGACTGGCTATTAGCGCCGTCTGCGGCGAAGAATCGTGTTTTATCGGCTGCTACGGTCAGTAACCCGCAGGAAGATGAAACTTGTCTGTCATGTCAGATGAGTTTTGCGACCGGGCCTGAATCGCTGGTGGATAAGCAGCCCAGCATACTGGCTTCTGATACGTTACTCGCCCTGCAATCCTACTTCAATACTGCCTGGCCTGACCTGGCACAGTGGCAGTTTCTCGATGCATTGCTTTTTCGCCAGCTGGTTTGTGATGAAGCGTTGCTGCGACAGGAAAATATTGCGGCCTTGATAGGTCAGGGGGAAACCTCGTTGCAACAAATTTTTACCCACTATCCGGTTCTGCAAACCCATCAGGAAGTGGTGTTTGATGTTCGCCTTGCGAATCAAGGGCCGTTGACCGGCCTTGAGTCACTCTCACTCTGGCTGTTGCCTTCACTGGTCGTCGGTAAGGTAGAAACAGGCGCAGTCGTGCGTATCGCAGCAGCGGCGCAGTTAGATGACATGATAATAACGAATGTAGTTACGTTAAAAATTGGACCAGTTACCAATTGATAATTAAGGATAAATTATGATTAAGTATGATGATGTATTGGAAAAAGTATGTGAAATGATCTGCGACGCCAAAGATTTGGAACCTGAAGAGGTAACTGAGAATACCCCTCTACTGCAGCTGAAATTAGACAGTCTGGATTATGTCGAACTTATGGTGCTGGCAAAGCGGGAATACGGTATTACTTTGGAAGCAGACTGGTTTATCCAGAATCCGAATATCACCGTGGGTGAACTATGTCAGCATATCATCAAAGAGTCAGGCAACTAATATGGCGCAAAAATGGATACTGGTGACCGGCGGTAGTCGTGGCATAGGACGAGCATTGGTAGCTGGGTTAGGGCAGAACTGGAACGTGGTATTTACCGGGCGCAATGAACATACTGTTCAGGATACGCAAGTCGAACTGACGGATGAGAAATCATCTCATTGGATACAGGGCGTTGCCTGTGATAGTAACGATGAAACACAAGTTGAGAACCTGGCGCAAGATTTGCTGGCTAAGTGGGGCGCACCGGAAGCGATAATCCATAATGCAGGGATAGCCCGGGATGGCCTGCATATTCATCAGAGTGCTGCACTCTGGCGTGAAGTGCTGGAAACTAACGTTATCTCAATGATTAACTGGAACCGAGTCCTGCTCCCGGCAATGCTGATGCAGAAACGGGGTTCAATTGTGTTGATGTCGTCAGTCAGTGCACTGAAGGGAAACGTGGGCCAGACGGCGTACGCTGCGAGTAAAGCGGCGATGAGTGGGATGGCTCGTTCACTGGCACTGGAAGTCGCGCGCTTTGGTGTCCGGGTGAACTGTCTGGCGCCAGGTTTAATTCGCACCGAAATGCTGGAAGAGATCCCTCCGCAGAAGCTAAAAGAGCTACGTCAGTCTATCCCGTTGCGCAGACTTGGAGAGACTGATGATGTACTCCAGACGGTAGCCTTTTTAATCGGTGAAGGAAGTCAATATATGACCGGACAAACTTTGGTGCTGGATGGCGGCTTAAGTGCTTGAGCATAACCTCTCCAGAACAGGCCTCAGGCAGAGTTAGTGAGTTGTTCAATACGATTCATTAACTCTGTCACTTCTTCAGCAGTGGCCTGGTAAATCTGGATAATCTGTGAGGAATATTGCGCGACCAGAGACATAGTGAAATCATGCATTTCATCGTTCTGGTTGCGTTTAACGAGCAGATCCAATGACTCTTCCTCTGTCTTTGTGATGTTTAACGCATCAACCATCTGACGGGCAATTGCGATCAGCACCACCTCTGGTTCATGTTTTTTCGCACTCAATTTATCGAGGGCTGTACTATTTTGTATCAACACCCACTCAAAAATGTCATCAATCCCTTCAATAGGATAGGTTTTTTTTTGGATTTTCTTTGCCGTAGATGTGTGTTCGTGCGATACACGATGGTCGAGAGAGTAAATATTATGCAACAACCCGCCAATTTCAACTCTTAACGTCTGCGCAGTACTCATTTCTATCCTGGCGGCCAGGAAACCGGCGATACGACCCACAGCTATGGAGTGCCATGGAATCTGCTGACTAAATTGATCGATGATAAAAGAAAGCAGCAGGGCGATATCGCGCAGGTTATGTAGAGAGATAACGTCGTTATTAACTCCGTTAATTTCTTTGATGTAATCCTGGTAGTTACAGGATGTCATTACTGACCAGAAATGTTCATTAGACGAGAGCGTCCTGAAGGCATTAATGTATTCTTCTTTGTAGAGGGTCTTCACTCCGGTATCGAGTATTTTAAGAAGTGCCTTCCCTGAATGCTTGCTGTGCTCTGTACGGTTCTGGCAATAAAGTACATCAAGCCTGTCGGCAAAAAACAACAGATGACTTTCTTCAGGAACCTGTTCGCCTTCTGCGTAATATCCGAGCCCATTCCCCCAGTGGGTATGGTGAAAGCGAACAATTTTGCTCAACGGCCGGAAAAGTGGGATCCAACTGAGCATTTCGCTACCAATGAGGGCATGGTTGTTGTCTTCATCGTCGAGATAATTAAGAGGCTCCAGACGCGATTGCTCATTTAACCCACCGATATCATGGACCAGTGCAGCAAGAACCGTTTTACGTTGCTGGGCCGGCGAAAAATCAACCAGTCTGGCTATGTGGGATGCAATAAACGCTGTTCTCACATGATGCAGGTTTAGCCTTGGGTTAATCATATCGATGGTATTTGCGATGCTTGCTAATGTAGAAAGTAAATGTATCGTCATGATATTTTTATAATATTCAACTGAGGGTAAAGTAATCAATGGTGGCTGGCTATTTACGCTTACAGCCGTACTGGGATAACATTTGATTACCAAATAAAATAGTGTCATCGTTGACTTTATTGATGTAGATGATTCTGTCATTGTTCAGGCTGCCAAAGAGGCTCTGTTGCGCAATGTTTTCTGGCGTATTGTCATGCTCGTGAAGAATTATCTTCATTTCAGTAATGTAGTACAGATAGTTACTATTGTTATATTTTTTTAATGTCAAATCGATGTTTCGAGAAATAATATAGTTTTTATTGTTACTGGTCAGTAATCCTTCAAAGTTGATTAAAAAATCATTACCAGAGAGTTCTACAGACAGTATCCCCTCTGAAAGCAGAGAGTTATTATTCATATATTGAGTAACATTATACTTAGACTCACAGGAGAAGGTTTTTTGATCAATGATATTGAAATAAAAGAATAGCAACAAAATTACTATCAGTACGAAAATGGAAAATGTTAATAAGTATTTACGCATTTTTTATTTCTCTGTAATAGTAACTATGGCATTGGTTATTTTTAAAACTACACTCAAGAATAAAGGTGTTTATGTAAACACCCAGCCCATGAGTGCTATTGATTTGTCTTTTCAAAAAATAAATTTTTTTCGGCGTTGAGCAGTCAATAATCGGAGGTAGTAGGTCTTTATTTTTTATGTTACTAAGTACTTCCGTTCTTGACATAGAATCAGGTATATAAATGCTACATTTATCTTGTATGGTAGTTTGCTCATAAGTCGGTTTTTTATAAAAAAACAGATGGGTGAAGAGTAAAACACTGATGAAAATGAATAAGACAGAAGCAGAGAATTTACGGTTTTTCCAAATAGAACGATTTCTAGTCAGTTGTGGACTGATGGCCGGCAGGATGAATGATGACTGATAGTCGCTATCCGTTGTGACAATAATTTCATCAGATATTTTAAAGCCAATTCGCGGAACGGTAATAATCACATCTTTTTCAATACCTAAATCACTCAAGCTACGCCTGAGTGTGGAGATGTATTGGTTAAGGTTACTATTAGACGCTCTGGCACCGTATTTCTCAAATACCGTCTGAAAAATCTCAATACGCGAGACTATATCTCCCCGATATTGTAATAGGTTAGCTAACAGGCGAGTAGATGTCGCTGAAAGCTCAATACAATCTCCGGTCAACAAGTTGACCAGACAGGCCTCCTCGGTATCAAAAGTAATAAATCCCTCTATATCAAACCGCATTTTCATCTCCATACGGGGGCATGAATATATTCTTATATTAGAATTTTAGTCATAAAACAAAGTTAATAACAGGTAAAAATTCTGTATAAACTGAAATTTTTGGCT
>Ga0308165_1005288_pt1 | contig 12103 bp, 13 predicted proteins | sample PhyWR2_FD_201032 | JGI IMG/M metagenome (GOLD analysis project Ga0308165, IMG submission 201032) | Phyllosphere microbial communities from UC Gill Tract Community Farm, Albany, California, United States - DLSLW.R2 | ecosystem: Host-associated > Plants > Phyllosphere > Unclassified | place: USA... | reverse complement strand
TGTATTCAATGAAAAAGATGCAGCAGATGTTGATGAATGGGAAATTTGGCGCGGTTTGCACTCAGATTTATGAGTTATATGATACGTTTGGTGTGCAAATAGATGACGGATTATTGATTGATTTTGTGGTGACAAATGAAGAGATTGCTCATTTTTGTGGCATTACTTCTGCTAGTAGTGTCAATCGAATGATGCAGCAGTTGAAGGATCTAGGAGCGATTAAGATTCAGGAACGGAAGATTGTGATTACGGATCTGGAGATTTTGAAGGATAATATTATTTTGTAGAGTCACGTAGTTAAATTCCGATTTTGGTATGTTTGCCGACTGGATTAAATTGTATGATAACCCTTTACGAAGTATAATGATAATAGAAAAATCAAGAAAGAAGGAATCGATGAGCATTTAGCAAATGGATTCCTTTTTTATCTGTATAGATACAGTGAAAAGGAGAAATTATGAAAATAGATCGCTTGCTCAGCTTGGTAAATTTATTGACGGAAAATGACCGAATGACCGCCAAAGGGTTGGCAGAACGGCTGGAAGTATCTAAACGAACCATTTATCGTGATATCGAAACCCTGAATTTAGCGGGGATTCCGATTATTTCTTATTCAGGGATTCATGGCGGTTACGGTATCGTCGATGGTTACAAAGTAAGTAAACATGTTTTCTCAACTGAGGATATTTCGACGATTATGACAGGACTTTCAGCGATTCAAAGTATTTCAACATCCGCTGAAATTAGTCCTTTGTTGGCAAAAATTGCCCCGAATACGAAGGTACAACAGCCGCAAAGTGATTTGCTGATCGATTTATCTTCCTGGTATAAACCAAACGAAGGGAAAAATAAAGTGGATGATTTACGACAAGCGATAGCAACGCAGCAAATCATTGTGATTCAATACCATTCTAAGAAAGGCTACTCTGAACGGGAAATAGAACCATACAAGCTTATTTTTAAAACTTCGCATTGGTATCTGTATGGTTTTTGTTTAAAAAGAAAGGCATTTCGCTTATTTAAACTGACAAGGATTCAAACATATACGCTGTTAGATGAACGATTTGAACCTAGACCACTAGACCCTGTGGAGCTAACCAGAGAGTCTGAAATTGATTATTTAGAAGCGATGGTATCGCCAGATGTTCAGCAAATCGTCTTAACTTATGAGCAAAAAGATAAATTATATTTGATTGATAAACTAGGGGCAGATTTTTTTCAGGAACATGAAAAAGATTTAACTACTGGAACGATTGTATTTCCACTGATAAATCATAAAAAATCGGTCGATTTTATTTTACGTTTACAGGATAAGGTACGAGTTATTGAACCGCCGAGCATAGTTGATGCAGTCAAAGCGAAAATCGAAGAAATGTATTTTCTTTACAAAAGCTGACAATCAGTTGTCACACTTCTGTTGTATGATGAATTCCAACAGGTATCTAGCTACGCGGGCTAGCTCCTTGGGGAAAAGATAAAAATAGTTTGTGGTAAAAAGCACCACAATCGATTTTTCCTATTTTCCAGTCGGAGCTGAACGTGCCCGATTCGCTTTTAATGTTATCTAGCTATGCGGGCTTAGCACTAAGCTGTGCTTCGATCTCAACAATTCCTAAGAGCTAAAGCTCTAAGGATTGAAGGTCTTCGGGAAAAAGATAAAATCTAAATGAGGCAAAAAGCACTTCAGTTAGATTTTCCTATTTTCCTGTCAGAGTAGAACAAGACCGCTTCGCTTTTGCTTTGAAACATGCCAAGAAATACAACGAAGTTATGAGTTGATATTGATTGGTACAAGGTGACTGAAAGGAACGTTGCTTCCTCCTGTTATTAAGATGTTGAAAAGTACAAGGTGTAGCATAGCGGAACGTTGTTACCGTAAGTTATCTAGCTACGCGGGCTAACTCTTCGGGAAAAAGATAAAATCTAAATGAGGCAAAAAGCACCTCAGTTAGATTTTCCTATTTTCCTGTCAGAGCTGAACGAGCCCGCTTCGCTTTTAAATTAAGGAGGAATAAATCATGACAGAAGTGTTTTTTGTATTATTAGAAGATTATGCAGATTGGGAAGCAGCATCGATTGCAGCAGCCCTGAATCAGCAAGAGGGGTTCACGGTTAAAACTGTTTCAAATGAAAAACAAGCGATTCATTCAATGGGCGGTTTTTCGACATTACCAGATTATACGCTTGCCGAAGCGTGTCAAAAAGAGTTTGTTGCGTTGATTTTAATTGGTGGAACGTCTTGGCGAACGGATAAAGCCAAAGAAGTCGATGCTTTAGTAGCCAAAGCGGAACAACAAGGTGCTGTGATTGCAGCGATTTGTGATGCGACTGTCTATCTGGGAAGTCTAGGGTTACTAAATGATCACAAGCATACAAGTAACCAATTACAAGACTTACAAGATTACGCTGGCGCGCGTTATACTGGTGGGAATCACTATTTAGAAGTTCAAGCAATAAGAGCAAACAACCTGATTACAGCCAATGGGACTGGGCATTTAGAGTTTGCAAGAGAAATTTTGTTGGCACTTCAAGTAATGCCTGAAAAAGAAGTGGAACAATGGTATAACTTTTATAAGTTAGGCTACTATGAAGCAATCAAACAAGAATTAAGAAATGCTGGTAGCGATCATGTTGGCTAAAAGTACCTTTGGAGACTATCGTATTATTGCGGATATAGAGGACGAGGCAATAACAATTTTTGTTGTGACAATAGGACACGGAAAAGATGTTTATAAATAAATAGTAGACAAAGGCTTAGTAAGTGGCTATTCGCTTCTAAGCCTTTCATTTGTTTTAAAAAGGGAAATTGAAGTTTAGTAGGAAATGCTGGGCAATATTTAAAAATTCTTTTGTTTGTAGATGACCAATCACTTGAACATTACGTCCACCTTTTTCTGTAAAATCCAATGAATAAACTTGTTTTGTATTTACTTTGCTTTCTTTCTCAAAAACCTCATTGTTTATTGAAACAAAGTAAGGTCGTTTCGACTTAGTTGAAGTGATTGGGCAGACAATAATTAAATTTGAAGAAAGGTTGTATTCATCACGACTCATAACTAAAGCGGGACGTCTTTTTTTGATTTCACTACCTTTTGAAGGCTCAAAATCAATGGTTACAAGGTCTCTTTGTTTAATCATCCAGTTCATTTCCTCTAGGTGTAAAATCAGTTGCTAAATGGTCATCGCTATCTGTAAATTGACCTAGTTTAGCATTAGCAAAGTAATCATCAACTTTTGGAATGAGAGAAATAATTCCTTCATTATCTTTGTAGTAAAAAAATTCCTGACCTTCTTTTACAGCTAACTTACTTGATAAGGTAACCATGATTGCATTGCCTTGTTTTCTTGCTTTTACGGTATCCATGAGATGACCTCCTTTTTTTGCAATTATACCATGTAATTACTTGTAATTACATTTTTGTTGTATTAAATCTTTAGACGATCATTTTATCCCTTACATTATCTAAATACGCAAACGAATGTCTCTTTTATTTTTTTGATCAGATCTTTTGATTTTGTATAATAGTAGCCAATTGCTTTTGTGACTCGGCTATCAATAGTTCATACTCTTGATTAAACGTTTCAAATAATTTTGCACTAGCGTAATAGTGTTTGGCTACCTGTTTTTTATTGATTGGTGTCGTTGGATTGGTAAAATACTTTTCAAGAACTACCAACGGTTCTTTCCAAGATTCTAAACGTTCGAGTGAATCACAAAGGTTTAGAATCTCTTGATACGGGACAGTTTTGATGCAGATTGCAGAATTTTTCATGGTAATGCTCCTTTTCTCTTTGTATGTAGAGCGAAAGAAAAAGGGGAAAGCTGTCCGTCTCTATTGTTGAATTATGCCAGTATGTAGGGAACTTCTTTGAGCATTCAGAAAAAATTTCAAAAGTGTCTAGAAATTCTTACAAGAATTAGGTACAATAAAGAAGCTGATACTACGGTACTGGCAAATGGGCAACTTGGATAGAGAGGGATTGCTTTCTATTCAGGGCTTCATTGAACGGTTGGCGCCGAACAATGAAGTGCCTATTTTTCTTTTTCTCAAAATTTTTAGGATAGAAATAAAAAAAGACGATCCACAGGTGACCTGTAATCGTCTACAAATAGGCAAGATAAAAAGACTATAAGATTTGTTGTCATTATCGAAAGATACAACAAAAAAATAGATTTATTCTTACGCTATTGGCAAAGTTGTTTTACAGGGATTGCTGTTTAAACAAGGCTTCTGGTTTGGTTGGCGCCAGACCATGAAGAGCCAATTTTTTTTATTTATGTTAGTTATTTCTATCCTATGTATTTTATTATACAGAAAGAGTGGCTTGTTCACAATTAATTTTTTTGTGGAAAGGGATTAAATAACATGAAAATCATGCTCCTATATATAAGAAAAAATAACAATTTTTTTTGAGTTGGCTGACTATTTCTGCTGAGTGTAAATTAGAGTAAATGATCAAATCAGAATTATTTATGAGGAAAAATTATCGAAGGATAAAAAGTTTGATAAGCTGAGAATGGTCGCTTTCTCTTTTGCGATGGCGATACGTATCGCAGAAAGGAGGTGCATGACTATTCTTCTGTTATTTACAACGATCATTGGTCCGGTTATTTTCGGAATGGTCTTAGGACTGTTCAAACATTGGCTTGATAATCGACAAGACTAGAAAGCGACTAGAAGCCAAAATAAACCCCATCACTCTCAGAAAGTGATGTGTATGACCATTCTTCTTTTATACGTATAAGATACATGAGAAAAAGAGTGTAGTCAAGCTTATTTTTCTATGAACATATTTATTATGAAAACATTAATTCTGACCACTCATCGGGTTCATAAAATTCACCTTCGTAACCTTCAGAAAAAGGATCGTTGATTAGTGATTCTTTAGTTAATTCGTTTTCAGTATGAGTAGAAAAATCTGCGGGAATAGAGTTGCTTTGTAATTTTTTGTCTACGAATAATATACTTGTCACTCCTATTCTTTATTACTAGATTTATATTAACGTTGCTAGATTTTTATAAAAATATCGGCCCAGATTTTATATTCTGGGCCGCCGATAGTTGGAGAAAATAGATATAGAATTTTTTCAATCCACACATGAAAATGCGACATATTAAAAGTATTATACCATATTATATTAGTTTTTTAAAACTTTAAGAAATTTTATTTTACAATAAGTTTTTTGTTTGGTAGCATAAAATATATATAAATAGATATTGAATTTAAAGGATAGGGTGGATGAATAATAAAGAATCTTTTGAAAAGTTGTTGTTTGTGGTTATTGGTGCACTTCTTGCAGTTATTGTGAATAAACTTTGGAAACGTAAAATTGAATTCTCTAATTTATTTATATTAGCATTAGTAATTTTGTTAGTCGTCTACTTTTTTCTCTATCAATCAAAAAATTAACTCAACTATTTCAAATTTTAGATAGTTCTTTTTTTTATAAATGATATAATGTATTTAAGACATTTAGAAACTAATTAAGGAGAATAAGTATGTATATAGCCCATGTGAGAAAGTCGGATGGAGAAGAGCAGCTTTTAAAGGATCATCTAACAGAATGCGCCGAACTAAGCGCTGATTGGGGCGGAAAAATAAGACTGAGAAAAACTAGCTATTTAGCTGGTTTACTTCATGATCTAGGAAAATATTCAAATGAATTCCAAGAGTATTTAAAAAAAGCAGTGGCTGATCCGAAAAGTGTGACACGTGGCAGTGTGGATCATTCAACTGCTGGCGGTAAGCTTCTTTTTGATTATTGCCACAGAAATAGTCGTGATCCATTTTCATATATATTAGCTGAATTGGTAGGCAATGCAATTATTTCCCATCATAGTAGCCGAGGTCTGCAAGACTTTTTTACCCCAGAAGGAGAAGCAACTTCAGATTATCTCAGACGAGTAGATGAAATTGAGGTTGTTGAGTATGAACTAATCAAAGGTCGTTTTTTCCAAGAAGTAATGTCAGAAGAACAGTTTCAGAAATTACTGTTGGAAGCAACAAAAGAATTGAAAGGGTTTTATCAAGCTGAGGGAAAGAGCCGAGTCAAACAAAACGATACCTTTTTCCTTTTGAAATTCATTTATAGTTGCCTTCTGGATGCGGACCGAACGAATACGATGTTATTTGAAGAAAATAAAACATTTAAACAGCATGAAAATGACGTATTACTTCAATCCTATAGCCAAAGCTTAGAAGAATATATTTCAACATTTACTGCTGACACGCCAATCAATCAACTTCGTAGTCAAATGTCGGAACAGTGCAAAGCGTTCTCTGAAAGAAAAACAGGGATTTACACCCTTTCGATTCCAACGGGAGGCGGAAAGACGTTGGCTAGTTTACGTTTTGCGTTGAATCACGCTATCAAATATGGAAAAGAACGCATTATTTATGTCGTGCCCTTCACAACCATTATAGAGCAAAATGCTGCAACCGTTCGAGAAATTTTAAAAGACGAGATAAATATATTAGAACATCATTCTAACGTTTTTACGGATCAGGAAGAAACGAAAGAAAGACAAACAGAGGAGTCAGAAGCAGAAAAAGAAGCGTTAGAGCAGAAACAAGCATTAATGAAAGATAACTGGGAAAGTCCAGTAATCTTTACCACAATGGTGCAGTTTCTAAATACGATATACAGTCGAGGAACCCGAAATCCACGTCGTTTTCATAATTTAACAAATGCAGTGATTATTTTTGATGAAGCACAAGGTGTTCCAACAAACTGCACTCATTTATTCAATGAAAGCTTGAACTTCTTAAAAAATTATGGCACAACGACAAGTGTTTTATGTACAGCAACTCAGCCATCTTTGGAAAATGTCGGTAGAGCATTAGCCAAAGAATCCGATGGCGAAATGGTCGCCAACTTATCAGAAGTAGAATCAAAGTTTAAACGAGTAGAGGTCATTGATCGGACAACGAATGAAGCATGGAAGCTTGAAGAGTTAGCAGATTTTAGCGAAGAAATGTTAGCAGAAAAAGAAAACCTGCTGATTATTTTAAATACAAAAAAAGCTGTTCGAAGTCTCTATCAATATTTAGAGAATAAGCAATTAGAAAATGTTGAATTGTATCATTTGAGCACCTCGATGTGTGCCAAACATCGGAAAAATTTATTGGATGAACTACGTGAAAAGCTAAAAAGGAACGACACAAAACTCATCTGCATCACAACACAATTAATAGAAGCTGGTGTGGATATCAGTTTCCAATCCGTCATTCGTTCAGTAGCAGGATTGGACTCAATTGCGCAAGCGGCAGGACGTTGTAATCGACATGGTGAAACCAAGCCACAACCAGTTTACCTAATCAATCTTTCTGCAGACCTTGAAAATCTGACCCATTTACCAGAAATTAAACAAGGCCAAGAAATTACACTAGAGATTCTGAAAGAAAAAAGCAAAGTTGGTCATGAGGAAATACTCTCTCATACGGTTCAAAAACGATACTTTGATCAATATTACGCTCGTTTTAAAAATGAATTGAATTATCCAGTAAAAAAGACATCCCTCAATCTATTTAGTCTATTAGGTGAAGGGGCTAATGCTCTAGAACACTACAAACGAACACATGGCTCTGCTCCTCTATTGGCTTTTAGAAGTAGTCCTAAAACAGTAGGGAAATATTTTCAGGTCATTGATAGCCCAACAACATCAGTACTTGTTCCGTATAAAAAAGGTAACGATCTAATCGCTGATTTAAATGGAGAGTTGAGACCAGAAGAGTATGCCCCTACTTTAAAAAAAGCGCAACAATATATGGTCACTGTGTTTCAGCACGAACTGATGGAACTTCAAAAAACGGGCAGTATTTATCCGCTTCTAAATGGAGATATTTTAGCCCTTACAAGCAATGCATATGATTTGAAATTTGGCATCGATTTAGAAGCAGAAGCTGCGAGCGGTTATTTAGAATTTTAAAAAAGGAGGAAGCATAAATGAAATATAAAAATCAAATTTCTTTTAGAGTAGAAGGTGAGTATGCTCTTTTTACGGATCCTTTGACCAAAATGGGTGGAGAGAAAATGACCTATCAAGTTCCTACCTATCAAGCCTTAAAAGGAATTACCGAAAGTATCTACTGGAAACCATCCATTGTTTATTACGTTGATGAAGTTCGCATAATGAAATCTATTCAAATGGAACCTAAAGGTATGCGACCGATGAAATACAACGATAGCAGGGCGAGTGATTTAGCGTATTATACGTATTTGAAAAAGCCAGTTTATGAAGTCAAAGTCCATTTTGAGTTTAATCAACATCGTCCTGATTTAAAAGGCGATTGGAATGAGGATAAACATTATCAAATTTTAAAGCGTTCAATCAAAGCTGGTGGGAGAAGGGATATTTTTCTAGGTACGCGAGAATGTCAGGGATATGTGGAACCTGTTGAGTTTGGTGTGGCAAAAGGGGACTATGATGCGTATGAAGGCGAGCTGCACTTTGGCACAATGGTGCATGGGTTATCCTATCCAGATGAAACAGGCAAAGCCGAACTAGCTGTTCGTTTGTGGCACCCGATTATGGAAAAAGGGATTATTCAGTTTCCTCGCCCAGAAGCATGTACCTTAGTTCGACCGCTTAGAACGATGCAAGCTAAAACATTTGAACTTTCAGAAATAGAACCCGTCGATCAGTTATTTGAATCCTTGGAACAGGAGGTCGAATGATGAGTTGGTTGAATGACTTATACGAAACGTACGAAGAAAATGAAGATCAAGTAGGAAAAGTCCAACGAACTTCTTATGGGAAAGAAATCGTTCTTTTACCCATTGCACATGCTTATCAAAATGCTCAAATCGAAGTAACGATAACGCCAGATGGTGAATTTTATTCAGCAAGTGTCGTTCCAAAAGAAGATGCACAAACAATGATTCCAGTAACGATTGAGTCTGCTGGAAGAGCTGGTTCAACGTCTGCACCACATTTAATCCATGACAATTTAGTTTATGTTGCGGGTGACTTTGAGCAATATGGTGGTGTTTACAAAAAGAATAAAGCTGGAAAAAATTCATATCAGATGTATTTAGAGAACTTGCAAGCATGGTGTGAATCAGCTTATTCTCAGGCAGTTGTTAAAAGTGTTTTAAGTTATTTAGAAAAAGGCAAACTAATTGAAGATTTAGTACAAGCAAAGGTAATGGTGGAGAAAAATCATCAACTCATTCCCAAGTGGTCAAAGGAACTAGAAGCAGAATTTGGTGAAAAACCAGCTTTATTTAGTGTAGTAGTTGGAGAACAAGGAACCTCTTTTGTTCGATTTGCTGTTCAAGAACAAGGAACAGGAAAACGACCACTTTGGGGAGATTCTGAAATCATTGACTCCTTTGTCGCTTATTATACAAACGAACTGACGAACGAAGGGCTGGATTATGTGACGGGCAAAATGTTACCTCTGACAGAAAATCACCCTTCAAAGGTACGTTATGGTGGTGATATGGCGAAAATAATTTCTGGCAATGATTCGGTGAATTTCACCTATAAAGGTCGTTTTACAGATAAAAATCAAGTGGCTTCAATCAGTTACGAAGTCTCACAAAAAGGCCATAACGCCTTAAAATGGCTGATTGGCAAACAAGCGTTTAGTTTAGACGGACGAGTCTTTTTAACCTGGGGGGAAAAAGAAACAGAGGTTCCTAATCCAGAAGAATCCAGTGCTGATTTTCTTGATTTTGATGCTATTTTTGCAAAGGATGAAGAAGCGGAAGTTTTACTAAACCCGGACACAACCCATCAACAATTTTCTGAGTTATTTAAAAAAGCCTTGAATGGTTATAGCGTGAAGCTTGCGTATCATGAACCAATTTACATCATGATTCTAGATGCAGCTACTCCAGGCAGAATGGGGATTCTGTACTATCGTTCGATTGAAAAGGAACAATACTTTGCTCGAATTGAAGACTGGCATCAAACTTGTTTCTGGCGACATACTTACGGCAGTAAAAATAAGCAGCGTTATACTTTTTGGGGAGCGCCATCTTTGAGGGATATCGCCGAAGCAGCCTACGGTTCACGAGCGAGTGATACGCTGATAAAAAATACAATTCATGAACTATTTCCTTGTGTTGTAGATGGAAAAAGGATTCCAATAAATCTAGTACGAAATCTTCTGCAAAGAGCGTCAAATCCCGTGAGTATGGAGAAATGGGAATGGGAGAAAACATTGAGTATTGCTTGTGCAGTAATGAAAAAGCATTTCAATTTTAAAAAGGAGGAAAAAAATGTGGCTTTAGATAAAAATCAGAAAGATAGAAGTTATTTGTTTGGAAGAATGTTGGCAGTTGCTGATGTTTTGGAAGAACGTGCCTTATATAAGGCTGGTATCAATAGAAGTACAAATGCGATTCGCTATATGAATGCTTTTAGCAATCATCCGTTAAAAACGTGGAGGATCATTCAAGAAAATTTAATTCCGTATCAAGCGAGATTAAGAGGAAAAGGAAGTTATTATCAAAAATTATTAGACGAAATTGGTGAGTCTTTTGAGTTTGAACATTATACAGATAAGGCTTTAGACGGGAAATATTTATTAGGTTATTACAGCCAACGAGCAGATTTGAAGAAAAAAACAGAAGAGAAAACGGAGGAATAAATCATGACAGTTTTAACACACAAAATCGACTTTAAAGTAATCACATCAGTGACAAATGCTAATCCAAATGGTGATCCACTAAACGGAAACCGACCACGCCAAAATTTTGAAGGCTATGGCGAGATTTCGGATGTAGCGATCAAACGTAAAATCCGCAATCGTCTACAAGATATGGGAGAGAAAATTTTTGTGCAATCTGATGATCGAGCAGATGATGGATTGAAGAGCTTAAAAGACCGTGTAGATTCTGTCGAAGAATTAAATAAAATTGCTGCTGATAAAAAGAAAGCAGATGTGAACCGATTTAGTGAAGTAGCTTGTGAAACGTGGATTGATACGCGTAGTTTTGGACAGGTATTTGCATTTAAAGGATTGGAACTTTCTGTAGGTGTTCGTGGTCCAGTTTCGATACAAACTGCAGTCAGCCTTGAACCAATCGACATTAATACAATGCAAATCACGAAAAGTGTCAATTCAGTCAGTGAAGGTGGCGGTAAAAGCTCTGACACCATGGGGACCAAACACTTTGTAGACTTCGGAGTATATGTCTTCAACGGCAGTATCAATGTTCAACTAGCCGAAAAAACAGGTTTTACCGAAGCGGATGCTGAAAAAATCAAAGAAGCTCTGACCACTCTTTTCGAAAACGACGCATCGTCCGCTCGTCCAGATGGCAGTATGGCTGTCGAAAAGGTTTACTGGTGGGAGCACCCAAGCAAAATGGGTAAAGCGTCATCTGCGAAAGTCCATCGTTCTGTAAAAATTGAAAAAATTCCTGAAGTCGACCGCGCAAAATCATTTGACGATTACAAAGTAACCGTGGAGCCACTAGAAGGAATCGAGCTAACTGTCATCGAAGGGCTATAATATGTACGATGAACAAGATTATTTAATGATTTCAGGTATCCAACATTTTTTGTTTTGCCGTCGTCAATGGGCGTTGATCCATATTGAGCAGCAATGGCAAGAAAATGTGCTGACATTGGAAGGTCAATATTTACATGAAAAAGCCGATCAACCAACAATTCGTGAAAAGCGCAAAGATCGTTTGATTGTTCGCGCATTGCCGATCCATTCACCAACTTTAGGAATTACTGGAATCTGTGATGTTGTGGAATTTGTGCAAGATCCAAACGGTGTAACATTAAACGGAGAAACGGGAACTTATTTACCTGTACCAGTTGAATACAAGCATGGTAAACCCAAACAAGAGCTTAGTGATATATTACAATTAACAGCTCAAGCCGTTTGCTTAGAAGAAATGTTAGTCTGTGAAGTACTTAAAGGCTATTTATATTATCATGAAACAAAACGCCGAGAAGAAATCGAAATCACGTCTGCTTTACGTGAAGAATTACAAAAATACGTAGCAGAAATGCATCAATATTGGAAAAGACGCTATACGCCAAAGGTTAAAACTGGAAATTTTTGTAAAAAATGTTCCCTACAAAATATCTGTCTACCTAAATTAATGAATGTTCAAACCGTTAAAGGTTACTTA
>Ga0308165_1005287_pt1 | contig 12109 bp, 10 predicted proteins | sample PhyWR2_FD_201032 | JGI IMG/M metagenome (GOLD analysis project Ga0308165, IMG submission 201032) | Phyllosphere microbial communities from UC Gill Tract Community Farm, Albany, California, United States - DLSLW.R2 | ecosystem: Host-associated > Plants > Phyllosphere > Unclassified | place: USA... | reverse complement strand
CTTATATCAGAAAAAATATCAGAGTTATCAGAATCTTGTTACTGCGCTGGTCGCCGTCAATCAGGGAGTCACACCATGAGCAATCGCACTGTTCCTCAGTTACAACTGGCGCTGGATCATACCCGGCTTGATGCCGCTCTGGATGCTGCCGCACGGCTACATAAATACGTCGATATCGTTGAGGCAGGAACCCTTCTCTGCTTTAGCGCTGGCGTCGAAGCCGTGCGCCAGCTTCGCCAGCTTCTGCCGGAGAAAACGCTGGTCGCAGATTTTAAGGTTGCCGATGCCGGATCAACGCTGGCTGAACTGGCCTTTGATGCCGGTGCCAACTGGATGACGGTTATCTGTGCGGCTCCGCTGGCGACCTTTGCCAGCGCTCATGAGGTTGCCCAACGCAACCAGGGGGAAATTCAAATCGAGCTGTTCGGCAACTGGACCCTGGAAGATGCGCGCAACTGGCGCGACCTCGGGCTGAAACAGGCTATCTATCATCGCGGACGCGATGCTCAGGCACAGGGGCAGGGCTGGAGTCAGCAGGATCTGGATGCGATGAAAGCCTTATCCGATCTCGGCTTCGGTCTGTCGATTACTGGCGGTATTACCCCGCAGGAACTGCCGCAGTTTAAAGAGATTGATGTTCGCGCCTTTATCGTTGGCCGCGCACTGACCGACAGCGCTAACGGAGTTGCCACCGCCGCTGAATTCCATCAGGCGATTAACCGTATTTGGGGGAAATAACCATGCGTCAGCACCCACTGGGAATTTATGAAAAAGCGCTGCCTGCTCACCTGAGCTGGCCTGAACGCCTGGCGTTAGCCAAAGCTTGTGGATTCGACTTTGTTGAGATGTCGGTGGATGAAACCGACCATCGCCTGGCGCGTCTTGACTGGACGAAAGCCGAGCGTCTGTCTTTGGTCGGGGCGATGATTGAAACCGGGGTGACGATCCCGTCGATGTGCCTTTCTGGCCACCGTCGCTTTCCGTTTGGCAGCCACGATCCGGCTATTCGTCAGCAGGCTTACGATCTGATGGATCGGGCTATACAACTGGCAAAGGATATCGGGATCCGCACGATTCAACTGGCGGGTTACGACGTTTATTACGAATCACGCGATGAGGGCACTGTAGCTCGCTTTGCTGAGGGAATGGCATGGGCTGTTGAACGCGCAGCGGCAGCACAGGTGATGCTGGCGGTAGAGATTATGGACACCGAGTTTATGAACTCCATTAGCAAGTGGAAGGACTGGGATCGCCAGTTAGCCTCACCCTGGTTCACCGTTTACCCGGATATTGGCAACCTGAGCGCCTGGGGTAACGATGTGAGCGCCGAGCTGGAACTGGGTATTGACCGTATCGCTGCTATTCACCTGAAAGATACCCAGCCAGTGACTGACACCTCAAAGGGCCAGTTTCGCGACGTGCCGTTTGGTAGCGGCTGTGTCGATTTTGTCAGCGTGTTCCGCAAACTAAAGCAGATCAACTATCGCGGGGCATTTCTGATTGAGATGTGGACCGAAAAAGCCGAAGAACCGGTCGCTGAGATTGTACAGGCGCGGCGCTGGATTGAACAAAAAATGCAGGAAGGAGGATTAATATGAGTTTAACGTCGCTGAAACAACAGGTTCTGGAAGCTAATCTCAGTCTGCCCGAGCACAATCTGGTGACCTTTACCTGGGGTAATGTCAGTGCCATCGACAGAGCCAGCGGGCTGGTAGCAATTAAGCCTTCTGGCGTGGATTACGATGTCATGACCCTGGACGACATTGTGGTACTCGAACTGGAAAGTGGCCGGGTTGTCGAGGGCGCTAAAAAACCTTCCTCCGATACGGCAACGCATCTGGCACTTTACCGCGCTTTTGACACCATTGGCGGTATCGTCCATACCCACTCACGCCATGCCACCATCTGGGCTCAGTCAGGGTTAGATCTGCCGGCATGGGGTACCACCCACGCCGACTACTTCTACGGTAACATCCCCTGCACGCGCTTAATGACCCCTGAGGAAATTGCCCGGGACTATGAGCATAATACCGGGGAAGTGATTATCGAAACCTTCCGTTCGCGCAATATCAGCCCGGCCGCTATCCCGGCAGTCCTGATTAATGCCCACGGCCCGTTTGCCTGGGGCAGCAGCGCGGAAAATGCGGTGCATAACGCCGTCGTGCTGGAAGAGGTGGCCTATATGGGCATTTTCTCCCGCCAGCTGACACCGGGTCTCAGGGATATGCAGCAAGTACTGTTAGATAAACACTATCTTCGCAAACACGGGGCGAATGCTTATTACGGGCAGTGACCGGCTTGTCAGGTGAGGTTAAGGGATTTACTGACTATGCCTTAACAGCAGTAAACCCCTTAACCTCACTATTATTTATCAGACACAGCATATTACACTCATTCTTTCGGGAGTGAGACTGACAGAACTAAGCCATTAATCAGATTATCTGAGCACAGAGAATGGCTGTTCTGGTAACAGTGAATACGCAAATAAAGCTGTTTTCCCACCCGACGGGTATCAATACTCAATACCTGAAACCCAATGAAACTGTTTGCTAACGCTGAATATTTTTTTCCCTCCGGTACATTCTTAAAAACCTGTTCCATACTTGAAGGCTCAACCCGTTATTTCGGAGTGTCGTTATGCCCAACCCAACGTTGTTACAGTTCTTTCACTGGTATTATCCTGAAGGCGGAAAACTCTGGCCTGAGGTTGCGGAACGGGCTAAATGGCTGGCTGAAATTGGTATCAATATGGTCTGGCTGCCACCCGCATACAAGGGCAGCAGCGGCGGCTATTCGGTCGGGTATGATAGTTATGATTTATTCGACCTTGGAGAATTTGAGCAGAAAGGAAGCCGGGCGACCAAATACGGCGACAAAGCGCAGCTACTATCAGCAGTAAATGCCCTGCGTGAAAACCATGTGGGTGTTCTTATGGATATTGTTCTGAACCATAAGATAGGTGCCGATGAGAAAGAAACTGTCAGCGTTAACCGCGTTAATCCTGACAACCGCGATGACATTGACCAGCAGGAGATTGGGTGCGAAGCATGGACTCGCTTTACCTTTCCCGGACGGGCAGGACAGTATTCTGAGTTCATATGGGATCATAAATGCTTCAGTGGTGTCGACCATATTGAAAATCCGGATGAAAACGGCGTTTTCAAGATAGTAAATGACTATACGCAGGATGGCTGGAGCGATCAGGTCGACGGTGAGCTTGGCAACTTTGACTACCTTATGGGGGCCAATATTGATTTCCGCAACCGGGCTGTTTTCGAGGAGCTTAAATACTGGGGGCGCTGGTTGATGCAGGAAGTACCCTGTAATGGGTTTCGTCTGGATGCCGTAAAACATATCCCCGCATGGTTTTATAAGGAGTGGATTGAACATATTCAGGAGGCTGCGGATGAAACTCAATTCATTGTGGCAGAATACTGGTCTTTCGAAATCGACACGCTTATTCAGTATCTTGATCAGGTTGAAGGCCGAACGATGCTATTCGATGCGCCACTTCACCTGAATTTTCATCAGGCATCTAAAGCAGGCCCGGACTACGATCTAAGCAAAATTTTTGCAAACACTCTGGTAGAGCGTTCGCCATTCCATGCGGTAACGCTTGTCGACAACCACGACACACAGCCCCTTCAGTCTCTGGAAGCACCGGTTGAGGCATGGTTTAAACCTCTGGCCTACGCAATGATACTGCTTCGTGAAGAAGGCGTACCGACGGTCTTTTATCCTGATTTGTTCGGTGCAAACTACGTGGACAGTGATGGTAATGGGGAAGAGCAGCATGTTGATATGCCGGTAATACCGGAACTTGAAACGCTGATTCGCGCCCGTCAGCTTTACGCTCATGGCATACAGACTGAATACTTTGATCACCCAAACTGCGTGGCGTTTAGCCGTAGCGGAACTGCAGAATTACCTGGCTGCGTAGTGGTCTTATCTAACGGCGAAGCTGGAGAAAAAGATATCGCACTGGGTGAGACGCTTGCGGGTACAAGATGGCGTGACTTACTTGAACATTGCACGGAAACAATAACCTGCGATGAACAAGGGAATGCGCAATTCATATGCAGTGCTGGCAGTGTGAGTGTATGGGTGAAAGATATGTGACTTTGCCAGGGTGACGTTATTTGAATCAGGGAAAGCGGCTTGCAGCTCGCAAAGCGTGTTTCGAGCCCTTTTCCTTAAGAGAGAGACATCCTTAAAACATTAATTGAATGCATTAAGAAAGGAGCCAAAAGATGGCTACTCGCATATCTTTTCAGAACTTTGCTTCTTTAGGCGTTGCCGCCATGAGCGGCAAACAGAGACAAAGTCAGAACATCACAATCTCCAGCGTTCTTGCAGCAAATCCAGTTCATGTAGCAAGTCACGTGCTACATCATCTGGCAAATACTTATTCTGTACTTCAGCCTGGATAACATGGCGTTCAGCTAAAAGTGTAGCAAGCCATATTTCACGCTCTATCTTCAAATTGATACTTGCCTGCGCCAATTCAATTTGATTCAAGTTTACATCTCTGGCGTTATTTAGACGATTAGTATAAATAACTGCAATACTGTTTGCGATTTTATCAACGTCTGATAATCCATCAGTTATCGCTTGTTCTTTAAGTACATTAATAACCCCAAGAGCTGCAATAATCGCTTTTTCTCGTACTTGCCACTCTTGGTCAACAGCACTTTTTTTATGACTTAACTTTAAGCCTCTGAGCACAACAGGCAGTGAAACGCTTGCCACAAGCAATGACAGAATAATTACTGTTGCGGCAATAAAAACAATGAGGTCTCGTGCGGGAAATTTATCGCCATTACTTAATACTAAAGGTATCGATAATACACCTGCTAGTGTAATAGACCCACGTACGCCAGATAATGCTGTCAATACTACGATACGTATTGGCTGGGGTTTACGCACAATCAGAAGTACTGCACCAATCCAGATAAAACGGATAACAATCAAGCCCACAACGACCAGTAGCGAGTACATGATCAACCAATAGGAGCCGAGATGTCCTGTCATTTCAACCAGCCTGGATGCCTGATTAAAGATAGCTGGCAATTGCTCCCCCAACAAAATAAACATCGCAGCATTTAGTGTGAATTGAATCATTTTCCATACTGAAAGACGTCTTAATTGCGTGGTGGGTTTGTTAAGATGAGACAATTCCCAGCGACTCATCACAATACCTGCCGCAACGACAGCAAGCACCCCTGAACCATCGACCTTTTCAGCCAAATAATAGGCCGCAAATGGAATGAGCAAACTAAAAAGAATGTGACTGCTAGCATCTTCGCTTAACCGGCTATTCACAAAGTGGTATAAGCAGTTGGCTATATATGACAGAGATACACCAATGACAATACCTGCAAAGACCAACCAGCTAAATTCAAATATTGCAGATTCCAACGAAAAACTACTGGTTGCAATCGCAGTAATCGCAAAGCGCATACAGACTAAACCAGATGCATCATTGAGCAGCGCTTCTCCTTCTAAAATATGCATTAACCGCTTAGGCAAAGGCACATTACGTGTTATTGCAGTGATTGCAACCGGGTCGGTTGGGGACAAAATAGCTGCCAGCGCAAATGCGGCGGGTAACGGAATAACAGGAATAAGCCAATGTAGCAGGTAACCAAGACCAAATACTGTAAACACCACTAAACCCATAGCAAGGCTTAATATGGATCGAATATTCTGAAAAAAACCACGCTTCTGTATTTGCCATGCATCCCAAAAAAGTAAAGGTGGCAGAAATAAAAACATGAATAAATTCGGGTCTAGCTTTACCCCACTGCCACCCGCTATAGCAATGGCATAACCAATTGAAATTTGAATCAGTGGAGACGGTATTTTTTTGGGGAGGCATCTTATACATGCTGAGCTGACAATGATGGCACTCAGAAAGATTAAAATTACTCTTAGATCACTCATTATCAATCACTTTTCGTATAAAACGCTATCGCATTAATATACTTTCGAATACTAGATTAAAAAATCTAAATCTACATAAAAAAGTGTGTATTCACTCTGTTATGCACCTATAGGATGAATTCTTTACGGGTGAGTTATGATGGCTCAGATCGGTGTAAAGTGTCCCTTTTGTGAACGTACCTTGCCTGTCAAAATTGATATCTTCCCAGCGATCGGCTTTATGCTGATGCTACTCACAGGTAATGGTTTTGCGTTTTCACTTTCACATCAGCTAGCGGCACGGCATTCCCCGGCTTTTAATGAATCCATCCTCCGAGGGGATTTTCGCCAGTAACTAACCTGATGCCAAAAACAGCTTGATATGCAAGAAATTATAAGGGGAGTATTGACTGCGGAAGAGCTCAGGAGAGAAAAATTGGCGGAAGATCACAGGAGTCGAACCTGCCCGGCACCGCTGGCGGCACCCACTGGATTTGAAATCCAACCGCCTCACCAGAGACGACGATCTTCCGCGCCTTCATTGCTACATGGAGGCGGTGCGCATTATACCGAGTTTCCTGAATAGTCCCAATCATTGTGCGAGGAAATAGCCAGAATTTAACTCTAAATTATCTTAAAAGTTAGCATAAACATGAACCGAGTCGTTCGGAAAGGGGGTGTTTTAAGACACTTTTGTCAGTTTTGAACGATTTTTGTCAACGATTTGCCAGGGTGGCAGCACTTTATCTGGCTTGTTTTCAGCTTCAGAAGCAGGAGTGCGCTACTGAAGATAGGTTTCGGCATAGATACGGTAACGATTATCCAGGTTATAACGCTCTTGTTCTGCAATGGACACCTGAGTAAAAGAGGCTAAAAAGTTCTTCAGTACCTCATCTGGCGTTCGAAAATTATTTTCCATTAATCGCTTCATTGCTTCGACAGTCAGTATCCCGCAGCCATTAGGGATATGTTCCTGGATATTCTGTTCCAGGAACAGGATGTTGTCAGGGTCTGTTATACCTGCAAGATAGGCTGCGTCACTGAGTTGTTGTTTAGTTTGTGGACTTAAGGGATCCCAGGTATTGCAGATTACCGCCTTGGGTTGCCCGTTATCTGATTTATACAGACCAAAGGTTATCCAGTGTTCGCCGGTATTAATCGGGAAAAATTCAGGTTGCTCAAGAAATCTATGGTGCCCACACAGCTCACCCAGCTGTAGCGACAGAACATTTTCCTGACTCTCAGGATGGATAAGGCCGATAGGGAAATTTACCTCGGGCGTATTGTAGAGACGGGTATAAGACCTGATAGCGGTATTCACCTCGTCGGTAGATAGCATGCGGGCTGGATTCCAGAGATCAACATCATCGACTTGTTCATACTGAGAATATGCATTGTGATGTTGAGTAAAAATACGTGACAGAGATAATCTTTCTCCCGTATCAGCCGCGGCACCAGCCATATACAGTAATTTTGAGGGAGTATTTAGCTTGTGCATATCAGTATTATTTTTCATTTTATCGTTAACTGACAGCTGATATAGCATCCGAGCCGAGCCCTGAATATTTTGTACTACACACGATTTATTATCAGTAGGTATGACCCCACAGAATAGGTCGAAAAGTATCTTTTCTGCTAGTCTGCCATGTTCATCCCGGCGTAATGCAAGATTACTTAATAACTCAATACTGCGCACTTTACCTTGAGATGCTGAGATTTTTAATGACTCGATAGCTTCTGGATTTATTGTTTCGGAGAACAGATTACTGAATTCCCGCATATTAAAATAGTAGCCATTATTGATATCTATTGTCATATAAATTCTTCCCTGAAAAATATACCCGCCCTCTATTGCTGAGAATTTCCTGTCAGCAAGACGAGTGATTGCTGGGATTAATAGCATCTCAAAGGTACACCCATAAGATGTGTGGAATTCTACACCTGAGCGAGAAACATATGTTTTAGAAAACAATTATATTGGACGGAGAGGGAGGAGGAGCAGCACCTGACAAACAGTGCTGCTTACTGGTCTTATTCGTGGTCACCAGGGAATAAGAATGGGTTAATGCTGCTGCGAGCAAAACCTTCTTGTTCCATGCGAGCATCCAGCACTAATGACGCCAGATCGTCGGCTACGGCTTCTACGCTGGCATCCTTTTCCTGATAGAAAATCTTCAGATAGGTGCCGCAGTCACCACAGCTTTCCGCTTTGATGGCAGACTGCTCACTGTCCAGTGACCAGTAGTTCAGGTCACGAGTCTGTTCGCAGTTGCTGCATTTAATCCGCACGACATGCCATTCGGTTTCGCACAGATTACAGTGCAAGTAGCGTAACGCATTGTTACTACCGATATGAACCATACTGGAAACCGGTATCGAACCACATACTGGGCAAAACTGGCGTTGTTCACCGTATTCTGCTTTTGCTTTTCCAGGGATCAGGCTGGCCATTTGTGCCCAGTATAATGACAGTGCCGCCCAAATAAAGGGCGCTTTATCACTACCGACTTTAGAAAACTCGGTGTTCAGCAAGGCTGTGGCCATCTCCTCTAGTTCCTGGGAAGAGGCTTTTTCGAGGTTTTCAATCACCGCTAATGCCTGGCCGCTCATCTCTGGTTTAAGTTCAGCAATCAGAGATAACAGCAGACGTTGCCAGTGTGGGTCACGCGGTAAAATATGTAGATCCAGCGGTGGCTTGCCGGTCTTTGCCGCTTCACCGATCTGTGCCGTCAGGTCCATAACCAGCGGACTATCATAGAGCACCACTTCCTGGGCATGGGCTATCAGTGCAGCAAAGCACAGATAGTCGCCCAATGGATTATCGGTAGCCAGCTCACGCAGACGTTCAGCACGTCGATTGTAGAGGTTCTTCAGTCTGGGAAACAACAGCGGTGGAATAGCGTCCACCGCATGTTTCTCGCGTTTTTCCAGCCTGTCTTGCGGGATTATGCGAATACTCATTCAGATGATTTATCCTGTTTCTGGCGCAATTCACGATACCAGCGCGGATGGTGTTTCTTAGCCCAGGTTGAGGTCACCCATCCTTCTACCATGGCAGTGATGGTACCCTTTACCCACAACGCGGCGTAAACATGCACCATAATAACCACGATTAAGGCTACCGCGGCAAGTGAATGTACTAATAACGCAATGCGAATAAGCGGGATTGGGAATGAAGGCGCAAAATAGGGACGCCAGATGATAACCCCACTCACCAGCAGTAATACGAGGAAGATAATCGCCGCCCAGAATACGCATTTCTGGCCGAAATTATAGCGCCCGGTGTCACCCACTTCCTGATTAACAACGATCTTATGGATATTTTTCGCCCATAAAATATCGTCTTTATTAATCAGGTTATGGTGCCAGTAACGGAAAAACATAATGATAAACGACGCGAACATCACCACCCCGACAAACGGGTGGAGAATACGTGCCATCTGCGGTGTGCCAAGAATGTTCATCAGCCAGTTGAAGGAGGGGAAAAAGAACCCCAGCCCACTCACGGCTGCCAGAATAAAGCAGAAAGCCGTGACCCAGTGGTTGATGCGCTCAGGTGCACTATAGCGCTGAATCTTCACTTGTTTTTTCATTTTTGCACCTCATCATCATGGTGCTGCTTATCGTCCGGTTTGTCAGCCTCTGTTTCGTCCTCTTCATCGGCACGGTTCGGGCCAACCCCTATGTAGTGGAAGATACTGGCAGCAAAGGTGACAGCAAAACCTACAGCGGCCAGTGGTTTCCAGATACCTTTCCAGAACTCTACGGTTGGGCTAATCGATGGATCTTTCGGTAAACCATGATAAAGCGTTGGTTTGTCGGCATGATGCAGAACGTACATCACATGTGTCCCACCGACACCCGCAGGATCGTACAGACCCGCATTTTCATAGCCACGCGTTTTTAGCTCTGCCACGCGTTCACCCGCCAAGTCTTTCATGTCCTCTTTGGTGCCAAAATGAATGGCACCGGTTGGACAGGTTTTCACGCAGGCAGGTTCCTGACCGACAACCACACGGTCAACACACAACGTGCATTTGTAGACCCGATTGTCGTCTGGATTCATACGTGGTACGTCGAACGGACAGCCAGCAATGCAGTAGCCGCAGCCAATACATTGCTCTGACTGAAAATCAACAATGCCGTTGGCATATTGAATAATCGCCCCTTCTGCCGGACAGGCTTTTAAACAACCCGGATCGGCGCAGTGCATACAGCCATCCTTGCGGATAAGCCATTCCAGTTTGTCATTTTGCTCGACTTCAGAGAAACGCATTACCGTCCACGATTTCGCGGTTAAATCCGCCGGATTGTCATACACCCCGACGTTGGTTCCCACTTTATCGCGAATATCATTCCACTCTGAGCACGCTACCTGACAAGCTTTGCAGCCGATACAGGTCGTCACGTCGATAAGCTTGGCGACTTCGTGCTGGTAATCCCGCGCCTGTGGCGCGGGTGTGAAGCCGTTAGTAGCGGAACGACGGATGATGTCCTGAGATTGATAAGTCATAATTCGTCTCCGTTACACCTTTTCCACATTAACCAGAAACGCCTTAAACTCTGGCGTTTGCGTATTAGCGTCACCGACAAATGGCGTTAATGTATTGGCGATAAACCCTTTTTTGGCCACGCCTTCATAACCCCAGTGAATCGGAATACCAATGGTATCGACCTTCTGACCATGCACGTCCAGGGTACGGATTCGTTTTGTCACCACCGCTTTGGCTTTAATGTAGCCACGGTTAGAAGAGACTTTCACCGTATCACCGTGTGCGATACCCAGTTTATTTGCCAGTTTCTCGCCAATTTCGATAAATTGCTGTGGCTGGGCAATGGCATTTAACAGGGCATGTTTAGTCCAGTAGTGGAAATGCTCTGTCAGACGGTAGGTGGTACCGACATACGGGAATTTCTCGTGCGTTCCCATCTCTGCCAGGTCACCCTTAAATACACGTGCGGCCGGGTTAGATACCACATTTGGATGCAGCGGGTTGGTACCCAGCGGCGTTTCAAACGGCTCGTAGTGTTCAGGGAACGGACCTTCAGCCATTTTGTCGAGGGCAAACAGACGCCCCAGACCTTCCGGTTGCATAATGAAGGGACCGACACCACTGTCTGGCGCGGCATTGCTGTAGTCAGGAATATCAATACCCGCCCACTTAGCACCATCCCAGGAGATCAAACGACGTTTTTCATCCCACGGATTACCCGCCGGGTCAGCCGAGGCACGGTTATAGAGAATACGGCGGTTGAGTGGCCATGCCCAGGCCCAGCCCAGGGTATTACCCAGACCAGACGGATCGGCGTTATCACGTCTCGCCATCTGGTTGCCGTCTGGCGTCCAGCTTCCGGCAAAGATCCAGCAACCACTCGCAGTGGTACCGTCGTCACGCAGTTGAGCAAATGAACTCAGTTGCTGACCTTTTTTTACCAGTACCGCACCTGTCGTTGGATCGGTCAGATCAACCAGTGCCCGGCCATTACTCTCCCTTGCCACCTCTTCTGGCTCCGGATCGTCAGGCGTCAGGTAGTCCCATGACATACTGAGAACCTGTTCAGGTGTCGTACCGCCTTCGTTTGCATACAGATTACGCAAACGCGAGAAGATACCGGAAAGAATGGCACCATCACTCAGGGCTTCACCCGGGGCATCGGCACCTTTCCAGTGCCACTGCAGCCAGCGCGCAGAGTTAACAATCGAGCCGTTCTCTTCAGCAAAGCAGCCGGATGGCAAGCGGAACACTTCAGTCTGGATGGTGGCGGGATCGACATCATTGAACTCGCCGTGGTTCTGCCAGAAATTCGACGTTTCGGTATTCAGCGGATCAACGGTGACCAGGAACTTCAGCTTAGAAAGTGAAGCGATGACTTTATTTTTATTCGGGAATGAAGCCACTGGGTTGAAGCCCTGGCAGATATAGCCATTAACTTCACCTTGGTTCATCATCTCGAAATATTGCAGGACGTCGTAAACTTTGTCCCACTTCGGTAACAAGTCATAACCCCAGTCATTCTCTTTCGTGGCCTTATCGCCGTAGAAGGACTTCATCAACGAAACAAAGAATTTCGGATAATTACTCCAGTAGTTTACCTGGCCTTTTAACAGTGATTTTGGCGTATTAGCCGCCATATAACTGTTTAAATCAGGCTGCTTCTCACTGGGCAGATTAAGGTAACCTGGCAG
>Ga0308165_1005285_pt1 | contig 12116 bp, 10 predicted proteins | sample PhyWR2_FD_201032 | JGI IMG/M metagenome (GOLD analysis project Ga0308165, IMG submission 201032) | Phyllosphere microbial communities from UC Gill Tract Community Farm, Albany, California, United States - DLSLW.R2 | ecosystem: Host-associated > Plants > Phyllosphere > Unclassified | place: USA... | reverse complement strand
TAGATAGGCATAAGGTGATTGTCAGGTCAGGTGACCATTTACACAATCACCTTCACCTGGTGATAATTTAACCCCTGACTGTTATAATCAGTAATCAGAGTCCGGCAGGGCGAGGTACTTCAATATAATTACCGTCGATATCTTTCTGGTAATAGCTACCGTTACGCACGTAATAACGCTTATTATTATAATCGACAACGTTCAGGTTAGAACTTATGTTTGTCGGTGAATCAACCAGAATATATTCCGTACCTTGTTTCCTGTAATAAGCATCATTAACAACATAGTAGGTCAGTCCACCAAGAATCAATGTCGTTGCCAGCGCGGGTAGAAAATCCAGACGAGGAGATCTCGGGCTGTTTGGTGCGTGGGATAAATGAGGTCTACCATAGCCGCCATGCCCACCGGGTCCTCCTGGGGCGGCATAAACCAGTGATGGTGAAGCGATCAGTATGACCATGACCCAAGTGCAGATGTTTTTTTCACCCTGATATCTCCTGCTGTATAAATTTGTAGCATTGTTACTACTGGGATAATTATAAACAATATCGACACTCGTTTCTTTCACTGAACGTAAATCCTTTAAATATTCATAATTATCAGTCATTGTGAATAATATGCAAAACCTGATGTATTCCGTCAGTCTTGATCTGATTCATATTATATTATTAATCTTATTTATCCGATGAGAACTAATAGCACCCGTTATCTTTGACTGAAAAAATTGTGATAATTAATTTGTTAGTGATAGATTCTAATAATGCTATTTATTTAATAATGAAATTATTTCTAGGACTTTTCTTATTTAGCTGCGAAAAATGGTTTTAATGGCGTAGTACCTGATGCTTGAGCCGTATCATTAACTGTGACTGATGTAATCCCTCTCATCTTGCATCCTCAGCTATGATTTTGATGGCACTATTTGACCCAATTTTGGTTATACTTTACGACGTATTTCCTAGAATGATTGGATAACTGACAGGTGGCTGAAGTATGGCGGGTATAGAGATGATGCCCTGCTCGTGAGTTGATGCCCTCCTGCAGCTTGAATTATTTAGTGTATAGTGTAGCAAAAGGCAGTAATAGCTACAAAAATGGACGGGTGTCTGGGTAGACTTCCACCAGGAAAGGTAAATATTTTTGTCACCGGTAACCGAAATCCTTTTTCTGTTAATACCGGTACCTTATTTAGCGCCCAGTAAGGGCGAGCAGAACACTGAAAGCGCAGATTAAAAAATTGGAGACGCTTATGAATTTTCGCCTGACCGGACTGGCATTGGCGACCACCTTATTGCTGGGGTGCGCCAGCTCGGCTGATAAAAAACCAGACGAGCGTTCTGATCCGCTGGAAGGGTTCAACCGGACCATGTTCAATTTCAACATGAATGTGTTGGACCCTTATATTGTTCGACCGGTTGCCGTTGCATGGCGTGATTATGTTCCGCAACCTGCACGTAACGGTCTGAGTAATTTCACCAGTAACCTGGAAGAACCTGCCTCAATGGTGAACAATTTTGCCCAGGGCGATGTTTATCAGGGGATGGTGCATTTCACCCGTTTCTTCCTGAATACGATACTGGGTATGGGCGGCTTTATTGATGTCGCTGGTATGGCAAACCCGAAACTTGAGCGGACCTATCCGATACGTTTTGGCAGTACCCTGGGGCACTATGGGGTAGGTTACGGTCCTTATATCGTACTGCCAGGATACGGTAGCGTTACACCGCGTGAAGATGGCGGTGAATATGTTGATACGCTCTATCCGGTGTTATCCTGGCTGACCTGGCCGATGTCTATTGGTAAATGGACTCTGGAAGGGGTTGAAACGCGCGCGCGTTTACTGGACAGCGATGGTTTGCTGCGTCAGTCTTCCGACCCGTATATTCTGGTACGTGAAGCTTACTTCCAGCGTTACGACTTCCTGGCAAATGGCGGCAAGCTGAGCCCGGAAGCGAATCCAAATGCTGCGGCTATTCAGGATGACCTCGCAGAGATTGACGGGCTTTAGTCTTTCCTGAAGATGAAAAAGGCGAACCTCGGTTCGCCTTTTTGCTTTCTGAGCAGCCTGTAAGGCTGATTAGAATGAGTAGTTAAAGTTGGTACCGTAGAGCCAGGCTTTACCTTCAGAACGGAAGCTGTAAGGACCCTCTTTGATATCAACATGTTTCCCGTGCATATAGGAGACACCAACATCAATTGAGGCATCTTTATTGAAGGCATAGGTTGTCCCGGCACTGAGCCAGAAACGGTCCTGATCGGGAATAGAAATAGAGCGTTTATTCGCCGGTACCGGGCTATCATCAAAAGCAATACCGGTGCGGAAGGTCCAGTTCTCATCCATAAAATAGGTGGTACCGATTGCCAGACGATAAGCGTCTTTAAAGCTCTCATCTTTCAGGAACAGTAAATTACCATCGTTCCCTGTCGCTCTGAGTTCTTTAAACTGACTCCAGCGGGTATAAGCCATACTGTAGTGAATCGCCCACTTAGGCGCCACGGTATTGTAACCGGACACTTCCCACATTTCAGGTAAGTTCAGGCTTAACGAACCCGGGATGGTCTCACCGCCGGTGCCATATAAGCCGTAGTTCCCTAAGATAGGGTTAAAGGAAGAAGGCAGGTCGCTTTTATAGTCGCCATCAAAGTCAATTTTGACTTTTGAACGGTAGGTTAACGCGTAGCGATTGCCCTTATTAAGCTCATAAAGTACCCCGGCGTTCCAGCCAAAGCCCCATTTATCACCTTTCAGACTGGTAATCTGGGTATCTGCCGGGATGCCTGCAACAATATTGCCGTATCCCGGAGGAAGCTGACCGCTACCGGCTAAAATCGAACCTAAATCACCCGCGTAACGCTCAATTTTCGCTTTCGCGTAAACTGCATTCAGACCTAAACCGAAGCTCCAGTTAGGATCAAGGCGCCAGGCTCCGCTCAGGTTGAAGTTAGCGGTCTGCAAGTCGGTTTTCCCCCCGAGCGAACCGGCGCGATAACTGTTATTAAACTCTGTTGCCAGCCCGTAGTTGGAGGTTACCGAAGCTCCCCAGCCAAATTTATCGTTAATCGGGGCGACGAAATGCAGGTTAGGAACCCATGCATTAGGGGCAATATTTTTGGCGTTGGTGCTGCCCCCTGCTGGGGAGTTACCAAAAATGTTGACGTCTGGCTGGATATAAACAGCGCCACCGGAGAAAGAGGGTCTGTCAAACATCATGATGGTGGCAGGGTTACGGCTGGCTGAACCTGCATTATCTGCGACAGCGCCTTCTCCGGAATAGGCTCGTCCCAGGCCTGAAGAAGAAAATTCGTTTAACTGAAAGCCGGCGGAATGTGTTTGTAAGCTGACCATTGCTACAGCAATTGCTATAAATGACTTGGCGAACAGGTTTTTCTGGCCCATAAGCAAAACCTCATTGATTTATTTTTATACAAAAAATGCTACTTACCGTAACAGGAGCGCGCATAGTAGGGACTGGGCCGGTAGATAGAAAGCAGACCAGTTACCGAAGTATAGGTACGACCAGTGGTCATGTTGCAAGAATGTTTTGCTTTTATTGGTGGGTTGTTATTAAAAACGCGATCGAGGCAGCAAAAAATAGCAACTTTTTTATCGTAAAGCGGTGGCGCAGTTTGTTTTAGATCATTTTTAAGTGTGATTTTCGTCACTCATCCTGATTACCAGGATAATCGACTGGAGTGAAAATGATGGGCGACGTAAACTAACAGCCATGAATGTAAGGGCGTTTATCTTTTACGTTATACTCGTCATACTTCGAGCCGCTTGAGTGCGTCTACAACAACCCGAATTATTCTGAGTATATAATACTAAGGAACTAATCATGAGTAGAAATAGTGCAGATGAAACCCCAGTTTGTTGCTGCATAGACGTCGGTTCTATCATTGATAATACGGATTGTGTTGCTTCTTACAGCCGTCTGTTTGCCACCAAAGAACAGGCTGAAGAGACTCTGGCAGCACTGAGCGTTAAAGCGCGCGAAGTGGAATCTGAACCTTGCCAAATCACGCCACGCTTCACAGAAGAAGCTGACGGTGTGCGCCTGGATATCGACTTCCTGTTCTGCTGCCAGGCTGAAACCATGATTTTCCAGTTGGGTTTACGCTAGACAGACCGGTTTTAATCCCATGGCTGACGGTAAATACCTCAGCCATGGTTGAGTCCTCATTTCTCCCCGCGTAAAAACGTCCCCCCTAATTTTTTGTTCCTTGTGTTGAGGGCGATAAAACGTGCTACCCCTCGCAATTTTTCCCCTAAAGAGTTGGCTAAGTGTAAATAATTAGTTAACACTGACATCAGGTCAGACCACTAAATTTTTATACTGTGTAGGGGAGCGTTATGAGCCAGGTATTACCATTGGTTACGCGTCAGGGAGCAAGGATCGCTATCGTCAGTGGACTGCGTACACCTTTTGTCCGTCAGGCTACCGCTTTTCATGGTATTCCTGCTGTATCTCTGGGTAGCTGGGTGGTTCGCGAGCTGCTAATCCGCAGCAATGTTGCACCGGAAATGGTTGACCAGGTTGTTTTTGGACAAGTCATTCAGATGCCTGAAGCACCCAATATTGCACGCGAAATCGTCCTGGGAAGTGGCATGAGCGTCCACACTGATGCCTATAGCGTCAGCCGTGCCTGTGCCACGAGTTTTCAGGCGATAGCCAATGTTGCTGAAAGTATTATGGCAGGCACCATTCAGGTGGGTATTGCCGGTGGGGCAGACTCCTCGTCTGTTTTACCTTTTGGTGTCAGCAAAAATTTAGGCCGCACGCTGGTTGATTTAAGCAAAGCCCGTACCTTTTCGCAGCGGCTAAAATTGCTGTCAGGCTTACGACCACGCGATCTTTTACCCCTTCCTCCGGCAATCGCTGAATACTCCACCGGGTTACGTATGGGCGATACCGCAGAGCAAATGGCCAAGACCCACGGTATTACGCGTGAACAGCAGGATGGGCTGGCGCATCGTTCCCATCAACGGGCGGCTCAGGCCTGGCAGGAAGGTAAACTGGCAGATGAAGTGATGACGGCTTTTGTGCCACCTTATCGCCAGTCGATTAGCGAAGATAACAATATCCGTAAACAGAGCAGCCTGGCCGATTACGCAAAATTGCGCCCAGCGTTTGACAGGAAACATGGCAGTGTTACCGCAGCAAACAGTACACCGCTGACAGACGGTGGTGCGGCGGTAATACTGATGGCCGAATCTCGTGCCAGGGAACTGGGGCTGATACCACTGGGTTATTTACGCAGTTACGCGTTTACCGCCATTGATGTCTGGCAAGATATGTTACTGGGTCCCGCATGGGCGACACCTCTGGCGTTGGATCGTGCAGGCCTGACACTTAACGATCTGACTTTATTTGATATGCATGAGGCTTTTGCTGCACAAACACTCGCTAATCTTAAGATGCTGTCCAGCTCTCAGTTCGCGCGTGAAAAACTGGGGCGTTCTCAGGCCACGGGCGAGGTCGATGAGGCCAAATTCAACGTGCTGGGTGGGTCTATTGCTTATGGCCATCCGTTTGCTGCCACTGGGGCGCGAATGGTGACCCAGACATTACATGAACTGCGTCGTCGTGGGGGGGGATTTGGTTTAGTGACTGCCTGTGCGGCGGGTGGGTTAGGTGCTGCAATGGTACTGGAGGCAGAATAATGGAACAGCTTAGTGCATTTCGCTTAGAGATACGAGCAGATAACGTAGCGGTAGTGACCATTGATGTTCCTGGTGAGAGAGTGAATACGCTGAAAGCCGAGTTTGCTGCACAAGTTAGCGACATTATTCAGCAGATACGTGATTATCCAGCTATTAAAGGCGTAATTTTTATCTCGGCTAAAACCGACAATTTTATTGTCGGTGCCGATATCTCTATGATTGCAGAGTGTAAAACCGCTGAGGAAGCTGAATCTCTGGCACGTCAGGGACAGCAAATTATGACGGAAATTGCCTCTCTATCCATGCCGGTGGTTGCAGCGATTCAAGGTAATTGCTTAGGCGGGGGGCTTGAGCTGGCGCTGGCTTGCCATGCCCGAATTTGTACCGATCGGCCAGAAACTCGCTTAGGTTTACCAGAAGTCCAGTTAGGCTTACTACCGGGTGCTGGCGGAACGCAGCGTTTACCCCGTTTAATTGGCGTCTCTAACGCACTGGATATGATACTGACAGGTCGTCAGCTACGCGCGAAACAAGCTTTAAAACTGGGACTGGTTGATGATGTCGTTGCTGAGTCACAGCTGCTACAAACTGCGATTGATCTTGTCTTGAGTGGACATAAACCGATTCATCGCCTGCCGCTTAAAGAGCGTTTTCTGGCAGGCAGAGTGGGGCGGCCATTACTGTTCCGTCTGGTCAGTAAAAAAACGCAGCAAAAAACCCAGGGTAACTACCCTGCAGTCACACAAATTCTTGATGTCATTCATCTTGGGCTGGTGCAAGGGAGTGAAAAAGGCTACGCGGCGGAAGCTAAAGCCTTCGGTCTGTTAGCGATGACTCCGCAATCAGCGGCTTTACGCGGTTTGTTCTTTGCCAGTTCGGCGCTGAAGAAAGAGCCGGGGAGCGAGGCGCCTCCACGACCTTTGCATTCGGTTGGCGTACTGGGTGGTGGTTTAATGGGGGCCGGTATTGCCAGTGTCACTGCGATTAAGGGGCAGTTACCGGTTCGTATTAAAGATATGAGCGCCGAAGGCATTAATCATGCTCTGAAATATAGCTGGGATCTATTAAGCCAAAAAGTGCGCCGTCGTCAGATAAAACCGGTACAACGGGAACGTGAAATGGCGCGTATTTCCGGCACGACTGACTATCAGGGGTTCCGGCAGCAGGATATTGTCATTGAAGCTGTCTTTGAAAACCTGGCGCTGAAACAGCAGATGGTGGCCGAGATAGAACAGTTTACTCGTCCTGAAACCCTATTTGCCTCCAACACCTCATCGATACCTATCTGCGATATTGCGGCCCATGCCGCACGTCCTGAACAGATTATCGGTCTGCATTATTTTAGTCCGGTCGATAAAATGCCACTGGTAGAGGTGATTCCCCATGCTGGAACCAGCGCAGAAACGATTTCTACTACCGTCATGCTGGCGAAGAAGCAAGGTAAAACGCCAATTGTAGTGGGCGATAGCGCCGGTTTCTATGTTAACCGCATTTTAGCACCCTATATTAATGAAGCTCTGCGTTGTCTGGTGGAAGGTGAGCCGATTGAGCATATCGATAACGCTTTGGTTAAATTTGGTTTTCCGATCGGTCCGATTCAGTTGCTTGACGAGGTCGGAATTGATGTTGGAACGAAAATTATGCCCGTGCTGGAACAGGCCTATGGTGAACGTTTTACTCCCCCGCAGGCATTGAATGCCATTTTAGCCGATGACCGCCGTGGGCGAAAAAACAGTCGTGGTTTCTATCTGTACCCGACGCGAGGAAAAAGTAAGAAAAAACAGGTTGATCCAACGATCTACTCCCTTCTTGGCGTTACACCCGTCGTTCATCTTAACGGCGAGAATATCGCTGAGCGCTGTATCATGATGTTGCTGAATGAAGCAGCACGTACCCTTGATGAAGGTGTCATTCGTGGTATCCGTGACGGAGATATCGGGGCGGTGTTTGGTATTGGATTTCCTCCGTTTCTTGGCGGACCATTCCACTATATGAATCAGCAGGGAATCGCCGCGATTGTGGCACGTTTACACTCTCTTTGTGATCGGTATGGTGAACGATTTGCACCTTGTGAGCGTCTGGTAGCCATGGTGGAACAAGGGGATTCTTTTACTGATATAGCCAGTCAGTAAGGGCCGCGATGCGATAAACAGAGATGATTGTCGATTATTTTATCAACAGAGATTGACTGAGTTCACAGCATTGAGGTAAAAATCAGCGTTTCATTCGATGTATGAATAAGGCACAATGCCGGGCTGCCAAAATCCTTTGCGTTTGCATGGGGAACTCGGGCTTCCTTGGTCAACAAAAACGGTGCGATATGCAAGTGTTTATTATGCGTCATGGTGATGCGGCTCTGAATGCTGCAAGTGACTCAGTACGTCCTCTGACGGAGTGCGGCTGCGATGAATCACGATTGATGGCCGTCTGGCTAAAAAAAGGTCAGGCAGAAAGTATTGAGAGAGTTCTGGTCAGCCCTTATTTGCGCGCAGAGCAAACCTTCGCGGTCGTGAGTGAAGAACTGTCGTTTGCTGGTCAAACGGATATCTTGCCAGAATTGACGCCAGGGGGAGATGCGGATCGTGTTGCTGACTATCTGAATATGCTGGCTGTTGAAGGTGTGTCATCAGTGTTGGTTATCTCACATCTGCCTTTAGTGGGTTACCTGGTGTCGGCATTATGCCCGCAAGAGTCCCCGCCAATGTTCTCCACTTCAGCGATTGCCAGTGTGACACTTGACTCACTGACCGGGAAGGGCACACTCAACTGGCAAAAAAGCCCCTGCCAGTTTAAAACTGAAAAAACAGTCTAAAAATTCAGAGAGGGGAAATCGGTATATTCTCCCCCATTGTGAACAAAAAAGTCGCCCAGGCGACTTTTTTGTTGTTATCAGTTCAGGGACTTTAAATCAGTTCAGGTGGCTGCCACTCTTCAACTTCAACCAGTATCAGTAAGGCTGCATCGCCACCATAGGTTTTTGGCGCTTGATGAAAGGCCAGAATATGAGGGTGCTGCGCCAGCCATAAAGGCGTTTGTTGTTTCAGAATATGCTTCCCATGACCATGCATCACACAGGCACAAAAAACATGCTCACGGCGGCAGGCTGCAATTAACGCCCCTAGTTCTTGTTTCGCTTGTTGTTGAGTCAAGCCATGCAGGTCAAGAAACAGTTCCGGGGAGTAATCACCACGGCGGATTTTTTTTAACTCAAAATGGCTGACATCATCTCTTGCATAGCGTGTCGGGCCTTCGGAGGCGAGACGGGGTTGAAACTCATCCGAAAAATAGTGACTCGCATCGACCTGTTCCTGGAGCAGACGTTTCACGGGTACTTCAGTTATTTTTTTACGTACCGTTCGATGAACAATCGTATCCTGAACCAGTTTTTTGGTATCAGTCATCAGGCCCCGAAACAGGGATTCATCTTCTGAACTGAGCGGTGAGGACTTTTTCATATTTCTCTTCTCGCATTCGTTTTATCATCAGTTTACTCGTTTTCCGGGCCTGCAAGAAAGAAAAGGATATATTCCCGACCGCACATCGCATTATGAATGCTGATTTGTCCCGGCCTTCATGGCAAAATAGCGGCTAATTATAGAATCAGCATGAGTCGCCTGCGGAGGGCAACGTGGATAAAATTTTTGTCGATGAGGCAGTGAGTGAACTGCATACCATTCAGGATATGTTACGGTGGTCTGTGAGCCGCTTTAGCGCCGCCAACATTTGGTATGGTCACGGCACCGACAATCCGTGGGATGAAGCCGTGCAACTGGTGTTGCCAAGCCTCTATCTCCCTCTGGATATCCCAGAAGATATGCGTACTGCCCGCCTGACGTCAAGCGAGCGTCATCTTATTGTTGAACGTGTCATTCGTCGAGTGAATGAACGTATTCCCGTCGCTTACCTGACCAATAAAGCCTGGTTCTGCGGACATGAGTTTTATGTCGATGAGCGCGTACTGGTGCCACGTTCCCCGATAGGTGAGCTGATTAACAATCGCTTTGCAGGTCTGATTAACCATCAACCGCGGCATATTCTGGATATGTGTACCGGAAGTGGTTGTATTGGTATCGCCTGTGCGTATGCGTTCCCTGAGGCCGATGTCGATGTAGTGGATATTTCAGTGGATGCTCTGGCCGTCACGGAGCACAACATCTCTGAGCATTGCTTAGAGCATAATGTAACCCCAATGCGTTCCGACTTATTCCGCGACCTGCCAAAAATTCAGTACGATATTATTGTCACCAATCCTCCTTATGTTGATGCGGAAGATATGTCTGACTTGCCTGGTGAATATCATTTTGAACCGGAACTGGGTCTGGCTGCTGGCAGTGATGGTCTGGAACTGGCACGTCGTATTCTGGGTTGTGCCCCTGACTATCTTACTGACGACGGTATACTGATTTGTGAAGTCGGAAATAGCATGGTACATCTGATTGAACAGTATCCGGATGTGCCGTTTACCTGGCTTGAGTTTGATAAGGGTGGTGACGGTGTCTTTATGCTGACCAAATCACAGCTGATAGCTGCGCGTACCCATTTCAGTCGCTATCAGGATTAAACCGTAATCACGCCTACGGATGAGAGTTATTGATACAGATAACAACAACGACGACAACGGTAAGGAGCCGTGATGGCTGGCAATAGCATTGGACAAGTTTTTCGTGTAACGACATTTGGGGAATCTCACGGCATTGCGCTGGGGTGTATTGTTGACGGTGTACCACCGGGCATTAGCCTGACCGAAGCAGACTTACAGCACGATCTCGATCGCCGCCGCCCAGGGACTTCTCGCTATACCACACAACGCCGTGAACCTGATCAGGTGAAGATCCTCTCTGGCGTATTTGAAGGTGTGACCACCGGTACCAGTATCGGGCTGATGATTGAAAATACCGATCAGCGTTCTCAGGATTACAGTGCTATCAAAGATGTCTTCCGCCCGGGTCATGCGGATTACACCTATGAGCAGAAATATGGCGTACGTGACTATCGTGGTGGCGGCCGTTCTTCGGCACGCGAAACCGCGATGCGCGTGGCTGCGGGAGCAATTGCTAAAAAATATCTCGAACAGCAATTTGGGATTGTTATTCGCGGTTGCATGACGCAGATGGGCGATATTCCTTTAGAGATTAAAGACTGGAGCCAGGTAGAAAGTAATCCGTTCTTCTGCCCGGATCCAGACAAAATAGCTGCCCTGGATGAGCTTATTCGTGAGCTGAAAAAAGAAGGCGATTCGATTGGCGCAAAAATCACCGTGGTGGCTGACAATGTCCCGCCAGGACTGGGTGAGCCAGTATTTGACCGTCTGGATGCTGATATTGCTCATGCGCTGATGAGCATCAACGCCGTGAAAGGGGTTGAAATTGGTGAAGGTTTTGCAGCCATTAATTTACGTGGTAGCCAGAACCGTGATGAGATAACTCAGCAAGGCTTCCAGAGCAATCATGCTGGCGGCATTCTGGGCGGTATCAGCAGTGGACAGCAAATTGTTGCCCATATGGCGCTCAAACCGACTTCCAGTATCACCGTACCAGGCAAGACGATTAACCGTCAGGGTGAAGAGATAGAGATGATTACCCGCGGTCGTCATGATCCTTGTGTGGGTATTCGTGCGGTGCCGATTGCAGAAGCAATGTTAGCTATTGTGCTAATGGATCATTTGCTGCGTCAGCGCGCGCAGAATGGGGATGTCAATTGCACACTCCCACGCTGGAGAGGGAATGAATAAAATCCTGACCGGATTACTGATGCTGGCTGCCAGTGTTCAAACCATGGCGGCAACGCCATGGCAAAAAATTGAGCATCCGATTAACGGTAGTGCTCAGTCGATTGGCGGTTTTTCAAATGGCTGTATCGTCGGTGCTCATGGCTTGCCGCTTGAGAATGCACACTACCAGGTGATGCGTCCCGATCAGCGTCGTTATTTTGGTCATCCGGATTTAGTGGCATTTATTCAGCGCCTGAGTCAGCAGGCCGGCCTGCAAACCGGCGGTACTTTACTGATTGGCGATATGGGAATGCCGGCCGGAGGACGTTTTAGCTCCGGCCATGCCAGTCATCAGACCGGGCTGGATGTTGATATTTTTTTACAGCTACCGAAAAAACGCTGGACCTCCGCCCAGTTATTGCGTCCTCAAGCGATTGATTTAGTTGCGCCAAACGGTAAGCGTGTGGTGCCTGCGTTATGGAAGCCAGAAATCGATAATCTGATTAAACTGGCGGCAAAAGACCCTGAGGTTACGCGCATTTTTGTTAATCCGGCAATTAAGCAACAACTTTGTCTGGATGCCGGGGCTGACCGTGACTGGCTGCATAAAGTTCGCCCGTGGTTTGCGCATCGTGCTCATATGCATGTACGTTTACGCTGCCCGGCAAATAGCTTTGAGTGTGCAGACCAGGCAGAACCGCCGGCAGGTGACGGCTGCGGAGCTGAATTACAAAGCTGGTTTGC
>Ga0308165_1005283_pt1 | contig 12117 bp, 7 predicted proteins | sample PhyWR2_FD_201032 | JGI IMG/M metagenome (GOLD analysis project Ga0308165, IMG submission 201032) | Phyllosphere microbial communities from UC Gill Tract Community Farm, Albany, California, United States - DLSLW.R2 | ecosystem: Host-associated > Plants > Phyllosphere > Unclassified | place: USA... | reverse complement strand
AAGGCGCCTTCATGCTGTCGCTGGCGGCTATCGGCTATCTGGTCGGCCGCTTCTTCGCCACCGCCCTACTGCTGAAGATCAAGCCACGCGTGCTTCTGACGGCCTACGGCGTCATCAATGTCGTGCTGACGCTGATTGTCGCCGCCGGGATCGACAAGGTCTCGCCCATCGCCCTGCTAGCCGTCTTCTTCTTCATGTCCACCATGTTCGCGACCATCTTCGCCCTGGGCACTGCCGGCCTAGGCGCCGGCACCAAGAAGGCCTCGTCCCTCATGGTCATGGCCATTGGCGGCGGCGTTCTGCTGCCTTGGCCCATGGGCAAGATCGCCGATCTCTACGGTGCCAATGTCGCCTTCCTCCTGCCCGCCGCCTGCTTCGCCGTCGTCGCCTGGTACGGCTGGAAAGGTGCGGGGCTGGGGCTGAAGGCGGAGGCGAAGTGATGCGCCTTCGCACCGCCCTCCTCGCCTTCACGCTGTTGGCCGGTTCCACGGCCGCCTGCGCCCAAACGGTCGCGCCCACCGCCGCCTTGGCGCCGGCGTCTCCCATCGACCGCTACGCCTTGGTCACGCGCCATAACGTGACCCTGACCGCCATCGATCGCCATGCCCCGATCATGCTGGGCAACGGCGACCTGGGCTTCACCGCCGACATCACCGGGCTTCAAACCTTCCCGGAGCAGTATTCGGAATTGGCGCCTCTGCTGACCATGGCCCAATGGGCCTGGCACAGCTTTCCTAACCCGCACGGCTATACGGAACAGGACGGCCTGGTCGATGTGCCCGTGCCGGGCCGGGGCGAACAGCCCTACGCCTGGATGAAGTCGTGGTCCGTGGCCGAGACGCAACCCGCCTACACCTGGCTGCGGGCCAATCCGCACCGGTTCTCGCTTAGTCGCATCGGCCTGACCTTCGCCGACGGCGAAGCGCTGGACTTCACCAAGATCGCAGACACGCACCAGACGCTGGACTTGTGGTCCGGCGCCTTGACTAGCCGCTTCACCTACGATGGCCAGTCGGTCGAGATCGTGACCCGCGTCCACCCGACCTTAGACATGGTCATGATCGAGATCGCCTCGCCCCTCGTCTCATCTCAGGGCCTGGGCGTCCAGGTCCGCTATCCGGGCGTGAACCCCGCCATCAATCCCGACCCGACGACGTTCGAGCGTGATGGCCAAAGCCTGAATATCGTCGCCTCCGACACAGGCGACGTCCACATTCGCCGCACCCTGGACGACACCACCTATTATTCCGGCATCACCGCATCCGGTAAGATCGAACAAAGCGGCCCCGACGCCTTCCGCGTGGCCGCTGCTGGTCGCGACCGCCTGACCGTCATGGTCCGCTTCGATCAGCAGGAGCCCGTTGAGAAGACGCCTGCTTACTCCGCCAGCGTCCAGGCAACGACGGCACACTGGAACAGTTTCTGGACCCAGGGCGGCGCCGTTGATTTCACCGGCTCTACCGATCCGCGAGCGCCAGAGTTGGAACGTCGCGTCGTCCTCTCGCAATACCTGTCGGCCGTGAACGGCGCCGGCGAATTGCCGCCGCAGGAAGAAGGCCTGTTCTCCAACAGCTGGTACGGCAAGTTCCACCTGGAAATGCATCCCTGGCACGCCGGCTGGCAGGCGATGTGGGGTCACGCCGACATGCTGGAGCGCAGTCTGCCCTGGTACGTTGGCAATCTGGACAATGCGCGCGCCGAGGCCGCCCGTCACCACGTTAAGGGCGCTTGGTGGCCCAAGATGGTGGGGCCAGAGGGTCGCAATAGCCCCAGCTTGGTTTCGCCCTTCATCATGTGGCAGCAGCCGCATCCGATCCTTTTGGCCGAACTGGTCTGGCGGGCCGAGAAGGATCCGGCCGTGCTGGATCGATACGGCGAGGTGGTGGAAGCGACCGCCGACCTGTTGGCCTCCTGGCCCATCGAACACGACGGCCGGCTGAACCTGGGCACGCCGATGATCCCGGCCCAGGAGAACTACGATCCCTTGACCACGGTGAACCCGACCTTCGAAGTCGAGTATTTCCGGTGGGCGCTGGAAACCGCCCAAAAGTGGCGCGAACGCAAGGGTCAGGCCCGCCGCGCCGATTGGGATCAGGCCCTGGCCAAGATCGCGCCGCCGCCGATGAGGGACGGCCTGTATCTGCCTGTCGAGAGCGTGCCGGACTTTTGGGAGACGGCCATGTCCGACGCCTGTCGCCGACACGCAGCGGCGGCTCAGTGCAAGAACCGCGACCATCCCTCCTTCCTGATGGCCTATGGCTTCATTCCCGGCACGCGGATCGATCCAGCCGCCATGCGCCGCACGTTTGAAGCTGTGGAGCAGAACTGGGACGTGCGCCAGACCTGGGGCTGGGACTTCCCGATGATGGCGATGACGGCGGCTCGCCTTGGCGAACCGGAGAAGGCGGTGAACTGGCTGTTCGCCGACATGAAGAATAATCAGTGGGGCGTCACCGGCATGACGCCTCGCGTTCACCTGGATGAACACGCCGACGAACTGGTGCCCGTCTCGGCCGGTGCCGGCGGCGTGACGATGGCGGTCAATCCGGATGGTCCGGGCTATCGCCGCGCAGCCGAGACTTATTTCCCGTCCAACGGATCCCTGCTTATGGCCGTCGGTCTGATGGCGGCGGGTTGGGACGGGTCCAGCGGCCACGCGCCCGGCTTCCCAAAGGAAGGCTGGACCGTCCGTGTCGAAGGCCTGACCCCCGCGCCGTAATCAAGAAAACCGAGAGGACCGCCCCAATGACGACCTCGAGACGCACCGCCCTGAAAGCTCTGCTCAGCGCCCCCGCCGTCGGCGCCTTCACCACGACGACCGCTCAGGCGCGGACCACGCCGGCCGTCCCGCCAGCGCCGGGACAGACCCCCGTCTGGCCCGCGCCCAACACCGCCCCGCCCTCGACTCAAGAGACGCCGGTCGAGCGGCCGCGCTGGGACGGCCCGGTGCCGACCGAGTGGGTCGATCCGAAGACCGGCCATCGCATCCGCCGCGTCTCGCCCGATGGCGGGGGCGGAAAGCCTTATTTCTACAAGAACATGTTCTTGCCCAAGAAGGTCGGGGCGCCCGACCTGATGGTCATCTCGACGCCTCAGGGCATCTCAACCGTCGATCTGGCGACCTGGGCCGTCAAAGTCTTGGTTCCCGACCATGACGCCGACCTGATGTTCACGGGCCGCAAGGGGCGCAACGTCTATTATTCGGTGACCACACCTGGCGAAGTTCAGTTGATGGACCGCGCCAAGACCCTGTTCGTCATCGACGTTGACACCAAACAGCGTCGCGAGATCGGCCGCATTCCGAACGGCCAGATCAATTCGGTCAATGCCGATGAGACGCTGCTCTTGGGCTTCGTGGCCTATGACAGCCAACCGCTCCAGCCGACCGTGCCCGACCCGCGCAACCGCCGCTTCGACCAGGCCGAGTACGAAGCTGATGGGCCGGACGGAAAGCCGCTGAACTTCGCCCGCGCCAAGGGCGTGCGGATGCTTCAACGCTGGGCCGCGCGCTATCCGATGGAAATCTTCGTCATCGACCTGACCACGGGCGAGCGACGCGTGATCCACAAGACCAACGAATGGATCGGCCACACGCAGTTCTCCCCCACCGATCCCCAGCAGATCATCTTTTGCCATGAAGGGCCTTGGCACCGCGTGGATCGAATGTGGGCTATCCGCGCAGATGGCACGGGCCTGAGAAAGACCCATCAGCGGACGATGAACTTCGAGATCTTCGGCCACGAATGGTTCAGCCCGGACGGCAAACAGGTGCTCTATGACCTGCAAACCCCGCGCGGCCAGGTCTTCTGGGTTGCCTCGGTCGATCTGGAGACGGGCCGCCGGGTCTATCGTCGGGTCGAGCAGAATGACTGGTCGGTCCATTACAACGTCTCGCCGGACGGCAGTCTATTCGCTGGCGACGGCGGCGACGGCGACATGGTCGCTCATGCGCCCGACGGTAAATGGCTCGTCCTGCTGCGCCCGGAACCGATCGTTGATGAAGATCCGTCAAGCGACAAGGACAACCAGATCTTCGTCGAATATCTGCGCTCCGAGCGGATCGTGGATCTGTCCAACCACGACTACAGGCTTGAGCCGAATCTGACTTTCACACCGGACGCAAAATGGATCGTCTTCGTGTCGAACATGCACGGCGCCAACCACGTCTATGCTGTCGAAATCGATCGTGGCGCTTAGAACCATCGGCAGCTTCTCGAGCCCTAACGCCTGAGATGTCGAGGATTTATCGACGTTCTCGGCGGAATCTCTCGGTCCTGATATCACCTTGTTGCAAAATGCGGGAAGCTGTTGCAATAAGCGACACGTCGCTAATCCGAATATACGCGACAGCATGCCACAAAATGACACCGGTGCCAGATGGACGCCGGGATGGGGAGAGAACGAATGCGACGGACCAACACCCGGACTCTGTGCGTGGTTGGCGTATCCCTGGCGGCCCTGATGGGTGCGTCGGCGGCTGCGGCTCAGGCGGTTCCTGCCTCAGAACCCGTCACGCAAGACGCCGCCCAGGACGCAACCGTGGTCGATGAAATCGTCGTCACCGGCTTCCGGTCCAGCCTGCAACAGGCGCTGAACATCAAGCGCCGCGAAGCCGGAGCGGTGGACGCCATCCTGGCTGAAGACATGGCCGACTTTCCCGATCAGAACCTGGCCGAAGCGATCCAGCGCCTGCCCGGCGTGACCATCGACCGTGTGAACGGCCAAGGCACCACCATATCGGTGCGTGGTTTGGGTTCCGATTTCACCCGCACCCGCATCAACGGCCTGGAAGCCCAAGCTGCGTCTGGCGGCAACCGCAACCGCAGCTTCGACTTCTCAATGTTCGCGTCCGAACTGTTCAACAGCATCAAGGTTCGCAAGACGCAATCGGCCGAGATCGAAGAGGGCTCACTGGGCGCCACGGTCGATCTGCAGACGGGTCGCCCCCTGGACTTCGGCGGCAGCGGCCTGAACTCCGCCCTGTCTGTCCAGGGCTCGTACAATGATCTGTCTGAGAAGACGGTACCGCGGCTTGCGGGCCTGCTCAGCTGGTCGAACGAGGACCGGACTTTCGGCGCGCTGGTGTCAGTCGCCTATTCCGAGCGGTCGCCAATCCTGGGCAGCTTCAACACGACGCGTTGGCAAAAGGGCGACCCGTCAAACGTCAACGCCGCCGGCAACCCCTACGGGCGCGGCCAGAACTTCGGTGGCTGCATTCCCTGCACCACGACAGCGCAACGTGACGCCGTCCTGAACGCCTTCTATCCCCGAATCCCGCGCTACACCTTGGGCAATACTCAGGAAGATCGTCTGGGCATGACGGGCGCGCTGCAATGGCGGCCGAGCGACCGCACCGAGGCCGTGCTGGACGTTCTGTGGTCGCGTTTCAACTCGGAACTTGAAAGCCCGAACATCGAAGCCTGGTCGTTCAGTCGCGCCAACGTCAACAGCGTCGTCGTGCGCGATTATGCGATCGACGCCGACAAGAACATCCTGTCCTACGGCGTCTTCGACAATATGCTGGTTCGCGCCGAAAACGGCTTTACCCGCAACGAAAGCAACTTCTACCAAGCCTCTCTGAACGTCCGCCACGATTTCAGCGACCGCCTGCATGGCAATCTGAAGGTCGGCGCCAACCGATCCGAAGCCCGCACGCCGCTCAATGTCGCCTATGCCTTCGAGGCGGCGGGCGTAAACGGCTATACCTTCGACTTCCGCGAGGATGATCGCCAGCCGCGCATCAACTACGGCTTTGACGTCACTTCGGGTCAACGCTTCACCCTAGTCAATGCGACGCGCAGCAACGCCGGCGGCAACTTTGACAATCTGGTCGGCGCCGGCTCGTTGGCCTACGACTGGTCCGACTCCCTGACCTTCAAGATCGGCGGCGAGTATCGCACCTATGGGTTCGAGACCTTTGGCCTGACACGGACCAAAACGTCTCCGACCGGCGCCGATCGACTGACCGGGATCGACAGCATCGGACGCGTCGTCAGCATCGGGGACGGGGTAAACGCCGGCGCAGGCTCGGACCTCAGCTTCATCGTTCCCGACATTTCCAAAATAGCTGACTTCCTCAGCTTCTACGACGATCCCTTGGTGCCTAATCGCAGCGAGCGTGAAGTGGACGAAACGGATAAAGGCGTCTTCCTCCAAGCCGACTTCAACACGACTGTCGGAGGTAGGGTCCTGCGCGGCAATGCCGGCATCCGCTACGCCCAGACCGAGGTCACGGCAAAAGGCTGGCAAACCATCGCAGTGGGGACGCCGCCGGTCACGACCTATGACTACGTGACAACCGACAACAACTATGACGACGTCTTGCCGTCCTTCAACCTGGCGCTGGAGCCGCGTGACGACGTCGTGATGCGCCTGGGCGCCGCCAAGGTGATGTCCCGTCCGACCCTCGGCGATCTGACCCCGGGCGGCAGCGTCTCACCGACCACCCGCACAGTCTCCTACGGAAATCCGCTTCTCGACCCGTTCCGCGCCACCAACTACGATTTCTCGGTCGAGTGGTATTTCCAGAATGAGGGCCTTTTGGCCGCCGCCGTCTTCTACAAAGACATCGACAGCTTCATCACATCCGAAACAGTCGGCATCCCCTACAATCAGCTGGGCCTTCCCAACGAATTGCTTCAGGGCGCTGCCAGCCCGACTGACATCTTCCAGGTCACGCGCCGCCTGAACGGCGAAGGCGGCGCGCTGAAAGGGATCGAAATCCAGTATCAGCAACCCTTCACCTTCCTGCCCGGTCTTTGGTCCAACTTCGGCTTCACCGGGAACGTCACCTGGGTTGATTCCGAAGTCAGCTACGGCACGGCCGGCAAAAACCGCCTGACGGGCCAGTCGAAGAACACCGCCAACGCGACCCTGTATTATGAGGATGGCCCGTTCCAGGCCCGCGTCTCGATCGCACACCGCAGCCAGTATCTGCTGTCCTTCCCAGGCGCGAACGGCAACTCCGAAGAAGGCGTCAACGACACCACCAATGTCGATGCCTCCATGTCCTACGAGTTCACGCCGAACCTAACCTTCTCGCTCGAAGGCATCAATCTGACGGACGCCTACACCGACCGTTACGTCGACGTGACCAATCGCGTGTCCGACTACCGTCATACCGGCCGAGAGATCGCCGTGGGATTGCGCTGGAAGTATTGAGCTTCCCTCCCTGACGCCTCCAGCGTGACAAACTTAAGGCCCGGAGCGGACAGCTCCGGGCCTTCTTTCTTACCCAGGAAAAAGGCGGCGATTGAGGTTTTCGGATCCCTCGCCGCCTCTACAGATACGCTCCCACCTGCCAGGGCACGAACTCGTTGTCGCCGATGCCGAGCGCCTCGGATTTGGACGGCTCGCCTGACGCGACATCAAGCATCTTGCGGAAGATGACCTTGCCGACCTCGGCCAGGCTGGTTCCGGTCAGGACGGGCGAGGCGTCGATGTCCATGTCCTCGTCCATCCAGTTCGCCAGCCTGGCGTTGGAGGCGACCTTGATCGACGGGGCGGGCTTGGCGCCGAAGACCGAGCCCTGGCCGGTGGTGAAGACGATCAGATTGGCGCCCGAGGCGATCTGGCCCGTCGCCGAGCACGGATCGTAACCGGGGCTGTCCATGAAACTGAGGCCCTTGGCCTGAACCGGTTCGGCGTATCCGATCACGTCGTTCAGCGGGGTCGAACCGGACTTGGCCACCGCACCCAGCGACTTTTCCAGGATGGTGGTCAAACCGCCCTTCAGATTGCCGGGCGACGGATTGTTGTTCAACTCCATCTGATGGCGATCCGCATAGTCGCGCCACCACGCCAGACGCGCTTTCAGCTTGTCCGCCACATCCTGAGACGCCGCACGGCGCAGGAGCAGATGTTCGGCGCCCCAGATTTCCGGCGTCTCGGACAACATGGCCGAGCCGCCGTGCGCGACCAGCAAATCGACAGCTGCGCCTAAGGCCGGATTGGCGGTGACGCCGGACCAGCCGTCCGAACCACCGCATTGCAAGCCGACGGTCAGGTGAGATGCGGAAACAGGTTGGCGCTGGACTTGCGCCGCCTCGGTGACCAGATCGCGAACGATCTCGATCCCGGCCTCGATGGCGCGGGCGGTTCCACCGGCCTCCTGGATGGTCAGGGTGCGCAGGTGCGGGCCGGATTGAAGGCCTTCGTTGGCCAGCCAGGCGGGGATCTGGTTGGCTTCACAGCCCAGGCCGACGATCAGGATGGAATGGAAGTTCGGATGTCGGGCATAGCCGGCCAGAGTCCGCTGCAGCAGGGTCACGTCGCTGCTGAGGGACGAGCCGCCGCAGCCGCCCTGGTGTGTAAAAGCGACGACGCCGTCCACACCCTTGGGCAGGCTGGACTCCGGGAAGGCGTCGGCGATGCGGCGCGCCACGGTGGCCGAACAGTTTACGCTGGTCAGGACGCCGATATAGTTGCGCGTGCCGACCCGACCATCGGGGCGAACGATGCCGTTGAAGTTAGCACCAGGCAACGGCGCCAGCGGACGCAAGTCGGCCCCGACCTCGGCCTCGCGGCCGTCTTCCGCCATGGCCAGGTTGTGGACGTGGACGTGGTCCCCGGCGGCGATGGCGGTCTTGGCGCGTCCGATGACCTGACCGTAGCGGCGGACCAGACCGCCTTCGTCCACCGCGTGACGGGCGATCTTGTGGCCGGTGGCGATGTCGGCGCGCGCCGGCGCGTTCAGGCCATCGGGCGTATCGCTGCTGGCGATATCGTCGAGGGCGATGGCGACATCGTCGGCGGGGTTTAAGATCAGAACGCGAGACATGGATTTACTCCGCGACCAGACGCGCGGCCTCGACGGCGCCGTTCTGGCTGAGCGACAGATAGGCGGACGTAACCGCTGCGGCGAACCGGTCGTCAGCGGCCAGCGCGGGCGGGAAGACGGCGGACAGGCTCAGCAAGGCCGAAACGCGCGACTGATCGGTGTCTGCGTCGGCCAACAGTTCAGAGGTCTTGGCCGCCAGAGGATCGTCGACGACGCAAATCTCGCCGCTTTCGGTCACGCCCGACTGCCATTTCATCCAGGCGGCGACGCCCAAGGCCATGGCTTCGATCCCCTGCCCTGCAGCCAACCGTTCGGTGGCGCCGGCCAGCAGGCGTTGTGGCAGTTTCTGCGAGCCGTCCATGGCGATCTGGCGCGTGCGGTGCATCAGGGCCGCGTTCGAGAAGCGGGCCATAAGCGCATCACGATAGGCGGGAATGTCCAGGCCGAGCGGCGGGTTCAGCGTGGTTTGAGCCTCGTCCCACAGGGCCTCGACATAGGCGCGAAAGGCGGGGACGGCGACGGCCTCATGGACATGCTCATATCCCGACAGGGCGCCCAGATAGGCGACGGCTGAGTGGGCGCCGTTTAGGAGGCGCAGCTTGGCGTCCTCCCACGGTTCGACTGCGTCAGTCAGTTGCACGCCCAGCGCCGCGAAATCGAGCCGTTCGCCCGCGAACCGGTCCTCGATCACCCACTGGGTGAAGGGCTCCGCCTTGACCATTCCCTGGTCCTCGACGCCGAGACGGACCGTCAGCCGGGCAATGTCGTCCGGCGTGGTCGCCGGGACGATCCGATCGATCATGGTCTGAGGGAAAGCGCCTTTCGCCTCGATCCAGTCGGCCAGGGTCGGATCGATCCGACGAGCCATCGTCAACACCCCCGCCTGAATACGTCTGCCATTGTGCGGAAGATTGTCGCAACTGATGACGGTGAAGGGCCGGAGCCCCTTCGCCTTGCGGGCCTGCAAGGCCGCGACGATGAACCCCGGTGCGGTGCGGGGCGCGGCGATATCGGCCAGGTCGGTGGCGACTTCGGGATCGTCCAGCCGCAGGTCGCCGGTCGCGGGGTCAAGGCGATAGCCCTTTTCCGTCACCGTCAGGGTGACGATGTGAACCTCGGCGTCGGCCATGGCCGCGACCAGGGCGGCGGGATCTTCCGGCCCGACCAGCACGCCGCGACCGGCGCCGATGATCCGCAAGTCTTCGTCGGCCCCGTCACGAACGACCAGGGTGTAGAGGCCGTCTTGTGGGTTCAGTTGGTCGCAGACGCCGGGCGAGCGCAGCGAGGCGCCCAGCACGCCCCAGCGCAGGTCGCCGCTTTTCAGCGCATCGTCGAACACCACCGCCTGGTGGGCGCGGTGGAAGGCGCCGATGCCCAGATGGACTACGCCGGTCTTCACCTGGGCGCGGTCGTAACCGGGGATGGCGACGTCGGCGGGCAGGCCTGTCAGCGCGGCGGCGGAAAGACGGCTCACAGCTTGTACGCCGCCTTGACCAGGCCATAGGTTAGAGCGTGGGCCAGTTCGTGGGCCTCGTCCTCCTCCATTCGGTGCTCGACGACCAGTTTGGCCAGCAAGCCGCAGTCCATACGCCGCGCCACGTCGTGGCGGGCGGGTATGGACAGGAAGGCGCGGGTGTCGTCGTTGAAGCCGACGGTATTGTAGAAGCCAGCCGTCTCGGTGACCTGCTCGCGGAAGCGACGCATCCCTTCGGGGCTGTCGTGGAACCACCAACTGGGTCCCAGCTTCAAAGCCGGATAGTGACCGGCGAGCGGCGCCAGTTCGCGGCTATAAGTGGTCTCGTCCAGGGTAAAGAGAATCAGGGTCAGGCGCGTGTTCGAACCGAACCGATCCAGCAGCGGCTTCAGCGCGCGGACGTAATCGGTCTGGGTCGGGATATCGCAGCCCTTGTCACGACCGAAACGGTTGAAGACGGTGGCCGAGTGGTTGCGGAAGCTGCCGGGGTGAAGCTGCATCACCAGACCATCCTCGACCGACATGGCCGCCATTTCGGTCAGCATCTGGCCGCGGAACAGTTCAGCGTCGGCGGCGCTGGCGGGCGCCGTCGACACACGCCGGAACAGGGCCTCGGCTTCGGCCTTAGGCAGATCTGCGGTGAAGGCCGTCGGGTGGCCGTGATCGGTCGAGGTGGCGCCCATTTCGATGAAGAAGACCCGGCGATCGCGTAGGGCTTGTAGGTATCCGTCCCACGACAGCGTATCGCGGCCGGTCTGTTCAGCTAGGATCTTCAGATTGTCGCGGAAACCCTCATAGTCCGCACCCGTCCCTTCCAGCCCGAGGCTGCGATGGTCCTGTGATGCTCCAGCGTGTCCAGCGGGCTCTCGGTCGTGGTCAGGACCTCGATATTGTAGCGATCGAACAGGGCGCGCGGCCTGAAGGCGTCGGTCTTAAGGGCCGCATCGATTACGTCGTAATAGTGATCCGCCGTCTCGGCCGACAGGCGCACGTCGATGCCGAAGGCCTCGGCATAGACCCAGTCGTGCCACATCCGCGAAGGCGTCCCCCGGAACAGGTGATAGTTCTCGGCGAAGCGCCGCCAGATCTCTCGCGGATCGCTCTCGACCGGCCCGCCATCGGCGCGCGGCACGCCCAAATCTTCCATCGCCATGCCTTGCGAGTGCAGCATGCGGAAGACGTAGTGATCGGGCGTAATCAGAAGTTCGGCCGGATTGGCGAAAGGTTCGTTCAGCGCAAACCAGCTCGGGTCCGTATGGCCATGCGGGCTGATGATCGGCAACCCCTTGATCTCACCATACAGACGATGCGCGATCGCCCGGGTGTCGACGTCCGCCGGAAACAAGCGATCGGGGTTCAGTTTGAGCGGATGAACCATAGCGTTTCTCATTGCCTCGTGGCGGAGGCTTGGTTCGCCTCTCGATCTTGATCCAACAAGCCTACAACATGGACCGCAAAAAGACACCGGTTACCATCGTCGAACCTCAGCTTGTTTTCGGCGTCGGAAGTCGGATTTTCGGCAAGGCGGCGCTGACGCCTTGCGTCCGGGCGCGAGGCTGGACATAAGGGCCGCTCACCGCTCTTGCGGGCCGGCTTAGCTCAGTTGGTAGAGCGCCAGTTTTGTAAACTGGATGTCGCGGGTTCGATTCCTGCAGCCGGCACCACGCCTTTCGACCATCGGGGACATGGCCGACACAACCAACAAGCTGGGCCACAAGATCGGTGCGCGAGGCGGCAGAACCCGCCAGGCGATTCTCGACGCGACCCAACGCCTGTTGAACGAGCGGCATTACGGTGAAATTCGAGTCGCCGATCTGGCCTCGGCCGCTGGTGTATCGCCTTCCAACTTCTACACCTATTTCAA
>Ga0308165_1005282_pt1 | contig 12117 bp, 12 predicted proteins | sample PhyWR2_FD_201032 | JGI IMG/M metagenome (GOLD analysis project Ga0308165, IMG submission 201032) | Phyllosphere microbial communities from UC Gill Tract Community Farm, Albany, California, United States - DLSLW.R2 | ecosystem: Host-associated > Plants > Phyllosphere > Unclassified | place: USA... | reverse complement strand
GTCTTTGCGAGATCGATTTTTCATCGATTGAAGCAATCTCATTAGCAACTTTATTGCAGAATAGATTGCTTCCCCGAAAGGTCGGGACAGGCTGTGCCTCGCAATGACGACCGCCTTAAAAACGTCAGTCATATTGGTTTTTATGCAATAAATTAAAACTACCATTGACGTTTTATTACTTCGGGTTCAAAGTACTGTCTCATTGTCCCTCTTTGGAGAGGGTTGCACAACCGAAAAACACAGGAATCCATACAAAGGGAGAGGATTTTTTTGAAATCATCCCCCTGCCCCCTTCGAAGGGGGACCCATGGCGCCGATAGCGAACGGATAAATTCCACACGTTACTGATGCTGATTTTTTTTCCTGAAAGATTATTCCTCAGGATGACAGCGTTAAAACTCCCCTTATTGTTGCTAAACTCATCTCTAACAATTCCAACGCAAAACGAAACGTTTAAACGCTTACTCAACCACAAGTTGGCTCCAGCCGTTTTTACCCGTTTTTTTGAGTGTTTTTTTCCGGTCTTCCATTGCTTTTTTAATTCGCGAACCGAATGTCCAGCAAGTACTTTGCCTAATGCCAAGCAATTCCGAGAGTTTATGTGAGGATATTTTTCCCTTCGAGGAGTAAATAAGGAAAATCATGTAAAAAGCCTTATTTATCGGGATGCGGGTATTGTGGAAAATGGTGTAAGTAGTAACCGATTCTTCATAGCCGCATTTGCTGCAACGTCGGCTGTGCATAATATGCCCGTTAAAGTAATGGTCGTTATTGCACTTGCGGCAATGGTAACCGTTTTTCCATTTCAGGTCCGCCAAAAATTGGTAGCAACTTTCTTTATCCGGATAAATTCTACTAAACTCTTCAAAATCTACCTCAGTGCTCATCACACGGTCTCTCGTCACCTTTTCAACGTTTGTTTGAAGCGCTTCGTTATCGTGCTCGAGCAAAACGTTCATTCGCGAAATTTCTTCTGCCTGCTGCTGAAGTAAAGCATTTGCCTGTTCGAGCGCCTGATTTTTGCTTTCGATAATGAGCGATTTGTGGTAAACTTCTCTGGTGCGTTCCTCTACCTTGGTTTCAAGCTCCTGGTTAAGCGTATCTTTTAACTGCGCATTAACAGCCATTTGTTTAATAATCTTCTGTTGCGCCTTATCCTTCTTGAATTTTAAAATACGGACCTTATCGCCGATGGCGAATGAGAGAAAAATCATTTCGAGGATAAAACAAAAACTTAAGCTGTAGTAGCTTACCGCCCCAAAATTAAGCCAGCTAATGCCAAGCATAATCAAAAACTTTAGCGTAAAACCCGCAAAAAGAAAACTGTAACCCAAAACAAAGAACCGTGCGGGTTGATAACCTTTTTTGAAGATATAAATGCCCGTAAAAAACGCAACAGCCAGCGGAATGGCTTCGATAAACTTGTAACTGAACAGCGTTTGATCGAAAAGGTAACAGTAAGCAAAAAATGCCAGCCGTACAGAAATTACAGCTATAATTACTTTGTTCAGCTTAGGCGCCTTGGCTTTAACCAACAATAACTCACGGGTAAAAAGTAATGCGAAAATACTCGTAGCACATAACGCAAAAGCATAGGCAAGCTGGTTCCAGCCCGGGGCATTTGGCCATAAATACTGATAGGCAATACCATCAGTGCTCATTTCGAAAAAGCCGACGCTCAAATTGTAGAGCACGTAGAAAAGGTATTGTTTCTGCCGTATGGCAATGTACATAATCAGGTTGTAGAAACTAAATACCAGGATCATTCCGTAAAAAATACCGAAGTAGAAATATTCATCGAGGGCGTACGATATAAACCATTGGGTGGTTCTCAGCACCACAATAACATCGGCTATTTGCGATGAACTAATTTTGAAATAATAGTTTTGCGCTTCGTTTCCCTCATTCTGAAGGGGAATTTCGAAGTTTTTATGGTGTACCAAACGGTTGTTAAACGCATTTGCATCTCCCAAATGCTCGATGATATACTTATTGCCGGCCTGCGGAATGTAAGCGGTAATTTGATCGATGGTTTGATCGAAAAACTCGAGCAGGAAAGACTTTTTAGCCGATTGGTTGGGTTTTATCCTGATGCGAAACCAATACGTTTTGTTTAAATCTGTAGTTTGAGGCGTGCTCGATAGGCTTGCTTTAAAGAGATGGCCAAACTTTTCGCTCCTTACTTCATCAAAAGACAGTTTATTGCCAGCATCCTCGAGGATTTCAATCTCTTGAAAGGTAAAAATATGTTGCGGAACCGAATCGTGTATTTCTACGGGCTTTTGGGCCTTTGAGCCAGAAACCAAAAAGAATAAGAAGAAGTATAAGAAAACAAATGTTTTCTGTAGCGCGGATGACTTCACCATGAGAAGGCAAAGTTACTCATTTGCAAACGATAACGTTATCAGTTAAATTTCATTTTAAAAAATTAAGGAAATTGTTGTTCCCGTATTTTCCTCTGAATTGATCTCTATGCCGATTTTATGGAAATTGGCGATGCTCTGAACAATGGCGAGGCCCAGCCCAAAACCGCTTTCCCCAGTGTTTCCACGTTCAAACCGATCGAACGCATTGGCCAGTAAATCCTTGCTCATGCCCAATCCCGTATCAGTAATGCTCAATACATAATTTTGATCAGTTTTTTTGTCGATGATTGAGATTGAACCGCCCTCCCGATTGTACTTGATGGCGTTGTTAATGATGTTGATCAGCAGCGTATGAATCAACGCCTTGTTGCCCGTAAAGTGAAAATCTTCGCTTAAATGAACATTGTAAACAATGGCTTTATCCGCAATACGATCTTCGAGATCATCGTAAAGATCTTCAATTTCTTGCTTAAGGCTAATTTCTTCCCTTTTTAAGTATTGGTTGTTTTCTACTTTCGAAATTAATAGTAAACTGTTGATAATGCCTTTTAATCGGTTAAGTACTTTCAGCGAAGCATAGATTTTATTCTCGTGTTCTACCGAAATTCGGGTTGTGCTCAGCATGTTTTCAAAACGCGTACTTAAAACCGAAATAGGCGTAAGTAGCTCGTGCGATACGTTGGCAATAAACTGCTTTTCGAGCGCAAACAGTGTGTTTATTTTGCGCATTAACGAATTTACGCTATCGTCTAAAATCTTAAAATCGTCGGTAGTTGTTGCAATATTCGTATAGTTGAAATGCAAGGGATCGTTTACGCGGTTAATTTTCTTGTTGATAATAAGATAAAAGGGTTTCAATAGAAATTTGGAAAAGGCGTAATCGGTTAATAAAGAGATAAGTAAGGCGGACACCAGAACGATGAGCATATAAAACCTGATTGAATTTTTGATCGACTGCAATGCCGTCATCGTTTCGCCAATTTCGAGATTATACCAATTGGTGTGGTACGAAAATTTGTAGTTTAAGATGCGGTAAACCTCAATGTCGCCCTCAATTTCTCGTTTCTCGGTAAAAAAGATTGCTGCGGAGTCTTTTTGGTTATCCGGCACGTCCGTTAAAACAATAAATTCTTCCTTTAATATGTTGTAGTCCGTAAACGATTCGCCCTTGTTTAAAAGGCTATCAATTTCGCGATCGTCGAGGTTTTTAATAATCTTGCTCTTTTTTTTGAGCAATCTGTTGTCTAATTGATTATAAGCAAGCTGATTCAGTGAAAATAAAATGATTGCGCCCAAAACCAAAATGGTGGCGATTTTAGTAATTGCATTGTACAAGGAAAACTTAACCTGTAATTTCATTGGTTCATTAGCTTACTGGTTCATTAGTTCAATTGTTCATTGGTTCAATGGTTCAATTGTTCATTGGTTAAATTGTTCATTGGTTCAATGGTTCACTGGTCGGCCTCCATACTCAAAACTCCCAACTCCATACTCCCAACTCCATACTCCGAACTCAACACTCAAAACTTCATACTACCTAACAATTAATCCGATAACCGATGCTTCTTACCGTTTCAAACCAATCTATTGGCGTAGCTGCGGCTAGTTTTTTGCGCAGATTTTTAACGTGTACGTCAACAAAGTTCGAATCGGAGTTTACCTCCAAAATATCGCCCCACACATGCTCCGTCAAACTCATTCTTGATACCACCCGATTTTTGTTTAGCACCAGATAATTGAAAATTTCGTATTCTTTTTTGGTTAAGTTCAATCGCTCGTCGCCGAATGATACCGTTCGGTTTTGTATGTTTAGCAAGAAGTTGTGCACGTTGATTTCGTTTTTTTCGAGCTTGTGCTTTCTTCTGGTTATGGCGTGCATTCGTGCCAGAAGCTCATTTAGCGAAAATGGTTTTGGCAGATAATCGTCAGCGCCTTCGTCGAGCCCCTTAATCCGGTCGTCTACAGCGCTTCGGGCAGTGAGGATAATTATGGCGTCATCGCGATCTTTCGTCGCCTTAAGTTGTTTTAGCACCTCAAAACCATCGCCGTCCGGCAAGCCCAGATCCAGCAGGATGAAGTCATAACTATTTACAAAAATTTTTTCTTCGGCCGACGATTTCTTCCAGGCATGTTCAACAATGAAACCTTCCTTACTTAGAAATTCGTCCATTTCAAGCGCCAAACTTTTCTCATCTTCGACAATTAGTACGTTCATTTTTTTAGTATCGAGTATTTGGTGTTAGGTATCGAGTAGCGAGTATCAAGTAGCGAGTATCAGGTATCAAGTATCAAGTATTGGCATCACGCTTTCCTGCTGTTGAGTGTAATCGTTTACGCTTTTCGCCTTGCCTTTTCCTCCCAAAGGGATGCCCTTGGCACAGCTTTCCGCTTTCCGCTTTAATCTTTTCGCTTTTAGCTTTCCGCTTTAGTCTTTCCGCTTTTCCCAAAGGGATGCCCTTGGCACAGCTTTGGTCTTTTCGCTTTTAGCTTTCCGCTTGAGTCTTTCCGCTTTTCCCAAAGGGATGCCCTTGGCACAGCTTTACGCTTTCCGCTTTAATCTTTTCGCTTTTTCCAAAGGGATGCCCTTGGCACAGCTTTGGTCTTTCCGCTTTAGTCTTTCAGCTTTGATCTTTCAGCTTTACGCTTTTAAATCTACATTTTTAAGAATTATAGCACAAGTTTCTTCAATTTGTTCTTTAGTGATAATTAATGGTGGCGCTATGCGCATCGAATTACTGCAGTGTAAAAACCAGTCGGAGAGTACGCCATCTAAAATGCAGGCATCGATAATTTTTTTGTTCGTTTCGAAACTGTCGAACTCTACCGCAAGCATTAAGCCTTTTCCTCTTATTTCTTTGATGGCAGAATGTTGTAAGAGCGTTTTAAAAAGCTGTCCTTTTTCTTCCACTTCGTCAACAATTTTATTATCAACCAAGGTGCGCAAGGTTGCGAGGCCCGCGGCACAGCAAACCGGGTGACCGCCAAAGGTTGTCATGTGGCCCAAAATTGGCGTGTGAGACAAAACCGACATAATTTCGAGCGAACTAATAAAAGCACCAATAGGCATTCCGCCGCCAATGCCTTTAGCCAGAAGTAAAACGTCGGGCACTACGTTATAATGTTCAAATGCGAACATTTTGCCGCTTCGGCCGAAGCCCGATTGAATTTCATCGAAGATCAGCAGCGTTTTTGTTTCGCTACACTTTGCACGCAAAGCCTGCATGTAGTTTAAATCGGCCACTCTTATTCCGGCCTCACCTTGAATGGGTTCGATAAAAACTGCCGCAATTTCTTCCGTTATCTTATCAAGGTCGGCTACATTGTTATGTTCAATGAAGCTTACGTGTGGTAAAAATGGCCCGTATCCTGATGAATAGAAATCACTTTCCATGAGGCTTTCGGCGCCCTGGGTACTGCCATGATAAGCATTTTTGCAGGCGATAAACCCTTTTCTGCCAGTATAGCGCTTCGCCAGTTTCATGGCACCTTCTACAGCTTCGGTACCCGAATTTAAAAAATAGGTACAGCTCAAACTTTCTGGTAAAATATCGGCCAACGCTTTTGCAAAGTTTACCTGGGGCGTTTGCACATATTCGCCATAAACCATTAAGTGCATGTACGTTTCTGCCTGGTCTTGTATGGCCTTAACTACCGCCGGATGGCAGTGGCCCACATTACTTACGCCGATACCCGCAATGAGGTCGAGGTGCTTTTTACCTGTCGAATCGTAAATATAAACCCCTTTTGCCCGCACAAATTCGAGCATTAACGGTTCGGGAGATGTTTGTGCATTGTGTTGTAAAAACAACTGACGTTGGGTAAGCATGGCACAAAAGTACGGAATTTGCTGTCGATACTAATGGCCAAAATTGTTCAAAACATAGAAGTGTAGTTTTAAGCGTTTTTATGAACAGAATATCGAGGCGAAGCTTGTAAAGATTTGCTAAAAGGTGGTTTGTTTTGGAATAGAACCCAATACTATTAAGTGAAGGATAAAACAAAAAAATATTGTCATCCTGAGGGGTAATTATTGGAATAAAATCAATATGAGTGACGTTTGGAATTTATTCGTTCGCTATCTGCGCCATGCGTCCCCCTTCGAAGGGGGTAGGGGGATGAATTCCAAAAAGTCCTCTCCCTTTGTGTGGATTCCTGTTTCTTTTGGCTGTGCAACCCTCTCCAAAGAGGGACAATAAGACACTGCTTTAAACCTAAATACAAAAACGTCAATGGTAGTTGTAATTTTAGCGAAAAATCAATATCAAGTGACGTTTTTAAAGCGGTCGTCATTGCGAGGCACGAAGCAATCTATTCGGCAATAGAGTTGCTAATGAGATTGCTTCAATCGATGAAAAATCGATCTCGCAAAGACGAAACGTCAATGGTAGTATTACTTTTTATTGCATAAAATTTAAATCCTTTAAGAATTTATTGGATGTTACAATCTCATACATCTCATTTTATTGAAGCGAACAATTCATCTACTGAGTTAAACCGCTTGCCTTTTCCCGCTTTTAATTCGATCATAGCTTTTTTGGTTTCCTCGTTCGGAAGCTTCTCAGCGATTATAATCTTAGCCCCTAATTCTTCTAAAATTTGTTTTGCCAAAGTTGCTTTTTTATCCGGTATTTGTACAGTTAACGTTGTCATACTTGATTTTTGCTTCAAACAAATATACAAATTTGTTGATTGAAAAGCGCCGTTGAATTTTCTATATGGATGGCAGCCCCGAAATTTTTATGAAGGGCTACAGCGCCTGCCTGATGTCATTTAGTTTAAGCTTGACGGGTGTCAGTCTGAGCGGAGTCGAAGACCTTTTCTGTAGGAAAAAACAAATAAATATCGCCCTTCGACTCCGCTCAGGGTGACAATGTTTGTTGTTTTTCCCTTAACTAAACGACATTAAGCGCCTGCCTGATCCGAACGGGCAGGAATAGCGGGTCTGCAAACCGCCAAAAGCAAAACACCCCTTCGTTTTCAAAAGAAAAAATCTAAAAAATTAAAGGCAATAAAACCTTAATTTCTGTTCCGATTCCTTCCTGCGATTTTATGGCGATAGAGCCCCGATGGAGGCGAATGATGTTTAACGACAACGGAAGGCCAACGCCATAACCCTTGTAGTTGTTGGTGTTGGAAGCGCGGTAAAAGGGCTCAAAAATATGCTGAATATCGGTTTGTGGAATCCCGATTCCCTGATCGGTTACTGCAACAGAAATGGTATTGCCATTGCTTTCGAGGGCAATATTTACCGATTTGCCGTTGGAGTATTTGCAGGCGTTGCTTACTATGTTGGTAATGGCAAGCTTGATGAGGTTCTTGTTTACCCGTAAGGTGAGCAGCTGCTCATCCTCAGGAAGCTTATCTAAATCGATTTCTATTTTGCTGTTCGGATAAACCTGATTTACCGAGCCCTTAATTTCCCATAACAACTCATCCATCCTCACTGCTTCGCGAGGCTGGTTTTTGCCATTAAATCCCGACTGGGCCAGTCCGAGCAGGCTGGTTAAGATGTGCTCTAACCGCTCTGCTTCATCCTTTATTTTGGCGAGTGCAATGTTTTGCTTTTCAGTGTCGTTTGCAGCCTTTAATGCTAATTCGACTTCACCACTAATGATGGTAAGGGGTGTCCGGAGTTCGTGCGAGGCGTTGCTGATGAAATTGTTTTGTGTTTCGAAAGCCGTTTCTAGCCTATTAAGCATGTTGTTAAAAGTTTCGGCGAGCTGCGACATTTCATCACTTCCTTTTTTAACCTCCAAACGCATGTGCAGGTTCTCTGCCTTGATTTTTTTTACGCTCTTGATTACCTTTCGTAATGGCATGAGCATATAATTGGAAAAACGCCAGCCCACCACAAAGGATAGAAAAACGGACAGAAAAAAGCCGATAATGAGGATCCGCTGTAAATCTTTTAGCTCCCGAAAACCAACCGGATCGTTGGCAGAGATGATTACGAGATAATCTTTATTGTTAATTTTAAACGATTTTCCGGCATAGAAATGATTTTCGACACGGTACCGCGACATGAGGCCCGCTTTAATCCTTTTGTAGAAACTTTGCGGTAAGCCGCTGTCGATGTTTTTTGGCCTGGGGCTGTTGGCCTCAAATATAAAGGCCTGTTCGGATGGCAATCGTTCTAAATATTGATTACGCATTTTGGCGTAAGCCGGGTTGTTTACATCTTCATATAGTTTAAGCTGAGCAGAAATTCGAACCCTTGCCTCCAGTCGTTTATAAAAATCTTCGAAGGCGAAATCGTTGGCAAAGTACCAAACGAATCCACTTAAAAGCGAAATAATGATTGCAGACAGAATGGCGAATAATAAAGTAATCTTTTTTGTGATTTCCATTCACTAACCTTTTAATACGTAACCCAAACCTACAGCGGTATGAATAAGTTTCTGATCACTGTTTTTATCAATCTTTTTGCGCAGGTAATTCACATAAACGTCAACCACGTTTGTGCCTAAATTGAAGTCGATATCCCACACGCTTTCCAGTATGTCTATTCGCGAAAGGATCTTGCCTTTGTTTTTAGCCAAATATTCGAGCAAGCGGTATTCGGTAGCGGTAAGGGTAATTTCTTTTTGGTTCCGCTTTACGGTTTTGGCGCTGATGTTGATTTCCAGATCGGCAATATTGATTACATGGTCAAGGGCGGTAACGCCATTGTATCGCCTGATCAACATTCGGATACGAGCAAACAGCTCGGCAAATTTAAATGGTTTTATCAGGTAATCATCAGCGCCATTATCCAGTCCATTTACCACATTTTCGGTTGTGCCCAGGGCGGTAAGCATAATAACCGGGGTATTTGGTTTGCCATCTTTAATGATTTTACAAAGCTCGAGACCATTGATACCGGGGAGCATAATATCCAAAATGATAATATCGAAATGATTTTCGAGCGCCATTCGCTTGCCAATCAATCCATCAGGAGCAACACTCACACTGAAACCCTCGTCAGTTAAGCCTCTCGAAACGACAGAAACAACATTGGGCTCATCTTCTACAAGTAATAAATTCATTAAGGGCAATTAATCTAAAAAGGGAAATCAATTAAAAAGGTTCCAACCGCTAATTTAACTGATTTTTTAACAGAAAAAAGCCATTTTTGTTTCAAATTCGAGAAATGGAGCCAAAAAGAAAGCCTTTCTGGTTATTGAAAAGCTTTTATGATGCGAAATATAAAATATCATTTTGGACAATCCTTGGTGCACTCACCTTTTTCGTTGATATAAAACTCGGTTCCATTTAATTTCACCTTGCAGTCTTTGCCGTAATCAAAATTCCAAGCATAATCATATATGATCGGGATAATAACTTCTCCCTTTCTATTTATAAATCCATATTTATCATTAAGTTTTACTTTTGCCAAGCCTAAAAAAAAATTAAAAGCTTCCTGATACTTAAAATCAATTACCAATTTTTGATCTTCATCAAGAAATCCCCACCGCCCATTTAAACAAATTGGAACAAAACCGTTAAAATAATCGTCTATCTTATCATATTTTAAAGGTAAAATGACTTTTCCTTTTTCATCTAATATGCCGTATTTATTGTTTAATGAAACCCTAACTCTATTTTCTTGAAGTAAATCAAGGTTGTCGTAGATAAGAGGTATTATAATTTTTCCTTTACGGTCCAGTACACCTTTCTTGTTATTTAATTTAACTTTTATTGCATCATGTTTAACAAAAAATTCATCGTAAATAATTGGAACAATAATTTTGTCGTTCGTGTCGACTAAACCATACTTCCCCTCAAGACGAACTAAAAAATCATTTTCGGAAAGAAATGCATAATCATACTTTAATGGCAGTTTGAGGCTATTTTTTTTGTCTATATAACTTTGTTTCCCATCCAATATTACATTAGCGAGGCCATCTTTGAATTTATCTACCAATTCATATTTGATTGGAATGATAACAGCCCCTTTACTATTAATAAACCCAAATTTTCCATTTAATTCTACCCAGGCTAAACCTTCACTAAAATAGTTGCCACGATCATAGATAAAGGGTATTATGGTTTTGCCTTCCCTGTCGATAAATCCATATTTGCCGTTTCTGTATACGCCTTCAAGATCGGTATCAACTATTATCCTATCTAATTCCCTTACGATAATATCCGGTTCGTTCCCCTGTGTCTTTGATTGAGCCTGTAGAGAATACACAAAAGCCAAGAGGCCTGATATTAAATATAATATTCTCATTGTTTACTTTTTTCTGATTTCTCTTTGAGGGATTTTAAACCGGCTTCAAAATCCTTTCCGATCATTTTATCCATTCCTCCCATAAAAACACACATCCACTTACTAATTATATTATGGTTTCCACTCATGGTCCAGGTAACTTTGCTGCCAGCAGCATCTGGTTCAATGTTGAATTTGGTGTCCGAATGGCTTTCGTAAGGTTCCTTGAACATTAAATCGATGTCTACCTCTTGGTTCGGTTCTACCTTAATAATCTTCATGTAACCCGATCCGGTTTCCTTTCCTGCCCATTCGTACGTGTGACCTGGTTGTTCTGGCATGCCAGAAAAGGTCACTTTTGCCGACGGCTCCATTTTAGCCCAGGGATTCCACTCGTAAAAATGATTGAAATCGGCAATGTTCTTATAGATTACGCTATCGGGCGCATTAATTACCGAACTTCTGCTTACCGAATAGGTTTTTGGAAGAAACAAACTTCCTACTACGATAATAATGAGCGCCAGAATAACTATTATTCCGGCAAAGATTTTTAAAAATTTCATATTTGATTTGTTTGGTTATTTAAATCTAAAAATAAACTCAACAAAACCAAAGTGATGCTGCTACATTATTCTGGTGCCGGGTTTTGGTGGGTTTAGCTTAAAATGCATTAAATCGGCAATAGATTGTGCTTTTTGTTTAATCAATAAAGCGTTTTCGCCCTCAAATAAATCATCGACAGTGTTAAAAAAGAGTGTTTTCCATGCTTCGAACTGATCTGTTTTTAACGACACTTTTTTATCAATATCGAAATGCGTTAACATTGGGTTGCCTTTGTAAATTGCTTTCCCAAAAAGGACACTTTCCCAGAAATCGTACATCTTCGGCAGGTGATGCGCCCAATCAACGTGCATAATCTGCGTGAAAATAGGGCCTATAATTTTGTCTTGTTCAACGCGGCTGTAAAACGTGTCGACCAGGCTGATTATATCTGCTCTGTTCTTGATATCACTCTTCATCTTGCTATCGGTATAATCTTAAGATCAATTTATAGTAGTTTATAACGGCTTTATACTGCATTAAAATATCGCCGCCAATAATGCTCATAATGGGCGGGTGCCCAAATTGTTGGTACGTTTGGCTTACCGATTGTAAATCGAACGCAACTGTTTCATAGTCCTTAATTTTGAGTTTGCCAATTTTTAATTCTGGAATTGTAGCTTGGATAGTTGTTGTTGTTGTAAATAATGTAGCCGCATTTATCTCATTTAAAACCTCGAGGGTTTCTGCAAGGTTTTGCTCAATCAGGGTTTTATCAAAAACGCTTCGCGATGCACCTGTATCCAGCACGGCAAAGTGCTTTTGGTTAAAAACAACAATTTCCACCAAAAGGTGGAAACCGTCGTCTTGCAAATTTATTGGTATTAAAGGGATGGAGATTGCTTTCATTTTGTTAGCCTGTAAGGCATGTCATTTAGTTAAGGATAAAATTATAGAACATTGTCACCCTGAGCGCCCGCCCAATGTCGTTTAGTTAAGGAAAAAACAAAAAACATTGTC
>Ga0308165_1005281_pt1 | contig 12121 bp, 11 predicted proteins | sample PhyWR2_FD_201032 | JGI IMG/M metagenome (GOLD analysis project Ga0308165, IMG submission 201032) | Phyllosphere microbial communities from UC Gill Tract Community Farm, Albany, California, United States - DLSLW.R2 | ecosystem: Host-associated > Plants > Phyllosphere > Unclassified | place: USA... | reverse complement strand
CTTAATGCTCACTGTGTCGAACAGGCTGTCGCCTGCGATTTCGACGCCAGCAGCCTTGAGGCCAGTTGCAAAGCGTGACGCGAGCGTTGCGACACGCGTAGCAATTGCCTGAAGACCCGATGGTCCATGCCAGATGGCATAGGATGCAGCCATATTGGCAAGCAATGCCTGCGCGGTGCAAATGTTGGAAGTTGCCTTGTCGCGGCGGATATGCTGCTCACGCGTCTGAAGAGCCAGACGATAGGCGGCACGGCCATGTGCATCGACCGACTGACCAACGATACGGCCCGGGATAATACGCGTCAGTGGTTCGGATACTGCGAGATATGCAGCATGTGGACCACCAAAGCCCATGGCAACGCCATAACGCTGCATAGAGCCGACAGCCATGTCCGCACCCCATTTTGCAGGCGCTTCCAGAATGGTCAGTGCCAGAGGATCAGCAACAGCGATCACCAGAGCGCCCTTGGCCTTGGCATCGGCAATGACGGCAGTAAAGTCGCCATAGACGCCACGTGTATCCGGCCAAGGAACAATGACCGCAGCGGTATTATCGTCAACAGTACTGCCAGCTTCAACCTGCCAGCCAAGTGGCTCGGCGCGGGTGTTGATAACGTCGACCGTTTGCGGATGCAGATCACCTGCGAGCAAAACGCGCTCACGCTTATCGCGATGATGGCGAACGGCAACGCCCACAGCTTCAGCAACAGCAGTTGCTTCATCTAGCAGGGATGCACAGGCAACCGGCAGACCGGAAAGCTCGGCAACGAGCGTCTGGAAATGGAACAACAGCTCCAAACGGCCCTGACTGATTTCCGACTGGTACGGTGTGTAAGCCGTGTACCAGGCTGGGTTCTCAAACAGATTACGCTGAATAACTGGCGGAGTGAGCACACCATGATAACCTGCACCGATGAAGCTTTTCTTCACCACATTGCGGTCCATGATTTCATTGAGCTCGGCAAGTGCCGCGTGTTCGCTCAAAGCTGCTGGCAGATCAAGCGCACGGTTAAGGCGTATAGACGCCGGAACCGCCTGCGTGATCAGCGTTTCCATCGAAGGAAGGCCGAGCGCTGCAAGCATTGCGCGCTCGTCTTCGATGCGTGGCCCGATATGACGGGCAACAAAGGGGAGAACCTGTTGCGTCATCTGATTATCCTACAAGTTTGTCGTAACCAGCCTTGTCGAGCAGGCCGGTAAGCTGGCCTTCATCGGAAAGCTTCAGCTTGAACAGCCAGCCTTCGCCTTCAGCAGCCTGATTGACGAGAGCCGGATCGCTCGAAACAGCTTCGTTGACTTCAACGACTTCGCCATCGACTGGAGCATAGACGTCGGAAGCGGCCTTAACCGATTCAACAACCACAATGCCTTCGCCCTTGGAAACGGTGCGACCGATTTCCGGCAGGTCTACGAATACAAGGTCGCCCAGCTGTTCCTGTGCGTGGATTGTGATGCCGACAGTGGCAACGCCACCTTCAATGCTGATCCACTCATGATCTTCGGTGAACAGGATATTGGCCATGGAAATCATCCTTTGCGATAGCGATGCGGTGTGAAGGGAAGTGCTGACACGTCGACGGGAACCTTGTTACCGCGGACGTCAGCGAAAATACGAGTGCCCGGGACTGCGAGGCTTGCCTCGACATAACCCATGGCAACCGGGAAACCTGCGGATGGGCCGAAGCCACCCGAGGTGACGGTGCCGATCTGAAAACCGGATTCGTCGAAAAGTTCTGCGCCGCCACGAACAGGCTGGCGGCCTTCTGGCTTCAGGCCAACGCGCTTGGCGGTTGCGCCCTTTGCAATCGCATCCAGCACGGCTTTGGCGCCCTTAAAGGTAGCCTTTTCACGCACTGACTTGGTGATTGCCCATGTGAGGCCAGCCGAAACCGGATCGGTTTCCGGCGTGATATCCTGACCGTGCAGGCAGAGACCAGCTTCAAGGCGCAGGCTATCGCGAGCAGCGAGGCCAATCCATTCGACGCGTTCGTCGGCCAGAAGCTTGGTTGCAAGCGCACGCGCCTCATCAGCAGGCAGACCAATTTCAAAACCGTCTTCGCCGGTATAGCCTGAACGGGTCATGAACCAATTGGGATTAGGTTCAAAGCCAGTCATAAAGCCGAGTTCTGCACCGAGCAGACCGAGGTCATTAATGACGCTTTCAGCGTCCGGACCCTGAATGGCCAGAAACACGCGATCCAGCGGATTGACGGTTACGTCTTTGCCAGATGCAGCCTCGTTAAGATGCTCAATATCGGCTTCCGCATTGCCAGCATTGGCAACAACCATGAAGCGGTCTTCGCCAAGACGCGTGACGATAAGATCGTCAAGAACGCCGCCGTTATCATTCAGAAAGAATGTGTACTTCGACTGGCCGGTTTTGAGAATTGATGGATCAAGCGGACAGGTTTCACTCAGAAGCGCGATTGCATCTGCACCCGAAACTTCGATCAGCTTCATATGAGAAATATCGAAAAGGCCGACATGCTCACGCGTGTGAAGATGTTCCTTCATCACGCCAAGCGGATAAGTGATCGGCATGTTCCAGCCAGCAAAACCGCCAAAGCGTGCGCCAGCCTGTTCATGCAGATCCTGCAAAGGCAGGGTATTCAAGTGTGCGGTATCGCCCATAACAACTCCAGAGTCGCACGTGTGCCTCCGCGAAATGCGGTTGCTTCGTGCCCCTCTGTCTCAGGCCTGAGAGACTCGCATAGCAATAAAGCTATACTTACACCTTCGGCGCGGGGTTTCCCCCGACTTTCCAGAGTTGCCTTACCCATCTGCGGTTCATGGTACCTGAGAGATTTCGGGCGATTTCCCCTTCGGTGGCCAGCTTGCGCCAGCTCTCTCCCGCAGACAAACAGTGACAGAACATACTTATAAGAAGCAAAGCTCCATCACACGACATACGTCACTTAGCTTAAACCATTTCCAGAGTCATGTATAATTATCGTCACAAGGCGACAATTCCCGGAGTTTTTGCGACAAATTTTAGCCCCCACCAGCTATGCAAAAGAACTCTCTAAATCAGGGCGCAATAACCGTGAATAAGACTGCCTATTTACCAATTTTAAATGATTGAGGTCGCGAAACACCCAAAAAGCAGTGATTTGGCAGTCTGGCGAGATGATTGTGATTATAAAATGGCCAAGTTGCGCAAAAGCCATGCAATCGACAGGCTATATTGCACAGCAGCTATGCAAATCTGGCTCTCCACTTCCAAAAACATAGGGCCTATATGCTGGTGGCAACAAAGAGATTTGATTTTGACTAGGTGAGAGAAATGAACCTGATCCGCTCGTACAACAACTGGCGCCGTTACCGTAACACTGTAAACGAACTGAGCCGCCTGAGCCCACGCGAACTGAACGACCTCGGCATTATGCCTTCGGAAATTTCGTTCGTTGCACGTAAGGCTGCTGCTCGCTAAGAGCGCGCCATCAAAAGGCTGATGCCTTTGATCTGAACCGCGATGCTTTATTCACGCGGTTCTACAGTTTCTAAAGTTTTCACCGGGGTGTTCCCTCCTCCCATTTTCCTCGGTGACATAAAGACCGGACCTCCTCCTCCCATTCCGGTCTTACCCTAAATGACACCTGCCGCTCCTCCCGCGGCGGGTGTTATTTTTTGTGCATTACTCTGCGACAAGCGCTGCTTTTTGGCGCGTTATGCGATCCATCAGCAACGAAACCGCAAACACCGCCAGCCCTGCAACAGCCAGGAAAGCACCAACTGTTCCGGTCGCGGTCCAGCCATATCCCCACGCGATAGCCAATCCACCAAGCCATGCGCCTAGTGCATTGGCGAGATTGAGTGCCGAGTGATTAAGTGCTGCCGCAAGCGTTTGCGCATCAGCGGCCACATCCATCAGGCGCGTCTGCAATGCAGGCACCAATGCAAAGCCGCCACCAACCAGCAGAACACTCAAAAATGCCGTTGCCGGATGCTGCATGAGGAAAGGGAATGCGAGCATCACAGCAAGATCATAGAGCAGAACGCCGCCGACCGTACCCATGACAGAGCGATCAGTCAGGTTAGAACCAACGATATTGCCCAAAACCATACCAAGCCCGAACATGGCAAAGACAATCGGCATCCACATCATATCGACATGCGATACTTCCGTGATGGTCGCTGCGACGTAGGAAAAGACCGAAAACAATCCGCCCGTTCCTACAGCGCCAATCGCCAATGTGAGCAAAACCTGCTTGCGGCGCAGCGCCCCCAGTTCGCGTAGCGGCGAAGCCCCCTCTTCTGCAGGTTGCTTCGGGACGAAAACGCTAATCATAACCATCGTCAAAATGGCGATCAGTCCAACCGCTGCAAACATGGCGCGCCAGCCCGCAATTTGCCCCAGCCATGTTGCCAAAGGCGTGCCAACGAGTGTTGCAACTGTAAGACCAGTCATAACACGCCCGACAGCTTGCGCACGCTTTCCCGGCTCGGCCATTGATGCCGCTACAAGCGACGCAACGCCAAAATATGCGCCATGCGGAAAGCCTGCAACGAAGCGCATCAGGATCAGGCCGTCATAGTTCTGCATAAATGCGCTGGCGAGATTGCCAAAAGCAAACAGCGCCATGAACAGAAACACCAGTTTGCGACGGTCAAGCCGCGCACCAAAGACGGCCAGAACCGGCGCGCCAATCAGCACGCCGAGCGCGTAAGAACTGATCAAATGCCCAGCGCTTGGAATTGTCACATGCAAATCGCGCGCGATATCCGGCAAAAGTGCCATGATTGCGAATTCTCCGGTGCCGATACCGAAGCCGCCAAGGGCAAGCGCTAGTTCTGCCAGTCGCACAGACGAGCGCGGCAAAGTTTCCGGCGACAAAGCCGAAGTCTGATTATTTGACATGAGTAAGCCTGAAGGGAATGGAGGATGTCGGACAACCCTACCATCCCTCGCAAGCGAAGGCGATACGCTTTATTGTGATCCATTCACTATGATGGATAGCTATTTCGCCGCGACAACCTCGATCTCGACCTTGAATTCTTCCCGTGTAAAACCGGAAACGATCATGAGTGTCGACGCTGGTGCAGGCTGCGTAAACAAACGATCACGCACATCCATGTAAGGGCGCATATGCGCACGATCCGTGACATATGCATTGATGCGCACAACGTTTGAAAAGTCCATGCCACCATCACGCAGGATGCGGCGGATATTTTCAAAGCAAAGCTCTGCCTGCGCGCCTGCATCTTCAGGCACAGAACCATCTGGCCCAATACCCAATTGACCTGAACAGAAAACCAATTCAGCGCCCGCGCTTACCTTCACCCCATGACTATAGGCAGCGAAAGGTGCTGCCATATCGGCAGGGAGCAGATGTTTTAAAACAGTCATTCTATATCCTCAGGATTTCGGCGCGGCTGCGAGCAATTCTTTGAAACGCGTGGCACCCGCTGCAATATCCTCTTCACTCGGACTGATACCAGCCGCGAGCAGTCGGCGCGCCATCATGTGATCGGCCGGGCGATTGATGGAATCAACCGCCACCAATTTGTCACCTGCAAAATGAAATACCGAAAAAGCATTGTCTTCGAGATTACCCGACAGAATATGGCGATCGGCGTCAAACGAAAGACCCGCCGTTTGCAATTTCATGTCACCCTGATCCGACCAGAACCAAGCCACATCGCGAAACGGCGTGCCGCGACCAACGATCGCGCGCGCAACGTGCTTGGCCTGATCGGTCGCATTCTGCACTGATTCCAGTCGTACGCGACGACCTGCATGGAAATGATCATAGCTCACGCAATCGCCAATGGCATAAACATGCTCACTCGATGCACGCATATGCTCGTCAACCACAATGCCATTATCGACAACGAGTCCGGCTTCGTTCGCAAGCTCGACATTGGGAACGGCACCAGTGCCAAGCACCACCATATCAGCCGGATAAACAGTGCCATTGGCAGCTTTAACGCCTGTTACACGACCGTTTTCACCTTCAATAACTTCAACACCAACACCCGTGAGAAGAGTAATCTCAGCCGCGCGGCTGCGTGTTTCGACATGGGCAGAAATATGCGTGGCGACGGAACGACCCAAGACACGCGGAGCAGCCTCAATCAGAACCGTCTTCTTACCAAGCGCAACTGCGCTATGTGCCATTTCAAGGCCGATAAAACCGCCACCGATAATCACGACGTTTTCAACACGTGGCATCATATCCGCAATGCGACGTGCATCTTCCAAACGGCGCAGCGTCACAACGCCATCAAGCTCAACACCCGGCATATCTGGGATTCGCGCCCGGGCACCCGTTGCAAAGACCAGCTCCGACCATTGGAGCAGTTTGCCATCATCAAGCGTAACAGTCTTGTCGGTCAAAGAGACATGCGCAACGCTACGCCCAAACAGCATCTCAATATTATTATCGCGATAAGCGCTTTCCGGGCGCAGAACTAGAATGCCTGCTTCTGGCGCTTTCAGATAAGATTTTGAGAGCGGCGGCTTATGATAAGGAATGTCCATCTCATCATTAATGAGAACGATTTCGCCAGCATAACATTCTTGTCGCAGACTGATCGCAGCCTGTGACCCGGCATGCCCCGCGCCAATAATAATACATCTGTTGTCCATAGGACCTCCGGAAATTTCCGCGCATCATAAACATGAGGCAGGCTGTCGCGTGGCGAATTCGTCACGGATTCACACCTTATTTACATGCATCCCAATTTTTTAAAACATTTAGTTTGACCGATTGGTCAGATTGTTTAGTAAAAGACAATCGTCTCCCTATCATTTAGGAGCAACTAGATTGAAAAGATATTGGTCTGATTACACGAGCGAAGCGTTTTCACGCCTCGACCGCGATAAGATTGTGGCAGTTTTACCCGTTGGCGCAATTGAACAACACGGACCACACCTGCCGCTGGCAGTTGATGCGGCAATCGTAGACGGCATGGTCAAAGAAACCATTGCCCGCCTGCCTGATGAAAGCCACGCGCTTTTTCTGCCGACGCAAGCCATTGGCAAAAGCAATGAACACAGCCTCTATCCCGGCACGCTAACATTCTCCGCAGAAACACTCATTCGCATGTGGTGCGAAATTGGTGCCTGCGTTGCAGCAAGTGGCGTGCGCAAAATGGCGCTTTTGAACAGCCATGGTGGCCAGATCACGATCATGGATACCGTGGCACGTGAATTGCGCATCAAGCACAATATGATGGTGTTCAGCGTCAACTGGTTCGGCCTCGGTATGCCGGACGGTGTTTATAGCGAGCACGAGCTTAAGCACGGCATTCATGCTGGCGATATGGAAACATCTGTCATGCTCGAGTTCCACCCCGATCTGGTGGATATGTCCAAAGCACAGAACTTCCACACGCTGAATGAAACATTGGCTTCGGACTACAAGCACCTTTCGCTGAGTGGTGGCGCAAAACCTGCATGGCAGGTTCAGGACATCAATGCTCACGGCGCAACCGGTGATGCATCGCTCGCCACTGCTGAAAAAGGCCGCAAGACCATCGATTTCGCCGCCGAACGGTTGGTTGAAGTGCTGGCTGAGGTTGAGCGAGCGCCGCTCTCTTGGCTCGATAATAAGCCAGCCTGGTAAGGACGATAAGCGTGGCCCCCAACTCGCAAACCTCACCTTCCCTGATCGATATTAATGGCGTCTACAAGCAGTATGGCACAGGCGTCATTGCGGTCAGCGATATGTCGCTCAAGATCGAACAAGGTCAGTTCGTAAGTTTCCTCGGCCCATCGGGTTGCGGCAAAAGTACAGCCTTGCGCATGATCGCAGGGCTTGAATCCATCTCCGCTGGCGACATTCGCGTCAATGGTCACGCGCCGGGCAAAGGCCCAATTGGTGCGCAGGATATTGGTTTCGTGTTTCAGGAACCAACCCTGATGCCGTGGGCCAGCGTGTTCGACAATGTTTATCTACCGCTGCGTCTTTCCGGCATGTCGCGCAAGGAAGCAACGCCGCGTATCGAAGAAGTTCTGACACAGGTTGGCCTGTCACGCTTTGCCAATGCCTATCCGCGTGAACTGTCCGGCGGCATGAAAATGCGCGTTTCAATTGCCCGCGCATTGGTCACGCGTCCGCGCCTTTTATTAATGGACGAGCCATTTGCAGCGCTCGACGAAATGACGCGTTTCAAGCTCAACAACGACGTATTGCGGCTCTGGCAGGAGCATGGACTGACGGTCGTTTTCGTCACGCATAGCGTTTACGAGTCCGTCTATCTGTCCAATCGCGTCATCGTCATGGCTGCCCGCCCCGGACGGGTTGTTGCCGATATCGGCATCGAAGGCAGCTATCCACGCGCTGAAAATTATCGCGCCACCGAAGCTTACGCAAAAGATTGCGCTCGGGTGTCCGATGCGCTCACCGCGACGCTTTCATCCCAAGATATTGATCACTGAGGACAGGGAAAATGCAAAACGAACTGCCCGTTCTCAATTCAGAACAACATCGCCTCGCCCGTCGTGAGCGCAATCTGCGCATCATCATGCCGACATTCGCAATCCTTATCGCATTATGCATTTGGGAAGGTCTCGTGCGCTTTTATGAAGTGCCACATTACCTGATCCCAGCCCCATCGTTGATCGGTGAAACACTTATAAAAGACGGACCATCATTGGCGACGTCGATGTGGTTTACGGTCAAGCTCACGCTGATTTCGCTGTTTTGCGCGATTGTCGGCGGCGTTCTGCTCGGCATGATCTTCGCGCTGTCACGACCAATTGAAATGGCGTTCTTTCCGTTTGCCGTCATCCTTCAGGTGACGCCGGTTATCGCCATTGCACCGCTCATCTTGATCTATGTGCGCGACACATTTTCAGCATTGCTGATCTGCGCATGGATTGTGGCCTTCTTTCCAATTCTGTCAAACACAGTCATCGGCCTGCGCAGCGCTGATCATAATCTGCGCGATCTGTTCAAGCTCTATCGCGCTTCGCCGTGGCAGCGTCTGCGCTATCTGCTTGCGCCAAGCGCCCTGCCTTATTTCATGGCAGCGCTCAAGATTGCGGGTGGTCTTTCGCTGATCGGTGCTGTGGTAGCGGAATTCGTTGCTGGCAGCGCTGGCCAAAGCACAGGCCTCGCATCGCGCATTCTGGAATCGAGCTTTCGTAACGAGATCCCGCGCATGTTCGCGGCACTGTTCCTCGTTTCTCTGCTCGGCATCGTGATTTTCCTGATCACAAGCTGGCTATCGCGCCTTGTTCTCGGACGCTGGCATGAAAGCGAGATCCGTCGTGAACGTTGATCTGCTAAAAGGTGTCGCGATTGCTGGTCTTGATGGTCATTACGACATCAGCATCAATGGCGGGCACGTTGCTTCACTGACGCCCTCACAGTCTAAAAATGGCGGCTTTATCACACCGCCATTCGCCGACGTGCATGTGCATCTCGACAAGACATTCACCATTGGCCGCATTGCCGAGCGTGGCAGCGCCAAAGTTGAATGCCTGTTCGACGCGATTGATCTGATGAATGTTGATCGCCAGCATTGGAATGCCGACGATATTCGCGCACGCGCCACGCGTGCCCTTGAAGCGGCCTATGCTCAGGGCGTTGGCGCAATGCGTACCCATGTTGATTGGACGACGCCTGAGCTGCCGACCGCATGGCCTGTGCTAAACGAGCTGCGTCAGGAATGGAAAGACCGCATTGATCTGGAGCTTGCAGCCCTTATCCATGGCGACATTGTAGTTAGCGCAGGTGCAGCCATTGCTGAACGTGTGGCAAACGATGGTGGCGTTCTTGGCGCATTCTTTTATCGGAATGCTGATCTTGAAGCCAAGATTGAAGAGATGTTTCGTCTCGCGGGGCAGCATGATCTCAAGCTCGACTTTCACGTCGATGAAGGGCTTGATTTGGAAGCAGATGGCTTCTCGTTGATTGTTGCTGCAACCAAGCGCCACGACATGGCGGGACGCGTCCTTTGCGGCCATGCCTGTTCGCTTTCACTGCGTTCACCCGAATACCTAAGCCGCATTCTTGATGCTGCTGCGGATGCGGGAACAGCGCTTGTATCGCTGCCGACGTCTAACCTTTATCTGCAAGATAGGCTTGGCGGAAAATCGCCACGTCTGCGCGGTGTCGCGCCGCTGAAAGAAGCACGTCGGGCGGGAATGGATGCCATGCTTGGCTCCGACAATGTGCGCGACGCCTTCTATCCTTATGGCGATTATGACCCGCTTTCAGCCCTACGCCTTGCAGCTCCGGTCTGCCACCTGGAGCCATTTGAATGGCTCGACAGCATCACGACCCTGCCCGCGCATTTCATCGGAAGCGACCGCGTCCAGACGCTGGTCGAAGGCGGACGCGCAAACTTCATTTGGCACGACGCCACCGACATCAACGACCTTATCAGCCGCCCGCAGGCGCATCGCACCATCTGGCGCGATGGCAAACACATTTAATCGGAGAAACCCATGAATTCTGCCGCACCACAGCGCATCTATGACTGGGCCGCGTTTCGCGCCGAAATCGACGGCATCCGCATTTATGACGACCCAAAGCAAGTAGAACTGCGGTCCCGCGATTATTTCTGGTACAGCCCGATCCTGACGGAAGACATCGGCCATTATCTCGGCGATCTCGTTGTCATCCCAAAAGATCAGGATGAAGTGCGCCGCGTGGCAGCAGCTGCCGCCAAGCTTCGCATTCCAATCACCGTTCGCGGCGGTGGCACCGGCAATTACGGACAGTGCGTTCCGCTTGAAGGCGGCGTCATTCTCGATATGACCAAGATCGATCGCATCATCGCAATCGAACCGGGCAAGGTTCGCGTTGAAGGCGGCGCACGTATTTCGCGCCTCGACGATGCTGTGCGCGAAACGGGTCAGGAACTTCTGATGTATCCGTCCACCCGTCGCATCGCCACCATTGGCGGCTTTTTCTCGGGCGGTTCGGGCGGCATCGGTTCGCTGCGCCATGGTATGCTGCGCGATGACGGCAATGTCTACTCGGTCAAGGTTCTGACTGTTGAGCCGGAGCCGAAAATCATCGAACTGACAGGCCGCGACATTCACAAAGTGCAGCACGCCTATGGCACCAACGGCATCATTCTTGAGCTTGAAATTGGCCTCACCAAAGCAACCGAATGGGTGCATACTGCAGCCCTCTTCGACAGCTACGAGGCAACACTGAAATTCTGCCTTAACGCACTCGAAGAAAACCTGGATTGTTATCTGCTGACGACGGTTGACCGTCGCTTTGCGCGTTTCTACACAAAGTTTGGTGATCTTTTCCCGTCCGATAAGGATGCGGTTTTTGCGATGATCGCACCGGAAGAAGTGGCGCGTTTTGAGGCTTTGGCAATCGAATTCGGCGGCAAGGTTACCTTCTCGATGACGCTCGATGCACTACACAAAGCCGGGCTTCAGCCTGCTTACGAATGCGGCTGGAACCACACGACGCTTCAGGCGCTGAAGGCCGAACCGGGTTGGACTTATTTGCAGGTTGCCTATCCTCGACCGTTCGACATTGATGTCGTGACGCGGCAGATCGCGCGCTATGGCGAGACGCAATATATGCATCACGAAATGGCGCGTCTTGAAGGTGAATTGCAGATTTTTGCGCTGCCGCTTGTGCGCTTTGAAGGCCGCGATGAAATGTACCGCCTGATCGAAGAACTCGAAAAGGTCGATGGTTGCGACATTTATGATCCGCACGCCTATACCATCGAAGACGGCGGCATGAAGGAAATCGACAGCGTACAGATCGAATTCAAGAAGCAGGCTGACCCATACGGCTTGCTCAATCCCGGCAAAACCCGCGGCTGGACAGCCGACATGGTAGCACAAGACTAACTAAGGGGAACTAAAATGAAAAAAGCACTCTTTGCGGCAGTCGCCGCTTTCTCGCTCGGTCTATCCGCACAGATGGCCTATGCACTTGATAAGGTAACACTCGGCACCAACTGGCTGGCTCAGGCCGGTCATGGAGGCTTCTATCAGGCGGTCGCCGATGGCACTTATGAAAAGCACGGTCTCGACGTGAAGATCGAAATGGGCGGGCCACAGGTCAACAATCGTCCGATGCTCGCCGCTGGCCGCCTCGACTTCCTGCTGACCGGCAATCTGCTTTTGTCGTTCAACAATGTTGCCAATGGCGTGCCAACCACCGTTGTGGCTGCTTTCTATCAGAAAGAC
>Ga0308165_1005279_pt1 | contig 12123 bp, 14 predicted proteins | sample PhyWR2_FD_201032 | JGI IMG/M metagenome (GOLD analysis project Ga0308165, IMG submission 201032) | Phyllosphere microbial communities from UC Gill Tract Community Farm, Albany, California, United States - DLSLW.R2 | ecosystem: Host-associated > Plants > Phyllosphere > Unclassified | place: USA... | reverse complement strand
TCAGACGAAAACCACAGTGCATGCAGCTCTGCATAGTCCGCGATGATACGCGGCGTAAGACGGGCTGTTGCTTTGTCAGTCACGTTAAACTGCCCCCGGCTTGTCTATCCTGGTCTAAGCATCAATGACGTTTCTGACGTGGAGGCTGTGCCATCCACCAGATGATGGCCATTGCAGGCAAAACCCAGAGAAGTCCGGTTAGGAAGAAATAGAGCAAATGCAACCATGCCGGTGACTCTGCCAGCTGTGCAACAGCGATTATCGTTGCAAAAACCGCATAGATGATCACAAGGGCTACAAGTAGAAATGTGCCTATGAGTTTTTTCAGCCGAACGGGCATGTCTTTCTCCCTCTTTCCACTTCTCACTAACGCGTGAGTGAGCGCAAAGGAAGCGAAAACGCGTCGGCTTGTCGCGTGAAGTCGCGTGAACTTGTCTTGTAACTGCCCCACCTATGCGGCATGTATCCCTCTGCATGATATTGAAGGGTAAAATGGCATGGTGGCAGTTTCCATTCGACAAGAAGGGCAGGGCACAACAAGATCGGCAGAAGACGGTAATCGTCGGCTGATCCGCTATTGGCTCTATGCGGTTTTTGTCGTGTTGATTGCGATTGTCATGGTCGGTGGCGCTACCCGCATGACGGGCTCTGGTCTGTCGATCACCGAATGGAAGCCAATCCATGGCGTTATTCCGCCGCTCAACCATGCGGAATGGATGGAAGAGTTCGATAAATATCGTCAGATTCCACAGTATCAGCAGATCAATAAAGGCATGTCGCTGGAAGCTTTCCAGTCGATCTTCTGGTGGGAATGGGCGCATCGTATGCTGGCCCGCTTCGTGGGCTTTCTGGTTGCTGTTCCGCTCGCCTTTTTCTGGCTGACTGGTCGTCTCAACACGACCCTGAAATATCGTATGCTCGGACTGCTTGCATTGGGCGGCTTTCAGGGCGCAATCGGCTGGTGGATGGTGGCTTCGGGCTTAAGCGAACGCACAAGCGTAAGCCAGTATCGCCTTGCAATCCATTTGACGACTGCCTGCCTAATTATAACCGCCGTGTTCTATATCGCCCGTGGCTTGGTGAAATATACCGAACGACCCGCAGAGCGCACGATCCAGCGTTTCGCAGGATGGCTGGTCTTTGCGGTGCTTGTGCAGATTTATCTTGGCGGGTTGGTCGCCGGGCTTCATGCCGGTCTGACCTATAACACATGGCCGTTGATGGATGGCGCAATCATACCATCAGATTTGTTTATCCAGTCGCCATGGTGGATTAATCTGTTTGAGAACCCTAAAACCGTGCAGTTCGTGCATCGCATGTTTGCCTATACGGTCGTGGTGCTTGCCATCTTACATATGGTTCAGGTTTGGAACCATGCGGCAGGAACCACCCATGCGCGTCGCACAATCGTTCTGTTGGGTCTGATACTGGTACAGGCTGCGATTGGCATCGTGACGCTTCTTATGAGTGTGCCGCTTGATCTCGGCCTTACGCATCAGTTCGTGGCGCTTATGGTGCTGGCTTTTGCTGTCGCCCATTGGCGCGCAACCAAAGGCGCTTATCAGGAATAAAAAAGCCCGGCTTGAAGCCGGGCTTTTTATTTCGAAGTCTGTTTATTTGCCGAGCATCAGGTTCATGTTCTGAACAGCGGCACCCGATGCACCTTTGCCAAGATTGTCGAGCAGAGCCACGAGATTGACCTGATTGTCGCCTTCGGTGCCGAAAACGAAAAGCTTCATGCCGTCTTTGCCTGCAAGCTCTTCCGCATCGATGCGCGAAAGTTTGCTGCTTTCTTCAAGCGAAACCACTTCCACAATATCCTGATCTGCATAATGGGCGGTCAGAGCAGCATGAACGTCTTTGAGAGACGGCGTGCCTTCAAGTTCAGTCACAAACAGTGGCACCTGAACGATCATGCCCTGCGGGAAACGGCCCACGCTCGGTGCAAAGATCGGACGGCGATCCAAACGGCCATGCAATTGCAGTTCTGGTACATGCTTGTGATGCAGCGGAAGACCGTAGAGGAAATTGTTGGATGCCAGATGCTCAGGATGGTTCTTATCTTCCATCTGCGCGATCATCTGCTTGCCGCCGCCGGTATAGCCAGAAACGGCGTTTACGCTGATTGGGTAATCCGCGGCCAGCAGGCCCGCATCGCGCAATGGACGTACCAGCGCAATTGCACCTGTCGGATAGCAACCGGGATTGGCAACGAGACGCGCTTCTGCAATTCGCTCACGCTGGCCTTTGGCAAGCTCTGCAAAACCATAGGCCCAGTCCGAATGAATGCGATGTGCAGTCGATGTATCGATAATCCGCGTTGCGTTGTGACCTTCTAGCAGTGCGACGGATTCTTTTGAGGCGTCGTCTGGTAGGCAGAGAATTGCGATGTCGGCGGCACGCAGGTAGTCGGCACGCAGGTCCTTGTTGCGGCGCTCGGTTTCCGGGATTGAAATCACTTCAAGATCGTCGCGTTCGGCAAGGCGGGTGCGGATTTGCAGACCGGTTGTGCCGTGTTCGCCGTCGATGAAGATTTTCGGTTTCATGCGCTTTGCCTTTAAATTTCAGAAAGTTACATCAATTTTCGGAATCAGTTTTTCAGCTGCTTGAATCAATTTCTGAGCAGAATTATCGTCGCCGTGCTTTTTGCTCAGCCAGCAATCCGAGATAATACATCGCGATTGTAGCTCCAGCGATAGCGGTTATATCAGCATGATCATAAGCAGGTGCAACCTCGACAATATCTGCACCGACAAAGTCAAGTTCCGTCAGCTTGCGAAGTACGGACAGCATTTTTGCTGACGAAGGGCCACCGGCAACAGGTGTTCCGGTGCCGGGCGCGAAGGCCGGGTCAAGGCAATCAATGTCGAATGTCAGATAGGTCTTTTTGCCCGCGGTGCGCTTGAGAATTTCGTCAGCGATTGCCTGCGCCGACATGTCTTCGACTTCGTGACCATAGATGATCTTGATGCCGCAATCTTCTGGCGCGTGGGTGCGAATGCCAATCTGAATCGAATGATCCGGATCGATAATCCCATCGCGCACAGCGCGAGCAACAAATGAGCCATGATCGATGCGCTTGCCATCATCAAACCACGTATCCTGATGTGCATCGAACTGAACGAGTGTTAGTGGTCCATATTTTGCTGCATGGGCTTTGAGAAGAGGCCACGTCACAAAATGATCGCCGCCAAGCGTTAGCAAGAACGCATCTGATTTGAGGATTTTTGCAGCTTCCCGCTCGATCGTCGTCGGCGTCTTATAATGATTGCCATAATCCAGCAGGCAATCACCATAGTCGATAACAGCGAGATTTTCGAAAAGGTCACGTTCAAACGGATATTGCGGATCATTGTCGAAAATGGCGGATGCCCGACGGATAGCTTGTGGCCCAAACCGAGCACCGGGACGATTGGAGACCGCTGCATCGAACGGAATACCCCAGACAACGGCTTCAGCACCTTTTAGCGATTTGCTGTAAACACGCCGCATGAATGACAACACACCCGCATGGGTGGGGTCAGTGGCAGCGCTTGTCAGGCTACGTGTGGTGAAAGCATGGTCGATCGTCTTTGAGGGCATTGCCGTCTCCTAGATGGCGTTACAACTCTCATAGCGCTTCAAGACGCAAAATGGGAGATTGCTTTATGCAGTTTTCGCATCGAAACCGTAAGCACGTTCTACACGCGCAATGCGAACGCAATAAGTTTCATACCATTGCTGACGACCAAGCTTTTGCGCCACAAGATGATCGACATCGCGCTTCCATGCCCGAATGCTGTCTTCATCCGCCCAGAATGAATTGGTGATGCCAAAGCCTTGGTCATCGCGCGCACTCTCAACACCAATATAGCCGGTCTGTTTGGCTGCAAGTTCCGCCATGCGGTCTGCCATTTCACCATAGCCATCATCGTCGCCCAAGCGCTGCGACGAAAATGAAACAACAAAGTATGGCGGCTGCGGCGTAGTGGCGAAACGTTGCGACGACATGCGATGATTCCAGATTTGTATGCGGACGATCAATAACAAAAAAGCGGACCCGAAGGCCCGCTTTCCTGTAATTCCAAAGCGATAAATATTAACGCTTCGAGAACTGGAACGAACGGCGAGCCTTGGCCTTACCGTACTTCTTACGTTCAACAACGCGGCTATCACGGGTAAGGAAGCCACCCTTCTTAAGAACCGTGCGAAGGCCTGGTTCGTAGTAGGTGAGTGCCTTGGAGATGCCGTGACGAACAGCACCGGCCTGGCCGGAAAGACCGCCACCAACAACAGTAGCGATGACATCGAACTGACCAGCGCGGTTTGACGCGATGATCGGCTGCTGCAGGATCATCTGCAGAACCGGACGTGCGAAATACGCAGCAAATTCTTTGCCGTTTACAGTGATCTTGCCGGAACCTGGCTTGACCCAAACGCGAGCAATCGCGTCTTTACGCTTGCCGGTCGCATATGAGCGGCCCTGAGCGTCGATCTTCTGGACGTGAACTGGAGCTGCAGCTGAAGCTGATGCTACGCTGCCGAGTTCTTCGAGCGAGTTGAGCTGCTCAGCCATGATTATGCATTCCCTTTGTTCTTGCGGTTCAGCGCGCCAACGTCCAGAGTTTCTGGCTGCTGAGCTTCGTGCTGATGTTCTGCACCTTTATAAACGCGCAGGTTCTTCATCTGGCGACGGCCAAGAGGACCGCGTGGGATCATGCGCTCGATAGCCTTTTCAAGAACGCGTTCCGGGAAACGGCCTTCGAGAATCTGGCGAGCAGTACGTTCCTTGATGCCACCTGGGTGACCAGTGTGCCAGTAGTAAACCTTGTCGGTGTACTTCTTACCGGTAAGAACAACCTTGTCAGCATTGATGATGATGACATTGTCGCCATCGTCAACGTGTGGGGTGAAGGTTGCTTTGTGCTTACCGCGCAGGCGATTGGCGACGAGTGATGCGAGACGACCGACGACGAGACCTTCTGCGTCGATCAGAATCCACTTCTTCACCACTTCGGCTGGCTTCTGAGAAAAAGTTGCCATTGAAGTCTTCCTTGACTAATCCCTGACCTTGCGATCCGGGCTTTTCTTGTTGCTTGTTTGGTTCTGCCTGTCTTGATGACAGCCGACCGTGAGATCACACGAAAGCGAGCTTTCATATGGTCTGGGCGGGTCGATACACAAACTAAGACAAGCCGTCAAGCACTGTTTTTAGTTCAATCTTTTAAAAACTTAATAAAAACAATGAGTTAGATAATGGGTATTATAATACCGTACTTTTTAACGTGGTGGAATGGAGTAAGTCGCGGTCGCATGAGCAATGAGCGCATCTGTTTCACTGCTTATCATACTTATTTCCAGCACCGCGAGACGCTTTCCGAGTTTTAGAATCTTTGCAACAGCTTCCAATGTGCCGGGATCGGCCTTGCGAAGAAAATTGATATTCAGATTGGTGGTCACGGCTAGCGCAACTGGCCCGATATGGCCGAGAATTGCTGCATAGGCAGCGACATCAGCAAGCGCAAACAGTGAGGGACCGGAAACTGTGCCGCCGGGCCGCAGATGCTGATCATCTGCATGCAGATGCATCGTCGCTGATCCTTTATCAAGAGAGATGATGTCGAAGCTTTCACCAAGCTGCGGAAACTCGCGCTTCATGAAAGCTCGCAAGTCTTCAAGACTCATGACTGGACTTAGGCTCGTGTGGTGTGCGGCGCTGATATTCATGCTCTCTCCCTTATAACAAGGAATAGGGTGAGTGAGGTCGACCTTGCAAGCCCGTCTTGCTGTATGCTTACATCAAATGCCGCAACGCCGCCTTTGGAGGAACGATATGCAGATGCCATCGGATAATGAGATTCGCGATATTCTTCGTACCGTCAAAACGATTGCGTTGCTCGGTGCTTCGCCAAAGCCGGAGCGCCCCAGCAATGGCGTGATGAAGTTTCTGCTTGATCGAGGCTATCATGTGATCCCGGTTAATCCGGGGCAGGTGGGAAAGACCATCCACGGACGGCGCGTGGTAGGGCAGCTTGCCGATATTGATGAGCCGATTGATATGGTTGACGTGTTCCGCGCTTCTGATGCGCTTCCGGGTATTGTTGACGAAATTCTGGCTCTGAGGAAACGACCCTCAGTTTTGTGGACGCAGCTCGATGTCATACATGCTGAAGCTGCCCAAAGAGCCCGAAATGAAGGGCTCAAGGTTGTCATGGACCGCTGTCCGGCTATCGAATATCCACGTCTCATTGGTTGAGTTGAAATTGTAGAATTAATTTCTGCGATTTAAGGTTATCGCGCAAAATCCTCCTTTGCTTTCTGGTAGGCAAAGCCTAACGTCCGCTCATATCATTTGGCATAGGCTGTCAGGAGGAATTCATGTCTAAGCGCTCACCCGGTATCGAAACTTTGGCAATCCACGCGGGCGCCAAGCCCGACCCAACCACGGGCGCTCGTGCCACGCCAATCTATCAGACCACGTCTTTTGTGTTTGAGGATGCCGATCATGCAGCGTCTTTGTTTGGCTTGCAGGCTTTTGGCAATATTTATACGCGCATTACAAATCCGACTACTGCTGTATTGGAAGAGCGTATTGCTGCACTTGAAGGCGGCACGGCAGCGGTCGCAACGGCTTCGGGCCATGCAGCACAGTTGCTGGTGTTTCATGCGCTTCTGCAACCAGGCGATAATTTCATTGCTGCACGCCAGCTTTACGGTGGTTCAATCAACCAGTTTGGCCAGTCGTTTAAATCGTTTGGCTGGCAGGTTCGCTGGGCGGACGCAACCAACCCAACCGATTTTGCTAAGCAGATCGACAGCAAGACACGTGCAATCTTTATCGAAAGCTTTGCCAATCCCGGCGGTATTGTCATTGATATTGAAGCCATAGCCGAAATTGCACATAAGCATGGTCTGCCACTGATTGTCGATAACACGCTGGCATCACCTTATCTGGTGCGTCCGATTGAGCATGGCGCAGATATTGTCGTGCACTCGCTGACCAAATTCATCGGCGGTCACGGCAATTCAATGGGCGGTATTCTCGTTGACGCTGGCACATTCGATTGGGCGAAGTCGGGCAACTATCCGCTTCTTACCGAGCCGCGGCCTGATTATGCCGGCCTCGAATTGCACAAAACCTTTGGCAATATTTCCTTTGCTATTGCTGCGCGTGTACTTGGCCTACGTGATTTCGGACCGGCTATCTCGCCGTTCAACGCGTTTCAGATTCTGACGGGTGTTGAAACGCTGCCGCTGCGTATGCAGCGCCATGTAGATAACGCATTGAAGGTCGCTACATGGCTGCATGGCCATGAAAAAGTGTCGTGGGTTAATTACGCAGGCCTCCCGCATGATAAATATCATGCACTTGCTCAGAAATATTCGCCGAAGGGTGCTGGTTCTGTTTTCACCTTCGGGCTGAAGAGCGGTTATGAAGCTGGCGTCAAGTTCGTCAATAGCCTCGAACTGTTCTCACTACTGGCCAATATTGGCGACACCCGTTCTCTGGTAATTCACCCGGCATCGACCACACATCGTCAGTTGAACGACGAGCAGAAGGTCGCGGCGGGCGCTGGACCAGATGTTGTGCGCCTGTCGATCGGTATTGAAGATGCCGATGATATTATCGCTGACATTGAACAGGCACTCGCCAAGGTTTGATCGGATGAGTCAGTTTCTTAGCTTTGAGATTAATGGTGTTCAAGCAGAAGAAAGCGCTCCTTTACCGGAGCGCGTTCTCTCTGGTGATCCGCGATTTCTGACATGGAACTTCGAGGAAACTGCCGATGGCAAGCTATTCGCAGGCATATGGGAAAGCACGCCGGGAAAATGGCGCATAGAATATGACGAATGGGAATATTGTTATATTCTGTCTGGCCGGTCGATTGTGACGGAAGAGGGTGGTGAAAGCCGCGAGGTCGTTGCTGGCGACCGTTTTGTTATTCGTCCTGGTTTCAGGGGGACATGGGAAGTCGTAGAAACAACCCGTAAGGACTATGTGATTAGACTTTGAGCGCTGAAAAGCGCTCAAAAAGAAAGCGAAACATCGGTAACATACCCGCTTGAAAAACAGGCGTCACGAATTTCCAAATGATGATTATCAAACGCTGCTGAGTAGAATACTGGTTTCGCTATTCATGACGCCATCAATCGTTCGCACTTCTCGCAAAACGCGATCAAACTCGTGAAGACTTTCGGCGTGAATTTCCGCCACCAGATCCCATGAACCATTTGTAGTGTGAAGTGTTCGTATCTGCGGCAATCCCCGCAGAAGTTTGATGACCTTTGTGGTTGATCGCCCCTGCACCTCAATCAGCATGATCGCATGCACAATACCATCATCATAATCCTGTCGAACCCGGATCGTGAAACCGAGTGCTGCACCTGTTTCAAGCAACCGGTCGAGCCGGACCTGAACGGTTCCGCGTGAGACACCGAGGATTGTCGCCAGCTTGGAGAGCGGCGCGCGCCCGTCCTCCCGCAAAATGGCAATAAGTTTGTGATCGAGTTCGTCAAAAATATGCATAGCATTTTTTACAATTTGATTATGCAAATTGCTAGATTTTTTGCAAATCAAGCAGCACTTTTACAATTTTAACTGACTTTATGCCCTTTTACTCTGCTGATTGGGATGCTGCTGGAGGAGAATGCTAAAAAACATGATCAGACAGCCGCAGTTTAAGCCGATGTCGTTTTGATTGATGAAGCGATAGGCGCTTTGATTTTTTGTTTTTACGCATGACTTTTGCCGCATGCTAACAGTGAGAACAGTCTGAGAATGAGCAGGCCATCTGTCCAGAGTCCAAAATCGGTCGTTATGATCCGACCACATCATTTCACCCCCAACGTGCAAACCGCTAAGGATAATGCGTTTCAGTCCGTTGATGAGCGACGCTCTGCTGAAATGGTGGCAAAGGCCGCCTTTGATGAAGTGACAGCCATGGCCGAGGGGTTGGCTGATGCAGGCGTGACAGTTCATCTTTTTGAAGATGAAACCCATGCTCTGCCGGACTCCGTTTTTCCGAATAACTGGTTTTCAACACATTCCGGCGGGCATGTCGCGATTTATCCGATGTTCTCTGAAAGTCGCCAGAAAGAACGCCGTCCTGATGTCATTGAAATGCTGAAGCATGATTATCGCGTTCAGGATGTGATTGATTACTCTGGTCTTGAGCGTGATCATTTCTATCTCGAAGGCACAGGCGCGATGGTGCTGGATCACATTGGACGTGTTGCCTATGCAGCGCGCTCCAACCGTACCAATGAAGTGGCGCTCGAACGATTCTGCACGCATTTCAACTTCGAACCGATGGTTTTTGATGCCCTCGATTCGTCCGGCAAGCCGATTTATCATACCAACGTGCTGATGTGCATCGGTGCGGATTACGCACTAATTGGAACAGACATGATTACCGATCCGGCGCGCCGTCAGGAGATCGTTGATCGTCTGCAGGAAACTGGCCGCATGGTCATTCATCTGTCAGCAGAGCAGATCGGCGAGTTCGCGGGGAATGCGATTGAACTGGAAGGTCGGGATGGTCGAGTTCTGGCGCTTTCTGCCCGCGCATACGCTTCTTTGAGTAAATCTCAAATCGAGACAATTGAGCAAACAGCAAGGTTGCTGCCTTTTGGCGTGCCTACGATTGAGCTCGCGGGCGGATCGGTTCGCTGCATGTTGGCAGGCATTCATCTTTCGCGCCGCACAACAAACGGCACACATTTGCTTTACGCAACAACAAGAGCCAGCTAGATAGGCTCCAGCTTAAATGAGGGTAACCTTCAATGTCTTCTAATAGACCAGTTTATGAATTCAATTCGATCATCGTCCGTGAGCCTTCGCGCTCTGTGGTTAATGGTCTTCGCGCGCTGGATACAGGCAATCCGACTTATGAAGGCGTGAAAGCCGAACACGACGCCTACATCGCTGCCATGCGTGCTGCCGGCGTTGAAGTCACGATCCTTCCAGCACTGGAAGAGTTCCCTGATTCCATCTTCGTTGAAGATCCGGCTCTGGTTTTCACGGAAGGCGCCATTCTGCTCCGTCCGGGTGCACTGACGCGTGTTGGTGAAACTGCTGTTATTGAGCCGGTTTTGCGCAAGATGTTCGACACAGTTGTTGAACTGCCAGAGCCAGGCTTTGCCGATGGCGGCGACGTTCTGACAACACAGAAGAGCGTCATGATTGGTCTTTCCGCCCGTACCGACAAAGCGGGTGCCGCAGCACTTATTGCCAGCCTCGATAAAATTGGCCGCAAGGGTGAGGTTGTCTCGACGCCGGAAGGCGTTCTTCATTTCAAAACCGACTGTTCGCTGGTTGATGAAGAAACCGTTCTTTCTACAAGCCGTCTCGCAAAGTCGGGTGTATTCTCCGGCCTGCGCCAACTCATTGTGCCTGAAGGTGAAGAAGCTGCTGCCAACGCGCTGCGCGTCAATGACGTCGTGATGGTCGGCTCTGATTTCCCACGCACCATCGAACTGCTTGAAAAGAGCGGATATAACGTGGTGCCATTGAAAACCACGCAAATTGGCAAAATCGATGCAGGTCTCTCCTGCATGTCGCTTCGCTGGTATCGCAAATAATTCAGACGGCTCAGGGGCAATTGCTCCTGAGCCGTTTTCTCTAAGCATTCCCAGTGCCTGCCGCATTTAATCGCAGGCCGCTACAAAAATATAAGGAGAACGGGAACATGGTTGATTTTAAAGGGAAATTGGCAGGCGCGGTTGCGCTTATTGCTTTGGCTAGCGGTGCTGCACAGGCTGATGGAAAGCTTCGTCTCGGTATGACGCCAGAGCCATATATGCCATTCACGCAGGTTAACGCAGCAGGTGAGTGGGAAGGTCTTGAGGCAGATCTTTCTCGTGCAGTGTGCGAAAAGCTTGCAGATAAATGCGAATTCAAGTCGATGGCTTGGGATGGCCTTATTCCGTCGCTGACCGAAAACAAAGTCGATTTCATTATCGGTGCATTCTCTGTGACCGATGAACGCCGCAAAGTTGTTGATTTCAGCACGCCTTATTACACCGAAGGTACGGTTGTTGTCGGCGCAAAAGCTGACGAGGCAAAGATTGGCACAGTCGCTGCAAGCGATGGTTCTGGTGATGTCGTCGATCAGGCCGCTTTGTCCGACAAAATCGTCGGGGTTCAGACATCGAGCGTGCAGTCTGCATATATGACTAAGTATCTGCCAAATGTTTCGATCAAGAGCTATGATACGGCTGACAATTCAGTCGCTGATCTTGTTGCAGGCCGCGTTGATTATGTGCTTGCACCTGATCTGTTTGTGCAGAACTTCCTGAACACCCCGCAGGGCGAAGACTACGAAGTCAAGCTCGTGACACCGAAGAGTGTTGTTTTGGGTGAAGGTGTCGCCTATGCCGTCCGTAAGGGCGACACAGCTACGCTTGAAAAAGTCGATGCAGCACTTGCCGAACTCGACAAGGACGGCACGCTCAAGACGCTGGTTGATAAGTGGATTTTCGAAAAGAAGTAATTCTATTTGATACGTGAACGCCCGCAACGGCGTTCACCCGTCGCTTACAGTGTCGACCCGAAATCGGAAACGATCGCGGGATGGCAAGATGCGTAGTCTGATTAAGCCGGAGCACTTTTGATGCATCCTTCTGGATGCTTGGCGCTCCGTGCGAAGCATCTGGCTTTTTTGATCGGAATAATCTGCATGGATTCTTATTGGCAATTGTTATCCTGGGGAAGCGAGGGCTGGGGCGACGAGTTCGCTTATGGGCTCCTGATGACCTTGCAGGTTTCAGCCGTGGCGTTTGCAGTCTCATTTGTATTTGGACTGACGGGTGCATCAGGAAAGCTCTCGCGTAATCGTTATATAAAATCCATCGCAGATATTTACACGACGGTCGTTCGCGCTTTGCCGGAATTGCTCGTTATTCTTCTGCTCTATTTCTCTGTCGCAACGGGTGCCGAGAAGCTGCTGAAAGCGACTGGCCTTGTTGGAAATGACTTTCAGTTTAGCGCTTTCTGGGCCGCGATCATCGCTCTCGCTTTCGTCAATGGCGCGTTTATGACGGAAGTCCTGCGCGCTTCCTATCTTGCCATTCCGCGTGGACAGATTGAAGCTGCTCTTTCGATTGGCATGCGCCGTCGCCAGATTTTTACCCGTGTTATCTTCC
>Ga0308165_1005277_pt1 | contig 12128 bp, 11 predicted proteins | sample PhyWR2_FD_201032 | JGI IMG/M metagenome (GOLD analysis project Ga0308165, IMG submission 201032) | Phyllosphere microbial communities from UC Gill Tract Community Farm, Albany, California, United States - DLSLW.R2 | ecosystem: Host-associated > Plants > Phyllosphere > Unclassified | place: USA... | reverse complement strand
TACCAGCTTCAATTTTAGAAAGATCTAAAATCTCGTCAATAAGGCTCAAAAGTCCTTGGCCAGAACTTTGAATCACCTCTGCATATTCCTGGTGTTCGCGGTCCATTGCCTCATTTTCGGCCATTAACCTCGATAGTAATAAAATTGAATTTAACGGAGTTCTTAACTCATGAGACATGTTGGCCAAAAACTCAGATTTATACCTTGTACTCAGTTCTAAAGCTTCAGCCTTTTGTTGGATTTCGATATTTCTTTCTTCGATCAGCTCATTTTTCTCTTCTAATAAACTGCTCCTTTCTTCAAGCTCCTGATTACTTTGCAATAGTTCCTCTTGTTGTACACGCAATTCTTCTTCACTTGCCTGAAGTTTTTGTGCCTGTGCTTCGAGTTCAGCATTTAAGCCTTCAAGCTCGCTATGCTGTACCTGTAACTCTTCTGATTGCGCCTGCGTTTCTTCTAACAATTGCTGAAGTTTTTGCCTGTTCTGTGCGCCTAACAATGCGGTGCCGATATCAGACAAAACCAGGTTTAAAAAGTGCAACTGAAGGTCGCTATATTTACCTATGGTACCCAATTCCAAACCTCCTATAGAAATTTCGTTTCTGATAATGGGTAATACAATCAGCTGTGCTGGTTTTATATTTCCTGTAGCATGAGTAACAGTTAATTCATTTTGTGGTACCTCATCCAACAAAATAGATTTTCCGGATTTCACTACCTGACCGATCAATCCTTGACCAAGTTCTATAGTTTGGATCAGATTTTGTCCCTGCAAGGCAAATTGGCCTTTTAAATGTAGGTAACCGTCATCTTTAAATAAATATAAGGCGCCGATCTGGCTTTTGGTATAATTGGCCAAAAATGCTATTATATCTTCAGCTAAATGAAAAACATCTTTTTCGCCAACCATATTTACATTTAAATTGGCCACGCCAGTTTGTATCCATTCATTTTCTTCAAGTGTATCAAAAGATTTTTTCAATGAAGAAGACATGGTATTTAGCGAATCGGAAAGTTCGCCGATATCATCTTGTGTCTGGCTATCGAGTTTAACACCATAGTTTCCATTAGAAATCTGATATGCAATTTCTTTAATGGCCACAATGCGTTTCTCCATCTCATATTTTTTATCCTCAATTTCTTTTTGAAGCTTAACGCGTTCATCAAAATCGACTGATACCTTTCTGTAGAAAAATAGTGTAATGAGTATGGCCAGAACCGCAGCAATTAAAATTAGTATTGGCGTATAGGAAGTGAGTTTATTGAGCTCAACCGTACGGCTTTCGAGCAGTCTTTTTTCTTCCTTTACCATTCTGCTCACCACGCCACGCGCTTGGTCCATATAGGTTTTGCCTTCTAACAATACTGTAGGATCAATCTGACCACCCAAGGATTTGATTTCTATGGTAGAAGCAATGATATTGAGTCTACGGGCAAGGATATTTCTCAATTCTGCAACATTTTTTTGCTGAGCTGCATTATCTTTAGTTTGCGCCTCGATCCTGTTTAAAGCAGCCATTGCCGTATCGGTAGAACCGTAGTAGGGCTGTAAAAATATTTTATTGCCAGTTAAAAGATAGCCCCGTTGCCCGGTTTCAGCATCTTTTAAGGTAGAGATTACATTTTCTGCAGTTAAGATTACCTCATCGCTGTGTTTTACCAGTTCGGTACTTTTAATCAGGTTACTGATACTCACGTAAGAAGCCAATGAACTGATAAATAGAATAATTAGCGACAGGCCCAGGCCCAAACGTAAATTATTTTTAAGAGTTGTTTTCATTATATGTGTTAAGGATAATTAGATCTGATTTTTAAGGATTTCTTCTTCGGTAATGGGGATGATGAAATAAAATTCCGAACCTTCGTCTGGAACGCTATTTACACCGATAGTACCACCATGGCGGTTGATGATCTCTGAGCAGATGTATAAGCCGATGCCCAATCCATTAAAACGGTTACTGTTTTCTTCTACCCGGTAAAATTTATCGAATATTTTATGCTGCTGTTCTTTAGAAATGCCAATACCGAAATCTTTTACAGCCAAATAAAGTTTTTCATCTTTAATGTTAATGGTCACATTAACCTGATTGGTGCCGGGTGCATATTTTATTGCATTGGTGATAAAATTGATTACCACCTGCTCTAGGCGCATTTCATCGCCAAAAATCATTTCATCTGTTTTGCCCAGCTTGGTAATTGTAAAGTCGGGATTTGAATGTTGCAACATCTCTATGGCATTGTTCACCATATTATCTGCACAGAAGCTTTTCATGTTAAACTTCATTTTACCGCTCTCAATTTTAGAGATATCGAGTAGATCGACAATTAATTCATTGAGTTTTTCGAGCTGAATGGCCGCTTTTTCGAGATGATTTTGCGCCATGGTTTTATCATCTCTGTTTAAGCTCCGTTGTAATAACTGAATATATCCCTTTACACTGGTTAAGGGTGTTTTTAACTCGTGACTGGCAATACTGATAAATTCGTCTTTTTTATGTTCGGCCTGCTTTCGGAATTCGATTTCTTCGATCAGTTTCTCCTGTACTTCGTTCAGCTTTCTATTTTGTTCGTAAATGCGGTAGAACGTTTTTATTTTAAGCAACAGCACATTAATATCTACGGGTTTGGTAATGTAATCCAAACCGCCACTCAGGTAACCTTTAGTGATAAATTTGAGTTCGGTATTTACGGCCGAGAGAAATATAATGGCAGTATCTTTTGCCTTACTGAAACCCGAAATGGCTTCTGCCACCTCAAAGCCATCCATATCTGGCATTTGTACATCAAGAATAATCAGGACGTAATTATTCTTTAAAACTTTTTTTAGCGCTTCTTCGCCGGATGATGCGGTATCAACCTCAAAATTGTGTGCTTGGAGTACTTTCTGTAACGAGATCAGGTTTTCAGGCCTATCATCAACTATAAGGATCATCTTTATTAAAAACAAATAAGAAGCCGGGATAATTATGTTTGGTTTTGAGATAAAAATCTCATTAACTGTAAACAAACAACAGTGTTTAAAAAAAGTTTTAAATTTTTATAAATTATTTGAGTTAAAGGTATCTCCTTGCTTTATATCTCCTGTTTCGAACCCTTTTTTAAACCAGTACATACGCTGAGCAGAGGTGCCATGGGTAAAAGAATCAGGTTGTACATCACCGGTAGCCTGTTTTTGAAGTTTATCATCCCCAATGGCATTGGCCGCGGTTAAAGCTTCTTCGATATCACCTGCATCCAGTTTAAAATCTTTAAGGTTTTGTGCATTATGCGCCCAAAGTCCTGCAAAAAAGTCGGCCTGCAACTCTAATTTTACGGATAAACGGTTGTATTCTTTTTCGCTAACCTGGCCACGTGCCTGATCTAATTTTTCTGAAATACCCAGTAAATTCTGAACGTGATGGCCAACCTCATGTGCAATTACATAAGCCTGTGCAAAATCACCTGCTGCACCGAAACGGTTTTTAAGATCATCATAAAAAGACAGATCAATATATACTTTATGGTCGCCTGGGCAATAAAAAGGCCCAACATTCGCGCTTGCATTTCCACATGCAGTTTGAACGGCTTCCCTGAACAACCTTAACTTTGGATATTCGTACTGTTTACCCATTGCCTGAAATTCCTTATCCCAAACCTGCTCTGTCGACTCTAAAACACCTGAAACAAACTGAGCTTGCGCATCGTTAGCAGGAACACCCTGCTTTACTTCTTCAGTACCTGTAGTTGCCGGAATTTGGCTTACTACACCTGTTAAATCTTTACCAAATATTAATCCGAGCACAACGATGATAATACCGATCCCTCCACCAAGGATGGTTTTCCCACCACCACCGCTTCTGCCATCTTCTACATTATTACTCCCTTTACCAAACCATTGCATAATTTATATTTTATTTTAATGAATAACCTTAATCATGGGACAATTGTTATACTAAAGTATAAATTATTTTTATGGATTTATTCTTTCGAGTTGTGACAAAAAAAAGAAGTTACTATCAAAAGTATTCGTTAATTTTAAAATATTCCAAATTAAGCATACTATAATAAGTTAATGGAATTCGATTGTGATTAACACATGGGAAATACTTAAACACGGAGAGAGATTAATTTCTGCAATAGAAAACCCACCAACAACAAGAGACTTATCTTTTAATCATACGGTTACTCCTGCATTTGATATGCTACTTGCTCAAAGTCCAAACGGTAACTAACCAGTATTTTTGATGACAAAAAGCCAGCATTGTTAAAAAGCATTAATATTGAGGTATTAGATAGAAAGGGGGGGAACGCCAGCGAAAAGCTTAGCAACTGGAAACCTATTGACTATAAGTCGGCTTTATTATTTCTACAAGAATAACTGTATTTTTTTAACCAACAAAAGAATAAAATCAAAAGAGGTCATCTCTGTTTATGAGATAACCTCTTCTGTGTAATATATACTAGCTATTAAAAGCAGCGATTGCTTTTGCAATTCTTGATTTTGTTTCTGATACACCCAATAATAAAGCAATATCAAAAACACCTGGGCCAAATTTGCCACCAACCAGCATAATGCGGAAAGGCAACATCAATTCTCCAGGCTTAAATCCCTTCTCTTCCGCCAAAGTTTTAAAAGCTGCTTCTGCGGTAACGGCATCTTCCAGACTTAAATTTTCGGCAAAAGCATTAAAAAATTCAGCTTTTTCAGGTGTCCATTTAGGTTTAACGGAGTTTATATCATATTCGGCAGGCGAAGCAAAAAAGTAACTGCTCTGTGTTACAAAATCAGGTAACAAAGTACAACGATCTTTAATTAAGTTGATTACTGTATTTAAAAATGCCTCGTCATTAATTTCAATTCCGGCTTTCTCCAGTTCAGCTTTAACGTTTGGTGCCAAGCGCGCTGCATCCTGCGATTTAATCCACTCATGGTTATACCATTTTGCCTTTTCGAAATCGAATTTGGCACCAGCTTTACTGATTCTTTCTATAGAGAATTTTTCTTCTAATTCTTTTAACGAAAATAACTCCTGGTCGGTACCATCATTCCAGCCTAAAAGTGCCAGCATATTGATAAAAGCTTCGGGCATAAAACCCATTTCTTTAAATCCTTTTGTTACATCACCAGTTTTAGGATCAGTCCAATTCATGGCATAAACCGGGAAACCTAAACGGTCGCCATCACGTTTGCTTAATTTTCCGTGTCCATCGGGTTTTAAAATTAAAGGTAAATGTGCCCAGGCCGGCATATCCATTTCCCAACCTAAATATTTCCAAAGTAAAATATGAACGGGTGCCGATGGCAACCACTCTTCACCTCTAAAAGCATGCGTAATTTCCATTGCCCGATCATCAACCACAACAGCTAAATGATAGGTTGGCATTCCATCCGCTTTTAACAATACTTTATCATCAACCAGCGACGTTTCGAAGCTTACATCGCCACGGATCAAATCATTAAAATGTACAATTTCATCAGCTGGCACCTTAATGCGGATAACATGAGGTGTTTTGGCGGCCAACAACGCTTCAACTTCGCTTATGGTAAGGGTTAATGAGTTGCGCATTTGCATGCGTGTTGCCTGTCCGTATTGAAAATTTGGGATTTCTTTACGTTTGGCATCTAAATCTTCCGGGGTATCGAAAGCATAATAAGCATAACCATCGCTTATTAATTGTTCAGCAAATTTCCGATAACTCGGTTTACGTTCGCTTTGGCGGTAAGGGCCATAAACACCAGGATTGCTCGGGCTTTCATCAGGTGTAATTCCACACCAAGCTAAACAGTTTACTATATATTCTTCAGCTCCTTCTACAAAGCGGTTCTGATCGGTATCTTCTACCCGAAGGACAAAAGTTCCGTTATTTTTTTTGGCGAACAAATAATTGAACAAAGCGGTGCGTACACCACCTAAATGCAAACCTCCTGTTGGGCTTGGGGCAAATCTTACTCTAACTTTCTTATCCATAATTGGTTTGTTGAGCGGTTGGCGTTAGGCGTTGGGCGTTCTGGACGCCTATCGCACTGCGCAAAACGCAAGACGCTGCAAAGATATGTTTTTCATCCATTTTATACTGATTTCATCTTTGATGAAGCGATGATGCTTTATAATAGATTGGCTTAAGGTTTTGGAAAAAGCATAATGGTTTTATGATTTTTTCGTTTTGTTATTGTAATTTGGCTAGCTAAAGCATGAACCCTTATCAAAAGAAACGCCGTTGGAAGTTTTTCCTTCTCATTTTTGCCATCCTAATTGGCATTGCTTCAGTATTTTACACCGATTCTTTTGTAAAAAAAATGGAGCGCGAAGAAGCAGACCAATTTCACCTCTGGGTTAAAATTCAGGAAAGGGCCATGTTTTTATACGATAACGATGATTACCGCGTGATCGTTGAAACCGTACGGGCAAATACCAAAACCCCTGTAATCATGATCGATTCGGCAGGTATGATCAGCTCTTTTTTTGGATTGGACAGTTCAAAAACCAACTATGCTACTGCAGATACTAAACTTACTTACGATAGTTTATATTTTGTACGGCAGTTAAGGCAGATGAAAACTCAGCATCCACCGGATGTGATGAATATTTTCGGCAAAAAGTTTAAGGCATACTATCGTGATTCGTTTATTCTAACACAGTTGAGATATTTCCCTTACATACAAATGGGGGTTATTTTTCTTTTCCTGTTAACGGCATATGCGGCATTCAGTTCTGCGCGAAAAGATGAACAGGATCATGTTTGGGTAGGTTTGGCCAAAGAAACGGCCCACCAGTTGGGCACCCCAATATCTTCACTTATGGCCTGGACGGAGTTGATGAAATCTAAATTCGACGCCGAAGATGATCCGCTGATTGCTGAAATGGAAAACGATATTAAACGCTTAGAAATTATTACCGATCGTTTTTCAAAAATCGGATCTAAACCTATACTTGAAGACCATACGGTTTATATTGTGATCAGCGATTTTATACGCTATTTTAAAGTGCGTACCTCAGATAAGGTTAAATTTAGCATTACTGGTGATGAGCAGGTAAGGGCTATGTTAAATGTTCCATTATTCGATTGGGTAATCGAAAATCTGTTAAAGAACGCGGCTAACGCGATCGAAAACGAAGGATCAATCTCTATCAATATTATCGAAAACCTGGCCAAAGAACAGGTATTTATTGATGTGAGTGATACCGGAAAAGGCATTCCACGTTCTAAATTCGATGCGGTATTTCAACCGGGTTATACCACACGCAAACGTGGTTGGGGTTTAGGCTTATCACTTACCAAACGTATTGTTGAGAATTACCACAGTGGCGAAATTTTTGTAAAAGAATCTGAGCTGGGTAAAGGCACAACTTTTAGAATAATATTAAAAAGCAGTTTAAGATATGAACCGACCACAGCCTAACGAATATCCAATTTGGGGCGAAACTTATATCAGTAAAGTTGATCGAGAAATTTTTGAGATTTTAAACGATCAGATTCAAAGCCTTCCGGCGTTATTTAGGACCAATGCCGATAAAGCAGATTATGCTTATGCCGAAGGCAAATGGACACTGAAAGAAATGTTAGGCCATATTATCGACACCGAGCGTGTTTTTGGCTATCGAATAACCTGTTTTGCAAGAAACGAACAGCAAGCCTTACCAGGTTTTGAAGAAGATGATTATGTAGCAAACGCCCGTTTTGCCGAACGTGATTTAGAAGATTTAATTGAAGAATTTATCGCGTTGCGTAAGGCCAACCTTTATCTTTTCAAATCGCTAAATGAAGATGAATTAAACCGGAAAGGAATTGCTTCTGGAAAAGAGATTAATGTAAAATCTATCCTTTTTATTGCCGGAGGCCATATTATTCACCATGTTTCTATCTTAAAAGAACGTTATCATGTGGTTTAAAAATTTTACTGTTGAAGATTTAAACAACCGTCCGAAAAATCATCTGGGTGGCTTACTCGATATCAGATTTACCGAAATTGGAGAAGATTTTATCGTTGGAACAATGCCCGTTGACGAACGCACGCACCAACCCGCAGGAATTCTTCACGGCGGTGCCTCGGTAGTTTTAGCCGAAACATTGGGCAGCATTGCCTCATATATGTGTATTGACCCTGAAAAGTATGTTGCAGTTGGTTTAGAAGTGAACGCAAATCATTTACGACCAGTAAAAAGCGGTTTGGTGAAAGGGATTTGTAAACCATTACACGTTGGTGCTAAAACGCAGGTTTGGGAAATTAAAATTTACGATGAACGCGGAAAAATGAATTGTATTAGCCGCTTAACGGTTGCGATTATTAATAAACCGCAGTAACTAAGAGAAGTCAAGTTTCCCGGCTACCTTGCTAGTAAACTTGACTTCTCTCCATCCCACCAAATGTTATCATCTGGCAGCACAACTTTTTTGTTGATTAAAATTTGTTAGTATCGAGCCATTTCTTTTCGACCAGATAAGATACAATTAGGCCCAGACCGCCGAAGATACCGATGCAACCAAAATAAATCGCTACCGATTGTCCTTCTTCACTATGGCTCATATTGCTGCCAAATACGCCTCTAACAGTGAAGAGTGCAACCAATAAACCTATTCCTAAACCAACTAAAAGTAACCCGAATTTTAGACTTAAAAAAGGTTTTGGGGTTGCCTTGTGTACTCCAGGATCGATTCCCCGCTCGATCATTGCCATTTTCTCTTTATTTGACAAGTAACGTATTCCGAATACCATCGCAAATGCGCCTAAAAAAAGTGAGATTGGGACTAATATGCCTTCCATGATTATAATTTTTTAATTTGTAAATATTCTATTTGTCTATTGAACCGTGTTCTGTGTATTATGACTACATGCTTTTTAATCAGGTTACACCCTTGCTCAAAAAAAATCAATAGCTTTATCTAACATTTAAAAAATACCTTGTATAATCAGTTAAAAAATATCGGAATCTTTAAATCACTGAGCGATGAGGCTTTAGAGCGGTTAGCGGCTATTGGCCATGAAGTTGAACATCCGAAAGGAAAGATTTTGATCCACGCGGATAAAACCGAACCCTATTTTTATGTTCTTCAAAGCGGAATAGCCAGAGCATATTCTAATGGCGAAAATCAGCAGATTACTTTTTGGTTCGGGCAAAGTGGCGATGTCCTTTTTTCATTTAACAGCTATATTAATAACAGTCCAGGTTATGAAAATATCGAGCTTTTAGAACGCTGCTGTTTGCTTGAAATTAAATTAACAGATTTATTTTCGCTTTATGACCAATATTTAGAGCTGGCCAATTGGGGCAGAAAAATTGCAGAACAGGAACTTATTGCCACCGAAAGAAGACTAATAGACCGTTCTTTTAAAGGGGCTGCAGAGCGTTATCGAGAATTTGTAACGCAATCGCCTGAGTTAATTAAACGTGTGGCCTTAAAACACATTGCCTCCTACCTTGGCGTAACACAAGTTACTTTGAGCCGGATTAGGGCTGCTTATAAATAAATTCATTTTTTAACATTTGTAAAATGTAGCCCGATAAATGTGCCGTAAGTTTGTACAAACACATTTATCATGAACTGGATTATATTAATTATTGCCGGCCTTTTTGAGGTTGGTTTTACCACCTGCCTTAAATTATCAAACAATTTTTCGAATATAAAATGGAGTGCTGCATTTTTCTTGTGCATTACATTAAGCTTTTTATTGTTAAATAAAGCTGCCCAAACCTTGCCAATGGGCACAGCTTATGCCGTTTGGACAGGTATCGGAGCCGTAGGAACCGTTATTATTGGCATTGTTTATTTCAACGAGCCGGCCACTTTTTGGCGGATATTTTTCATTTGTACTTTGATTGGCTCAATTGCCGGCTTAAAATTTTTCGCCTCGCATTAGTGGACACCTTGCGAAGTTTACCTGGCCAAAAGCGCAGGCAAAACTTCGCAAGTATAGCATGGCTAAAACAGCATTCATTTTAAAGATTTGCATCGCGCATCAACTTTGTTTATAAACCGGATGGCAGCGGCAGCCCCGAAGTATGAGGGCTATAGCGAACAGCAGGACTACCCTCCGCCTTGAAAAACTGCCCTTTTGTTTTCAAAAAACTAAACTAGTTACACTATTAATCTGGTTGATAAATAATAATCTTCCATAATGATGTTCCACGTGTAACCTCCGTGTCTTTAATGTAGTCTTACAGCTAAACATGGAGCAAACACTTACAGATTTAGTGCTGATACAAAATGTATTGAACGGCGAAACCGCTCAGTATGCTCTGCTGGTAAAACGCCATCAGCGGTTTGTGTTTACGCTTGCTTTGAGGTTTTCGAAAAACAGAGAAGATGCAGAAGAAATCGCTCAGGATTGTTTTGTTAAAGCATATAAAGCATTAGGTACATTTAAACAAACAGCGAAATTTAGCACTTGGCTTTATACAATCACCTACACTACCGCCATGACTTTTTTGAGGAAAAACCGTTTAGATACTTCTTCTATTCATGATGAAAGTACCATTATACAGCTCGAAAATCATACCTCGGGTTTTAATGCTAATGGGTACGAAAAGCAGGATAGCTATGCATTTTTAAACCAGGCCATTACCCAGTTGTTGCCTGATGATGCAGCCATTATTACTTTATTTTATAAGGGCGAGCAAAGTTTAGAAGAAATTGGTGAGGCTTTGCACATGGAGCCCAATACCATAAAGGTAAAATTGCATAGGGCAAGGCAAAGACTTAGAGAAAAATTACAATATTTGTTAAAAGATGAAGTAAGGGAGTTACTATGAACACAATAGAACAACAGCTTTGGGATTATATAGATGGAAATTTAGATGAATCCGCAAAAAAGGCCATCGAAGAAAAAATTTTATCTGATGCTGAAATTAAATCTCAGTATGATGAGCTATTAAAACTTAATTTATCTTTCGAGAGCATGGATCTTGATGAGCCTTCCATGTCGTTCACCAGAAATGTGATGGAAAGTGTTGCCTTGGTGCCTGCACCTTTGGCAATGAAAACAAAGGTTGATAAAAATATTATTTATGGCATTAGTGGTTTTTTTGTGATTTCTTTACTGGCCTTATTTGGCTATGTATTGTATCACTCGGATCTCAGTATATCTAGTTTTGATCTGAATGTTAATTTAGACTTCAATTTCGATCAATACATTACATCTACCACGGTTTACAGCTTCCTGTTTGCAGATCTGGTAATTGGATTGATTTTTCTAGATCAGTTTTTAAGAAAAAAAGTGGCCGAAAAGTAAAATTCTTACGCATCATTGCGAAGCCAAGTTTTATTTGGCTGAAAGCAATCTTTGTTTCAAGAAATAGAAGATTGCGTCGGCTCGCTCAAGCCCAGCCTCGCAATGACGACTTATTTAAAGCAAATTTTATCCCAAAGTTTTTAAAATCTCTAATCCTTCAGGCCATTCACCAAAACCTGCTGCCGCATTGATATGACCTGCACTGCCAATATTAATAAATTCGCTCCCCCAATTTTCTGCAAAAAACCCAGCCCTTTCTAAAGTTACCCATTCGTCATTCGCACTGGCTACAACGATTGTTTTAAAATTTAATTTATCCAGCGGTACGTGATCGAAACCAATTGTTGCGAACGTATAACGCGGTGCTTCCAAATCGCTTGGAGCTACCAATAAAGCTCCTTTAATTATTCTTTGATATTGTTTTGCCCAGTTAGCAATTGCAGTACAGCCCAAACTGTGACCAATTAAAACCACATCGGTCAAATCATAACCAACAAGGGCATTATCTATATTTTCGATCCAATCTTTGCTGGCGGGTTCATCCCACTCCCGTTGATTGATGCGGATAAAGTGATCTCCTGATTTTTCGAAATGCGTTTGCCAATGATCTGGACCTGAATTGCCCAAACCAGGAATGATGAAGTAATAAGTCATGATCTGTAGGGTTGCAAAAAAAAAAGAAAATAAAAAAGGCCGCCATCGCAAGAAAGCAGCCTTCTCTGTAAATATGATAAATAAATTAAATTACTTTCACATTAACGGCGTTTAAGCCTTTTTTACCGTTAGCAACTTCGTACTGAACTTTGTCGTTTTCACGGATTTCGTCGATAAGACCTGTTGAATGAACAAAGATTTCGCTGTCGCCATTCGCAGGAACGATAAAGCCAAAACCTTTAGTTACATTGAAGAATTTTACTGT
>Ga0308165_1005274_pt1 | contig 12131 bp, 7 predicted proteins | sample PhyWR2_FD_201032 | JGI IMG/M metagenome (GOLD analysis project Ga0308165, IMG submission 201032) | Phyllosphere microbial communities from UC Gill Tract Community Farm, Albany, California, United States - DLSLW.R2 | ecosystem: Host-associated > Plants > Phyllosphere > Unclassified | place: USA... | reverse complement strand
CCGGTGATCCGTCCGGGACAATATGCCGGTCAATCATCCGATAGCGTTTTATATTTCCTGAAACGCGCAGGCGGCATCGACTCCGATCGCGGCAGCTACCGTCATATTAAGGTGTTACGCCAGAACCGGGTCGTCCAGCAAATCGATCTGTACGAATTTATGCAGCAGGGCAAAATGCCGAAGCTGTCCCTGAAGGATCAGGATGTCATTCTGGTTGAGCCGCAGGGCCCGATGATCAACGTGGCCGGTAAAGTGCGTAACCCGTTCCGCTTCGAGTTAAAAAACAGCACCGCGCTCGGCTCGGAACTGATCGACTATGCCCTGCCGCTCGCTAAGGTGAGCCACGTGGGCGTGATTGGCGATCGCTCCAACGGCCCGTTCTCGGTCTATATGCCATATAAAGATTTTGACCGCATTCAGCTGAGCGACGGCGACAAAGTGCTGTTTAACGACGACATGCATGCGCAGGTTTACGACGTGCAAGTGATGGGCAGCTACCGCGGGCCATCTTACTTCACCGTGCGTAAAGAGACCCGTCTGCACGATCTGCTGAACCACATCCCGATTGACCCAAACATGGCGGATTACGGTTCGATCTACATCATGCGTAAGAGCGTGGCGGCACGGCAGAAAGAGATGCTGGAAGACTCCCTCAACCGCCTGGAGCGCAGCGTATTTACCGCGCCTGCCAGTTCCGACGGTGAAGCGTCCATCCGGACCAAAGAAGCCGAGCTGGTGATGCGCTTCGTGGAAAAAGCCCGCAAGATCCAGCCGCTGGGGAAAGTGGTGGTGTCGGATAAAGGTGTGATTGCCAACATCCTGCTGGAACAGGGCGATCAGATTGTGATCCCGAACAAGACCGACCTGATTCAGATTGGCGGCGAAGTGATGATGCCGCAGGCGGTGGTCTACAACGAAGGTGCGAAACTTGAAGACTACGTTGCCTGGGCGGGCGGCTTTACCGACCGTGCGAACGACCAGCGTATTGCCGTGGTGCATGCCAACGGGCTGATGGAGTTTACAGACGGGGGCAACGTCATGCCGGGCGATCAGATTCTGGTCATGCCGAAAGTGGACAGCAAAATGATGCAGTCCATCAAAGACATCACCCAGGTCATCTATCAGGTTGCCGTGGCGGCCAACGTGGTCCTGAATTAACCCTCACAGCGGGCTCGCTTAACGGCGGGCCCGTTCTGTTATATCGGCCTTCTCATGCTTAAACCTGTTCTCAATCAAACGCCCCGCAGCTCGTTTCAGGTGCTGCGGGATGTGACGTTTGGCCTGCTTATCCGTGAACTGAAAACACGATTTGGGAGTTACCGGCTGGGGTATGCCTGGGCGCTGTTGGATCCGTTGTTGATGATTAGCGCTTTTAGTTTGATTTTTGGTATGCGCAACTCTGGAGGTTTTGTCGGGGTACCTGCGCCACTATTCATTACAGCCAGCTATTTACCTTTTATTTTTTTCAGAAACGTAGTTACCAAACTACAATCTGCAGTAAAAGCAAATTTAGGGTTATTTTGTTATAGACAGGTAACACCTTTCTCGACATTTATTGCTCGATTTATTTTAGAAGCAATTATAGGAATGATTGTAGGATTCATTTTAGTATTAGGGTTAATATGGTTTGGGTTTAAAGCTATACCAGTTGACCCACTACAAGTTTTAATTGGCTATACTATTTTATTGATATTCTCTTTTTCACTTGGTGTAATATTTTGCGTCATAGTAAGTTTATTCCAAGAGGCAAGTAAATTTCTTGGATTGATAATGATGCCGTTGATGTTTATTTCGTGCGTCATGTACCCCCTTATAAATATCCCTTCTCAGTATCAGCACTGGTTTTTGTGGAATCCATTAGTACATGCTATTGAGCTGATAAGGTCCGGATGGTTCTCTGGTTATAGTAGCCCAAATGTTAGTTGGACTTATTTATCTAGTGTTACACTAATTCTACTAACTTTTGCAATGAGCTGCTACCGTTTAAGCCATCGTCGCCTAATCGCTAGTTAAGGCGTAATAAATGATTATACTTGATAATGTATCAAAATATTACCCAACGAAATTTGGCCGTAATTATGTACTCAGAGACGTAAATATCACATTACCACATGGCCGAAACATAGGTATTCTAGGAACTAATGGCGCAGGAAAATCTACATTATTACGTTTATTAGGCGGAATGGATATGCCTAGTAAAGGTAAAGTGACACGAAAGTGTCGTGTTTCTTGGCCATTAGCACTCAATGGAGGTTTTCAAGGCAGTATGACTGGTCGAGAAAATACCCGTTTTGTATGCCGAATACATGGTATACGTGATACCACTTCCGTGGAAGAATGGGTTAAAGAATTTTCGGAAATAGGCCAACATTTCGAATTACCAATTAAGACGTATTCGAGTGGCATGAAATCTAAGTTTTCATTTGCCGTAAGCATGGCATTCGATTTCGATATTTATCTTACCGATGAGATAACAGCAGTCGGAGATGCTCGTTTTAAAAAAAAATGTAAAGATGTGTTTACTGAAAAGCGCCAAACAGCCAGTTTAATAATGGTGTCGCATGACATGAGGAATTTACGCCAGCAATGTGACATGGGTATATTATTACGGAACAGCACATTAGAAATGTTCGATAATATTGACGACGCCATTCGGATTTATCAAAACCTATAACAAACAATTTTATTATGATGCAACCAAAAAAAACAAATAAACAATCCGGTTTGATGCGAAAAATAAATAAATTAAAAAATAAACCTAAGGATTTTATCATTGACTCGAGTGGATACCGTCTTGCTCATAAATCATGGAAGAAGAGCTTAAAACTTGGAAGTTTTCTTTGGGTAGTTGCTTGTTTTGCTTTAGCTGCCATTTATTTTTGTTTGATTGCTTCGGACAGATATGTAAGCCGAGCAGAATTAGTTGTGAAACAAGCAGACCAAATTAGGATGTTACCGGATGCTTTATCGATGTTAGGTCTTGGCGGCAGTAACCATCAAGATGTGTTATTGATACAAGATTATATAAAGTCTCCAGATATGCTTACACTACTGGATAAAAAGTTAAACCTTAAAGCTCATTATCAAAGCCAAAATGTAGATTATTTTTCACGTCTTTCCAATGATGTAAGCCGGGAAGGTTTTATGGATTATTATCGGGAACATTTGTCATTACACTTAGATGAAATATCAGGAGTATTAACAATAGAATTCCAAGCTTTTGATCCTAAATATGGCCAAGAAGTAGTCAAAGTTATGCTTGAAGAATCTGAAGGGTTTATTAATAAGCTAGGGCATCGCGTAGCACTTGAACAATTAGCCTTTGTTGAGAAAGAAGTAAATCGAGCGTATCAACGCGTGCAAGATGAAAAAGCTAAAGTTCTTGAGTTTCAAAACAGTCATCATCTGATAAGTCCAGAAACAACCAGCAGTGCACGCTTAGGAGTCGTTAGCCAGATAGAAGGTGAACTGGCACGCCAGCAAGCTCAATTAAAACAGTTGCAAAGTTATATGAAAGAAACTGCACCTGCAGTAATTTCTGTACAAAACAGAGTTAATGCATTGACCCAGCAGTTAGCTCAGGAGCAAGGCAGACTTACTGGAGCAGATAAGGATGCAATGAATGAAATTACTGCTCGTTACTTAGATGTACAAACTCAAGCCACTCTAGCAGCAGATCTATATAAAACAGGACTCATTAGTCTTGAACAAGCGAGAGTAGAAGCATATCGCAAGCTCAAACATCTTTTGGTAATCAGTCAACCTACCTTGGCTGAGACTGCCGAATTTCCGCGCAGATTATATAATTTAGCTACAATTGGTGTATTACTTTGCCTATTCTATGGTTTGATTATAATGGGATTAGCTACCCTCCGTGAGCATAAAGACTAAAAAAATTAATATTATATTCATTAAGAGCCTTTGACTCAGAATTAATGTATCTAATATCATATAAATAAACCATTAAAATCATTAAACAATATTAAGAACTATAAAACTATAAAACTATAAAACTATAAAACTATAAAACTATAAAACTATAAAACTATAAAACTATAAATAAGCAGTATGATGCACACCCCAATTTTTATTATTGATAATAATTTTAATTAACTTATATCTTCAAAGCATTCCATTTTGATGATTGATTATTTAATTTAATCAATAATAAATATCATATAATCATCGCAACGATAAGTTGAAATAGGTATCTAAAGGATTTGATATGAATTTTGCAGAAAAAATCAGACTAGCTAAAGCGAAAAAAGATATTAATAAAATTAGAAAGTCTCATCTTGTGTTGGATGGATGGTATAAAGAATTTTATACTGACTTGAGAAACAGCAATGTTGATGCTTGTGAGCATTATTATTATTATGGCTGGAAAGAAGGCCGTCGTCCAAACCCATACTTTGATACAACGTGGTACAGCAAGCTATATTCCATAAAAAATAAATGCCCACTGTTGCATTACATTGACAAAAGTACAAATAAACCATGTGAAGCTTTTGTTGAAAATAAAACATCCAAAGATGCTGCTATATTAACCCATAAAGACCTTGCGAAATATCTTATCACTAGAAAATGCTCATCAAATATAATTAACTATTATAAACTAGATACCATTCAAAAAAGATTTGAAATTGAGTCAGAAAATCTGTTTGACCATGATTGGTATAAAAAAAACCGACCTGACCTTAATAGCAATAATATAAATCTCCTTGAACATTATTTACTTTTCGGTGTACATGAAGGAACAACACCAAATGAGTTTTTCGATCAAAAATACTATCTAGATCAAGCGGGTGGATCATTAGGAGAAATTGAACCGCTTATACATTACAGCAAAATTGGTTGGAAAACTGGTCTCAACCCCTCCGAAAAATTCGATACTTCCTTATATTTAAGTAACAATCAAGATGTACTTCTCGCAGACGTAGAGCCGCTGTCTCATTATTTAAAGTATGGTGCCAAAGAAAATAGAAGTGGTTTAGTGGACGCAAGTGTAAATGATCCTATCTATAAAACAGGTCTTTTTGCTAGCAATTGGTACTTGGAAACCAATGAAGACTTACGGGACTCTAATATTAACCCACTTTTACACTTCACATTGTTTGGTTTAAAAGAGCAACGCAATCCCAATCCTTTCTTTGACATTAAATGGTATACAAAAAAATATTTGAAAGGTATGCATAAGGATATCAACCCTATACTACATTATGCAGAACATGGCTGGCGAGTAGGTAATAATCCATCCCCAAAATTTGATACTAATAAATACATAAAAAAGTACAAAATTCATCAGGAACCCCTAGCTCATTACCTCAACACTGGTAAGAAAATGGGTTATACACCATTATCAATGACAGATAATACAGCATCACAGGGTGGTCCATTAGAATTTGATCAACATTCCACTCTTATTAAAGATGCTCAACTACGAGCCTTGATAGATTATGACAAAAAAGAGTTGTCACCTAATTCTTTAAGTTATAAAGATCAACTAAATATACATTGGGTCATGCCAGACTTTTCGCCGGGTGCGGGAGGGCATATGACTATATTTAGAATCATACGATACCTCGAAACTTTCGGTCACAGAAATACGGTTTGGATATACGGCGCATCGTTACACGAAGATACAGAATCCGCATACAACGATATAGTTAAACACTTCCAGTTGATCAAAGCTGATATACATTTTGTAGAAAGTGATGATTTTGGACAATGTCATGGAGATGTTATATTTGCGACGGACTGGGGGAGTGTTAATATCGTCAATTCGCTTCATGATTTCAAAAGAAGATTTTATTTTGTGCAAGATCATGAAGTTGAATTCTATGCACAAGGAAGCCATGCTATTTCTGCGAGAAATACCTATAGTGAAGACTTCGATTGCATATGTGCAAGCCCATGGTTAAAAAACTTAATGTCAGAGAGCTATGGACGTTGGGCAAAAGAATTTTGGTTATCAGTTGACTTTGATATATATAATAAAAACCATCAATTAAGTAATGATAGCGATAAATTTAAAATAGCTTTTTATGCTCGCCACTTTACTTCGAGGAGGGCTGTTGAGCTAGGTTTCTTGGCCCTGGAAAAGCTAGCCAAACAAAATCTAAATATTGAAATTCATTGTTTTGGCGCACCATTACCTTTTGATTCTGCGCCATTTAAGTGTATCGATCATGGCATATGCAGTCCAGCTGAATTAGCTCGTCTATATCAGCAATGTGACATGGGAATAGTATTTTCGGCTACAAATTACTCGCTCATACCTCAAGAAATGATGGCTTGCGGGTTACCTGTTGCAGAACTTGACTGCGACAGTACTAGAGCTATCTTCCCTGATAATATAGTAACTTTTTTATCAACAAACCCTTCCTTGATGGCTGATCAAATTAAAGAGTTGGTTTCGAATAAAAAGAAACTGGAAGAACAAGCTAATGTTGCTTTTGAATGGGTTAAAAAATTCACGTGGCTTGATGCTGCTAAAACTGTTGAAAGTTCTATTTATGATAGACTAAATAAACATGGCTTTTCTCGCAAAAAAATAAAACATAAAAATAAAGTCAAGGCTTCAGTTATAATACCAACATTAAACGGTGGGGATATACTTAAAAAAGTAATTGATAAACTTCTTGTCCAAATAGCGCCTTGGCAATTTGAGATTGTTGTAGTTGATAGTGGTTCGAATGACGGTACAGTTGAATTTTTAAAAAGTCGTAATGTTATTCTCCATCAGATAGAAAAATCTCAGTTCCAGCATGGCAGGACTAGAAATTTAGCGATTCAAATCTCCAAAGGTGATTATATCGCTGTATTAACTCAAGATGCATTACCATATGATGAATATTGGTTATATAATATGGTAACATCTTTAGAGCATTACCCAAATGCAGCAGGAGCGTTTGGCAAACATTTTGCTTGGCCGGATGCAGATCCATTTACAAAACGTGACTTAGAAGCTCATTTCAAAAATTTTGAAAACCATCCATATTGCGTTTCAAAAGATACGTCGATCGAAAAATGGGAAAGCAACGATTTGAGTTGGAAGCAATTTTTACACTTTTACAGTGATAATAATTCGATAATGCGTAGAAGTGTTTGGAATAAGATCCCATATCCAGAAGTCACATTTGGTGAAGATCAAGCATGGGCTTGGGAAATTATAAAAGCAGGCTATCACAAAATATATTGTAAGCATGGTGCAGTCTATCATTCACATAATTTTGATGAGGGCAACACTGAAAAAAGGGCAATGGAAGAAGCCTTATTCTTTAAAGAAATATTTGGTTATTCAATGATTGATAAGAAAAAACTTGAGAAAACCCTATCTGATATAAATGATTACGACCTTACATGGGGTAACCATAACAACATTGATGAGTCTTTGCTTAAAAATAGATTAGCACATAATTACGCCAAACTAACTGGTTATTCCTTAGTTGATTAAATTACATTACTTACAATTACTGTGGTGACATATGAGAATTGGATATTTATTATTTGGTGATAATAACACACTTGATCATGTTGGAATAAAAGATAGATTTAATAGATCAACTTCAGAAGTACTGAAACTTACTGGTGCAAATCTTGGTAATTTAGCATTTAAGTACGGTGCCATGAAATTGCTATCCGATACACATGAAATTATATATATCACATATAATTCTGATGTTGAATTTGTGAGAAAAAATGTAGATGTTATAGTTTTGCCCGAAGCAAATTTAGTAAATCCTAATGTAAACTATAGCCGACCTGCAGAATTTATTAAAAATGTTGATAAGCCGTGTATTTTATTAGGCGTAGGGGCACAAGCTATTGACCTTGAAAGTAAAGTGGTTTGTTCTCAAGGAACAATAAATTATCTTTCAGAGGTATCAAAAAGAACAAGTAACATTATGGTTAGAGGAAGTTTCACAAAAAAAATTCTAGCCGACTTGGGTATATCTAATGTTGATGATTTAGGTTGCCCATCTTACATGATTAATCCTAGCCAGAATTTATGGTCAATGGTGAAATCCAAAGCGAACAAAATTGCTTTATTCAATGATTTCTCCGTTACCGAAGGTGTATACCCACAATCGACAAGAAATGATAAGATAGACACCTTTGAGCGTAATGCGTTTCAATTTGTGCTTTCAGGTCATGCCGATTATATAGGACAAGTTCAAACCTCAGTTATCACAAATGGTCTCAATGATATGGATAATATCAATAGAGATGACATGTATTATTTAAGAAAATATCTTTGTGATTATTGTGATGAACATACATTTAACAACATTGCTCGTAAAAAATTTAAAGCATTCGTTCGCACAGATGAATGGATGAATTATTATACTAGTAAACAAGCTGTTATTGGGACACGGATTCATGGCAATTTCCTTGCGATTCAATCGCTAACTCCAGCATTGCCTATTACACATGACAGTCGTACGACTGAATTATGTCAAGCAATGAAAATTCCTTATCTGCCTGTTAACGATGCTATCAATATTAGATCGAATATTGATCTCATTGATGCTTTCTCTATTGTACGTGATTTAGATAATGTAGAACTTGATGCTCATAGAGCCTCTATAGCAGAAAACTATATCAAAAACCTTAAAGAACTTGATGTACAGCCTTCTAAATCTTTATATACCATATCAAGAACATTAGAGCAGTAATCCATTCGACCATCCTCATGTCTTACCATGAATTTAATATTTATGGTAAGACTTATTACCTTGTCGTAATAATATTAGCATCAGTTTATAATTGATTAAGTTAAAAGGATTTTTACGTTAATTTAACAATTCATATGGGATTATTATGTCATACTATTATCAAACTCTCCACTTACAATAATTCCAAATGACAACTTTGAGTTATTTATTAACTTATACGAACTGGCTAGTATATTTTAATTAATCATTTAAAGCTTAGCTTGAATCATTTTCATATGAAATTTTCTAAGGAAGAATAAAAATTTAATAACCTTTAATGCACTTTAGCTTTTAATCACATTATACAAAATTAGGTAAAACGGATAATATTAACCTATGAATTTTATTGGCCTATTGAACTGGATAAATCCTGTATTAAAATTTCGGTTATTGCCTAAGAATGATTTGATAGCAGGTGATAAGCATCCTTGGCGATCTACAGGTGATGATCCCTATTTTCATTTAAAATATAAAGGTAGAGCGCCACAAGGCTGGTATATGCTAAATATCACTCTATCAACTACCGTTTCCAGAGTTACAGCCAAAATTTACCATAGTAATACTATTCAACTAGACGAAAATACTGCCTTATCATTTCATCTATTAAGTGGCAAACAGCAAAAACGTGTAATTTATTTTGACAAACCCGCTAGTTTCTTGAGGCTGGACCCAAGTGAACAATTGTGCGAGTTCAGTATTGATGAATTAAGCCTTACTAAACTAACTGAAGGTCGTGCCAGAAAACTTATTCTCAAAAAAATCCAAGGGCGTCGTAATATCAACTCCATTGATAAAAACTCTAATACTGAGTTATTAGATTTATATAGTCAATGTTTTAGCCACAAACGCACGTTACAAACTTATCAGACTTGGTTAGAACAATACGAAAAAAACAACTGTAATTTAGTTCATCTTCAAAATATCTATGAAAATTTAGAATATACACCAACCATTTCAATTTTACTGCCTACATATAACACTCCTCTCACATTACTAAAAGCATGTATAAATTCTGTAAAACAACAAATTTATCCTAAGTGGCAATTATGTATTGCTGATGATGCATCTAGTAGTAAAGATCTGAAGGAGTTTTTGATAGAGTTGGCATCAACTGACCCACGAATTTTTGTTACTATTCGTACTACTAACGGACACATTTCAGCTGCAAGTAATTCAGCCTTTGAACTATCGGAAGGTGAGTATGTTGGTTTGCTTGATCATGATGATGAATTAGCTCCTCACGCTTTATTAATGATGGTGCAAGCTATTAATAAAAATCCTAAAGCTAGCTTATTTTATTCTGATGAAGATAAAATCGATGAATTTGGCCAACGTAGAGACCCACATTTTAAACCAGCTTGGAATCGAGATCTTTTTTATTCACATAATTACATTACACATTTTTGTATTTTGAGCCGTAATTTGGTGAAGCGTATTGGCGGCTTTCGTGAAGGTACGGAAGGGAGCCAAGATTATGATCTTTTTCTGCGCGCTATAAGCCACTTAGGAAATCGTCAGATTATACATGTACCGCATATTTTGTATCATTGGCGCGCTATTGATGGCTCAACTGCATTAAATAGTCGGATGAAAAACTATACTCATCAATCAGGTAAAAAAGCATTAATTGATTATTTCCATCCAACTAATATAAAGGTAAAGGTAAAAGATCATGTTTTAAATAATTGTTATCGTCTAGAATGGCCTTTGCCAGATCCTTTACCTTTGGTTAGTCTAATTATACCAACTAGAGATAATTGTGATTTACTAAAAACATGTATCGATACAATCCTCAATAAGACTAGCTATCCAAATTTTGAAATAATAGTTATAGACAATCAAAGTACTTGTCAAAGAACCTTGGATTATTTTGATGAGATTACCACTTCTTTTCATGCTCAAGTACTAAAATTTAATGCGCCATTTAATTTCTCAGAAATAAATAACTTCGGTGTGCAACATGCAAAAGGAAGTATAATAGGCATGCTTAATAATGACATCGAGGTGAGGAATTCTGAATGGTTAACAGAAATGGTTCGTCATGTTAGCCGTCCCGATATTGGATGTGTTGGAGCTAAACTATATTACCCTGACGGACGAATTCAGCATGCAGGTGTTGTCCTCGGCATCGGAGGAGTAGCTGGTCATAGCCATAAATATTTCTCTGCACATCATAACGGTTATCACTCCCGTCTCAGCTTGGTACAAAATTACTCAGCAGTCACTGGCGCTGCATTATTAGTTAGGAAAAATGTATACCAGGAGGTCGGGGGCCTTGAACCAAAATTGCAAATTGCATTTAACGATATCGACTTTTGTCTAAAAGTGCTAGAAGCAGGCTATCGCAATTTGTGGACTCCTTTCGCCGAAATGACCCACCATGAATCTGTTAGTCGTGGTCATGAAGATAATCCAGAAAAAATAGCCCGTTTCAACAGTGAGGCCAACTATATGATAGAAAAATGGGGCGAATTACTAGTGAATGATCCATGCTATAATCCAAATTTAACCCTATTGCATGAAGATTTTTCTTATCGCGTTGAGTAAGGCGGTTCTATGGTAACTGAACACTGTATTCTCTTATTAGGACCGTCAGGAATTGGTAAAACCACTGTCGTTAAACATTTACAAAATCGAGTTAAAGATTTGCATGCGCTATCTCTTGATAATATAACCCATAAATATGCAAGAGAACTTGGTTTAATTTCTCACAGGGATGACCTCAATGGTTTATTAACTGTGTTGGAGCAAGATCGGGATCGTTTTTTTAACTTCGGCCTTGAAGCTTTAGAACAGCATGTTAACGTTGACGATGATAAACCCATTTTAGTAGATGTTGGTACTGGTTTTCTGGATTCATCTAATTCGCTTAAATGGATTCATCAGCATTCATCCATAGCCTTGATCGCTAATAATGTTATTGCATTTGATCGTTTTCGCAAACATCGAAAAGTGGATGTAACCTATGAACAATATATGGCAACGCAATTCCACACTTCAAGAATCAAAGCATATAATGAAGCAGCTGTCATAATTCGCACTGATTTACTTGATGAAGTTGCTACTGTAAGAAGAGCGGCACTGTCAGTGTTTGGTTTATGTAGCGATAATGTGGGCAGTCGATTACTGGAACAGTGGTTGTCACATAAAATATATTAGTTATCATATTTCAAATCTGCCTATTGAATTCCATCAATTTTCGTTAATTTTATCGGAGATCGTCTCGACCCCCTTTGCCGAGCTGTACCATCATGAGTCGGTCTCCCGCGGCAAAGATGTCACGCCAGAACAGCTGGCGCGCTCTCAGGGTGAGCTGCGCTACATGAAAAAACGCTGGGCGCAGCGGCTCCAGCACGATCCCGCATACAATCCCAACCTGAGCTATGACCGACCCGATTTCTCGTTAAGTCATGC
>Ga0308165_1005272_pt1 | contig 12132 bp, 12 predicted proteins | sample PhyWR2_FD_201032 | JGI IMG/M metagenome (GOLD analysis project Ga0308165, IMG submission 201032) | Phyllosphere microbial communities from UC Gill Tract Community Farm, Albany, California, United States - DLSLW.R2 | ecosystem: Host-associated > Plants > Phyllosphere > Unclassified | place: USA... | reverse complement strand
CAGTTTCATGAAGGTATCGCGCAATGCACTGGCTGGCAGGAACAGCCGCCCGTTGCGTTGTTCCACGGCGACGACACGTCCGGTATTCATTTGATTGACCACCAACTCCAGAAACAACTGCGCATCGGCCACGGTCTCCATGCCGCTGGGTGGCGGCGGCAGGTCGGCGGCGATGCCACAATGCGCGAACATCAGGCAACCCACACAACCGATGGTCCGCAACGGACGCTGGAAACTGCGAGCCAGGTACTGGCTCATTACCGCTGTACGTCCGTCAATGGACCCTGCCCTCCCTGCACCACTTGATCAGCGCCACCCCATCAGCGGGACGGCGTAACGCTCTGTACCTGCGGTGCGCCGTTGACTCGCACCTGCAACGCCGGGTTGCCCGTCATCGGGCCTGGCGCCGGCCAGCGCATGATCGCGCCGGGCAGTACGTAGCCGAGCAGTCCTTCCACCAGCGGCTTCTCCTGCCCGCCCTGCTTGAGCGAGACATCCGTCAGCCGGGCATGCACCGCCCCCTGATTGCGCACCTCCACATAGGGCTGCCCATCAACCGCTACCGTGCGCCAGGTCAGCTGCGGCAGGCCCGCGCCCTTCGGATCACGCTTGCGGCTGGCGTCCTCCTTGCTCCACAGGCCCGCGCCATAGGCGAACAGCGGCACCGAGTAGCGCATCTGGAAACGTATCGCCGCCGCTGTCTTACCGTCGTCGGCGGCGGTGGGTTTCGCCGAGGGGATTTCGTCGATGATGATGCGATAAGCCAGCTCCTGCCCTGGCGCAATCTCCCGAGTACGGGTCAGGCGCACCAGTTGTTTCTGGCCGGGCTCGATCTTGGCCACGGGCGGGCTGCCGATCACGTCGCGCTGATTCTGGTACTGATCGCTGAACCCGCTCTGGCTCCAGGCAAACACGCGGATTTGCAGGTTGGCCGTTTCATCGCCACGGTTTTCCAGCCACAGGGCGCTGGCCTGCTGATCGGCCTCCAGCACCGGGTCGATTGGCCAGATCAGCACCGAACTGGCGGCTTGCGCCTTGATTGCCCCCCACAGCAGCGACGCCAACAATGCATGCCCCACGACCCCATACCGCCGCAAAGGTAACCCCATGTATCCACTCCTTGTGTTTGCCTGGCCCGATCACCGCATTACCACGTGAGCTGCACTTGCAGCACATCGCTGTAGGTCCCCCCAGGCTGATTGCCCGGCAATTGCACCTGGCCGTAGATCGGCAGGCGGATGTTGTTGGCGTCGGCGTAGGCCACCGATACGCTTTGGCCGATCCCCATGCTCTGGCTGTAAGCCGCATCGCGAAACAACTGATAGGCCACACGGTTGCTGCCCGTGCCGAGCTGCATGTGCCGCCCGCTGCTGTTGTATTGGCCGCCATCGACGCTCATGTTCAAGGCCACCCCTGGCGTGCATTGCAACTGCACATCCGCCGTCAGGGCGACTCGCACAGTACCGGTGGCCAGCGCCGACTGGCTGCCGAAATCAAGGCTGCCGTAATTCGACACCCCGCCCACCACCAGGCAACCGGGTACCACCGTGGCGTTGACCTGGAAGCTCTGGCTGGTTGCCGCGGTCAGGGACGACGGCGAACTGGTGGTCCACAGCATCAACAGTGCAGCCCATCCTTGGCGGCTCATGGCCCTAGAACGTCAGTTCAACGGAGATGGTGTCGGTGTAGGTGCCCGCCGGCAGACCGGCCTTGCCCACCGCCTGACCGTAGAGATTCACGGTCTGTGCCACTCCGGTGCTGGCGGCCAGGTTGATCACCCCGTCGATCGCCAACAGCTGCGAGTGCCCCGCGTCGGTATAGAGGTCGTACGGCACGTAGTTGGCGACTCCGTCGTACAACGCCCGGGTGCCTCCCGGCGACTGGCCGTCGTGGGCGCCCGCACGCACCTTGACCGAGGGCGTGGTGCCGCTGGAACACAGGATCGACAGCGCCCCGCCACCACCCAGCACTTGCCCGGAAGCGGTGGTGAACAGGCTGTTGGCAGTGCCGAAGTTCAAGGCACCGAAATTGAGCCCCGTGGAGCCGCTCGAGCCGTTGACCTGGCAGCTACTGATGAGGATCAGGCTGGAGGTGATCTGGCCGGTAACGGTGGTGGCTGCCTGGGCACTGGACACCAGTGTCAGACCGAGCAGCGGTAAACCAATCCTTGTAGCGAGTGTGCGCATGGTGTCCTTCCTCTTCGGGTTTACCAATCGAGCGTGACGGTCAGGGTGTCGGTGTAGATCCCGGCCGGTACCGCGCGAGCGTTCGCCACCACCGAGCCGAAGACCGGAATCGGGATTCGGGTACCGCTGGTGACTGCAAAATTGTGTTGCTGGCCGATGCTGTAGCGCTGGCTGCCCGAGGCATCGAGAAACAGTTGATAAGGGAGCGTTTGACGGCCATTGCTCAGGCGTCGGGTGGTGCCGTCGCCGTGGGTGCCGCCATCGATGGTGACGGTGAAACCATTGACGGAGGGGTCGCAGGCGACATTCAAGCGACCGCTGCCGTCTTCGCTCAGGCTGGCACGGATCGGACTGTCCCAGGTCGGCCCGGGCCGGCCAAAGTCCAGAGTGCCACTACCACTGGCCGGGTTATCGGGGCTGGCACCATTGCTGACTTCGCAACCGGCGATGATTGTCAGCCGTGCATGAACCTGACCGCTGACCGCCCCGTTTGCGTTCATGCCCGGCCAAATCAATGCCGCCAAAGCAATCAATGCCCAATGTTTGCTTGTCTTCACGCCAATCCCAACTCCTTCAGGACATTCAAACCCACGGCCGCTTTCCTGCACTACTCAGCTCCCTCGGGGGGCGATGACACATGTGGCTACCAGGTGACGGTCACCTTCACCAGGTCCGTATAGCGGCTGACACGCGGAATGTCGGTCAATCGCTCAATGCGCGCATAAAGCGGCAGTTCCACGCTGCCGGTATCAGGCACCCGCCCGCTGATCGGCACGTCCACCGCCAGCGGGATCCGCCGCGCGGGGTCCTGGTAAAGCCGGTAGGGGATGGGTTTGCTGCCGGCAGCACTCGCCAGGTAGCGCACGTCACCGACGCCGCCATGCTGGCCGCCGTCGATGCGTAATTGGTAAGGGGTGTCCGGGTTGCACTCAAGGCGAGGTAGGCGCGCATTCATCAGCGCGGCCCCCAACGGACCCGCAGGATCGTCCAGGCGAGCGGTCTGGCCGAAGTCGAGCACACCCAGTTGTTCGACGCCGGCGCTGCGTTGCTGCCCGACCAATTGACAGCCACGCTGTACGTCTACCCGTACGTGCACTTGAAGGTCGGCGGCCCAGACGTTTGCACTGAGCATCACACTCGCCACTGCCACTCCAACGAATCCATTCACAGCCCAATCCTTCAGGTGAGGGTCGCTCCTGAAAATCAGGTTAGCAATGGGTCGAGAAATTTCCAGCAACGCGAAAGCCTGGATCCCTGGAAAAACGGGGGCTTTTATCCAGGACTATCGAGGTAGACGCGTAAAGCTTCGGAAAAAAAGTTGTACGCCCAGTATTTTCCCGTCCAATTTACCGCCCTCCCTCCGACAAAACTGGAAGCAAATTTCCCCAATTGGTTACACGGGGCCGACGCGGCTCGGGAGAGCCCGCTTGACGATTACAGGTGACATCCGTGGCCATTCGACCACCTGACCGTTCACGCTTGCGCTGGCCTTCACTGCGCCGTCTCCTCGCCAGGGTATCGAGCATTCCTGCCAGGTGGTGGTCGGGGGAATACACCCGGTTGGCGCGTAAACCGCTATCATGTCGCCTTTTTTCGGGCCTTACAGCCCTCCCTTCATCAAGCGAATCTGTTCATGGACACCCTTGCCCAACTGCGCGCTGGCCTGCTGACTGGCGCCACGCGCCTGGACCTGGCCGCCGGCCTGACGCAATTCCCCCGGGAAATCCTCGACCTGGCGGACACGCTGCAGGTGCTCAACCTCAGTGGCAACGCCTTGAGCAGCCTGCCGGATGACTTTCATCGGCTACACCGGTTGCGGGTGCTGTTCTGTGACCGCAACTTGTTTACCGAGCTGCCCGCATGCCTGGGCCAGTGCGCCGCGCTGACCATGGTCGGTTTCAAGAGCAATCTCATTAAAACCGTGCCAGGCACTGCGCTCCCGCCGTTACTGCGCTGGTTGATCCTGACCGACAACCGCGTCACCGAGCTGCCGACCGAACTGGGCGAACGTCCGTATCTGCAAAAGCTGATGCTCGCTGGCAATCGCTTGACCCAGCTGCCGCAAAGCCTGCGCAACTGCCATCGACTGGAACTGACCCGGATCGCCGCCAACCAGTTGAGCGAATTACCCGACTGGCTGCTGACTTTACCGAGCCTGACCTGGCTGGCCTATGCCGGCAATCCACTGGAAACCGAAGCCGATGCTGGCGCGCTCGAAGCCACGCCGACCATTGACTGGGCACAACTGCGCCTTGGGGAAAAACTCGGCGAAGGGGCCTCCGGTGTCATTCACCAGGCCGAGTGGCAGCAGGCCAAGGCCGTCGCGGTCAAGCTCTACAAGGGGCAAATGACCAGCGACGGCTCGCCGCTGCATGAAATGAACGCCTGCATCACCGCCGGCCTTCACCCCAACCTGATCCGGGTCGAGGGACGCATCGTCGAACACCCGCAAGCCCAGGCCGGGTTGGTCATGGAGCTGGTAGACCCCAGCTACCGCAACCTCGCCGGTTTGCCGAGCCTGGATTCCTGCAGCCGGGACGTCTACGCCGACGACACCCGATTCAGTGCGGATGTGGCGCTGCGCATCGCCCGTGGCATCGCCTCGGTGGGTGAGCACTTGCACCGTCAGGGCATCACCCACGGTGACCTTTACGGCCACAACATCCTGTGGAACGAGCACGGTGATTGCCTGCTGGGGGACTTTGGCGCGGCGTCATTCCATGCCACGCAGGACAGTTTCGAGAGCCGTGCCCTGCAGCGCATCGAAGTGCGCGCGTTTGGGGTGCTGTTGGGGGAGTTGCTGGAGCGGATCGACTCGGGGTTGAGCGATCAGGCGCGAGAGCGGTTGGAGGACTTGCAGCGCCGCTGCTGTCAGGGCGACGTGCTGGCGCGGCCGGGGTTCAGCGAGATAGTGATCGAGTTGGATCGTTTTTGAGCGCATTTCATTGTGGGAGCGGCCTGCCCCGGGCGGCGTGCCGACGATGAGGGCCTGCCAGACGGCAAAGCCCTCACCCAATGACTCAATACATCAACCCGCCAACCCGACAAACATGTCCTGCACATCATCGTGGTTATCGAGGCCTTCGAGGAAGGCTTCGACTTCGGCCATCTGCTCATCGCTCAGGCCGGTGACCGGGTTCTTCGGTTTGTAGCCCAGCTTCGCCGACAACACGGTGAAACCCTGCTCAGGCAAAGCCTTCTGCACCGAATCCAGATCGGTCGCTTCAGTGATGAACAGCGTTGCGCCCTCTTCACCTGGCTCGAAATCCTGGGCGCCGGCCTCGATGGCGGCCAGTTCCGGATCGGCGTCGGGGCTGTCCGGGGACGCCTCGATCAAGCCGACGTGGTCGAAGTCCCAGGCCACGGAACCGGAGGCGCCCAGCTGCCCCTTGCGGAACGCAACGCGAATCTCGGCAACGGTACGGTTGATGTTGTCGGTCACACACTCAACGATCAACGGCACCTGGTGCGGCGCGAACCCTTCATAGGTCACGCGATGGTATTGCACGGTTTCGCCGAGCTGACCCGAGCCTTTCTTGATCGCACGTTCCAGGGTTTCGCGGGGCATCGAGGCTTTCTTGGCCTGTTCAACCACCAGGCGCAGGTGTGCGTTGGTGGCGACATCGGCGCCGTTGCGCGCAGCAATGGTGATTTCCTTCACCAGTTTGCCGAAGATTTTCCCCTTGGCGTTGGCTGCCGCTTCTTTGTGTTTAACCTTCCACTGTGCGCCCATTACTCACTCTCTTGGTCTATGGCGCCGAAACATCTATTGGCCGACGCATCGCGCAAGTTTATACGGCCTAAAGGTGGCAATCGACCAAAAATTCCATCGTGCCGAATCGACATCTTCACCTCTTGTTGTAGGGCAATTCGGAAATCTGCTTTGCGATGACTCTAAACGGCTGTGGTTTCGTACCCTCTGCGCCTGTACTTCCTGGCCGAGGCGCGTTCGATGCATAACGATAAGGAAACCCCCTACACCCTGACCCTGCTCAATGGTGATCTCAGCCTGCAGGTCTTGCAGTTCAATGGTCGAGAAGCGCTCAACCAGCCCTTTCGGTTCGAGATCGAAGTGATCGGCCTGGCGCCCGCCATCAACCTCGATCGCCTGCTGCAACAACCTGTTTTTTTCAGCTTCGCCGATGGCCTGGGCGTGCACGGCATCATTCACAGCGCCAGCCGCGAACACCGGGGCACGCAACGGATCGACTATCGGCTGGTGCTGGTGCCCTGGCTTCAAAACCTCGACCGGCAACCCTCGCGTCGGGTCTTTTATCAACGGAGTGTTCCCGCGATCCTGCGCCAGTTGCTGGAAGAAAACGGCCTGCCCGAAAACAGCTATCGTATTGAACTGCAGGACGGGCACTATCCTGCCAAGCCGTTCTGCATCCAGTTCGACGAAAGCGACCTGGCCTTTCTGCAACGGCTGTGCGAAGAGGAAGGTATCCACTTTCACTTCGAGCACGAGCGCGAGCGCCATGTACTGGTGCTGGCGGATGACAGCCAGAGTTTCCCTGCAGAGCCGCTGTTGATGCGTTTCAACGGCGACGCGACGCAAGACCAACAGGCTCCGGTGATCAGCGAATTGTTCCAGCGCCACACTTCGCCACCGCAGGCCTCGCATCCCACTGCGCCACCGCTCGATCAGGAACGGCTCAGCCGCCGGATACTCGAGCGCCTGCGTTGCCGACACGGCCAGTTGCAGGGTCGCAGCAACCAGTGTGCCCTGCGCACCGGCGCCATTCTCCAGGTGTCGGAACACCCGTTGGCGCACTTCAACGACCAGTGGCTGTTGATCGAAATCCGCCATCAGGGCCAGCAGCCTTCGATTCTCGAACGCCGTGATACCGAGCGGGCACGTCAATACGGCAATCAATTCACCGCCATTGTCTGGTCAACGGTGTTTCGCCCCGCGCTGACCCAGGCCCGTCCCGCGATTCCGGGGTTTCAACCGGCGAGAGTGCTGGGCCCGGTGGGCGAACCCGCTCAGTTGGACGATCAAGGTCGGGTGAAGGTGCGGTTATGGCCAACGGCGCAGGCCGATGAGGATCAACACAGCGGATTGTGGTTACCCATGGTGGTCACCACCCCCGATGGCCGAGTGGACCCTTCTCGCGTGCCGCTTGCGGGCAGCGAAGTGCTCGTCAGTTTTCTCGACAGCGACCCGGACCGCCCGGTGCTGTACGCCACGGCGAGCCATCCGCCTACGCCGCGGCCAGCCCGGCAGTCCAGATGCGATGACCGGTTGTTGCTCGACTGGCTGATCCGGCCGATGGACACATAAATGGCGGGCGGGCGGCTTGCCCGCGGACGCTGCAACGCGGCTTACCGCTCAGGCGCCAACCCAAAAAAGGCCTGAATCAAGCGTAAATCTCGCCGCCGTTCCATGCACCCCATCATGTGGCAGTTCACCAAGCCCTCCCCCATGATCGGCACCGCCGCCACCCGCGGGTCATGGCTGACTTCCACCGACGACACCACGCCAACCCCCAGTTGAGCCGCCACCGCCTCGGTCACGGCTTCGCGGCTATCCAGTTCCAGCAGCACCCGAGGGTTCACATTGGCCTGGTTGCAGGCTTGATCGAAGGTCCGCCGAGTGATCGAACCGGGTTCGCGCAGCACCATGATCACCTGATCCAGATCCTCGAGCGAAACGCCCCGGGTCTTCGCCCATGGATGGCCGGCCGGCACCAAGGCACACAGGCGTGACTCGCAGAGCGCCTGCAAATGCAGCCCCTTGCGCGGCTCGACCTCGGTCAGCACCGCCACGTCGGCATGCTCGGACAACAGCGCCGCGAGGGTTTCCTGGGCGTTGCCCAGGCGCAGGTTCACGGTGATCCCCGGATAACGGACGCGCAAGCTCGCCAGCATCGGCATGACCAAGTGCGGTCCGTCCGCCGCGACTTCCAGGCGCCCGGTGAGCAACTGCCGGTTCGCCTCCAGCATCACCTGCGCTTCCTCGGCGAGCCCGAACATCGCCCGGGTGATCGCCGCCAGCCTGGTGCCCTCTTCCGTCAATTCCACCCGTCGCGCGGTTCGGCGCAACAGCGTGACCTGGTAATGCTCCTCGAGGGCCTTGATGTGCCCGGTCACGGCCGGCTGACTGATGAACAGGCGCGCAGCCGCCCGGGTAAAGCTGCCCTCGCGGGCCACCGCATCGAAGGCACGCAACTGAAACAGGTTCATGAATAAGTCCTACTGATGGCTCGCATAACAACAAACAATTTGATTGATAAGTCGGCAAATTGCAATTTAGGCCCCGTAGCTTCCCCCCATCGATTGCGAGGACACGAGATTGAGTACCGCCGCACCCATCCTGCTCACCCCCGGCCCATTGACCACGTCCACCCGCACGCGCCAGGCGATGATGGTCGATTGGGGTTCATGGGATGACCGCTTCAACCAACTGACCGCCAACCTGTGCGAGCAGCTGCTGACAATCATCAATGGCGGCGCCAGTCACCATTGCGTGCCCCTGCAAGGCAGCGGCACCTTTGCGGTAGAAGCGGCAATCGGCACGCTGGTGCCCCGTGACGGTAAAGTTCTGGTGTTGATCAATGGCGCCTACGGCAAGCGCCTGGCGAAAATCTGCGAAGTGCTCGGTCGCGCATTCAGCACCTTCGAAACCGCCGAAGACGAACCGGTCACCGCCGCCAACGTCGACCGCCTGTTGCGCGGCGATACCGGCATCAGCCACGTTGCGCTGATCCATTGCGAAACCAGCACGGGCATCCTCAATCCCTTGGCGGACATTGCCCAGGTGGTGCATCGACAGGGCAAGCGCCTGATCATCGACGCCATGAGTTCCTTCGGTGCCCTGCCGATCAATGCGCAGCAGATCCCGTTCGACGCGCTGATCGCGGCCTCGGGCAAATGCCTGGAAGGCGTCCCAGGCATGGGTTTCGTCTTTGCCCGAAAGGAAGCGCTGGCCACTGCCGCCGGCCATTCGCGTTCGTTGGCGATGGATCTGCACGACCAGCACGCCTACATGATGAAGACCGGCCAATGGCGCTTCACCCCGCCAACCCATGTGGTCGCGGCGCTGCACGAGGCCTTGCTGCAATACGTCGAAGAAGGCGGCCTGCCGGCGCGGCACGCGCGTTATGCCGCCAACTGCCAGGCGCTGATGGAAGAGACGAGCAGGCTGGGCTTGCGCAGCTTTCTGCCCGCATCCATACAGGCGCCGATCATCGCCACCTTCCATGCACCGAAGGACCCGCGTTACCAGTTCAAGGAATTTTATGAACGGGTCAAGGCCAAGGGTTACATCCTCTATCCCGGCAAATTGACCCAAGTCGAAACCTTCCGCGTCGGCTGCATCGGCCACGTGCAACCGGCCGACATCCGTGCCGCCGTGGCGGCAATCGGCGAAGTGCTGCAAGAGATGGAAGTGACAGTCATCTAGACCCCAACCCATTCCCCCTGTAGGAGCGAGCATGCTCGCGATAGCAGTGTGTCAGGCAACATCCATGCTGAATGACAGACAGCAATCGCGAGCATGCTCGCTCCTACAGAGCGCTCAAACTCACCACAGGACTCGACCACCATGAACTACACCCACCCCACACAACTCCAGGCTGCCATCCTCGACTGGGCCGGCACCGTGGTCGACTTCGGCTCGTTTGCGCCGACGCAGATTTTCGTCGAAGCCTTCGCCGAGTTTGACGTTCAGATTTGCATCGAAGAAGCCCGGGGCCCGATGGGCATGGGCAAGTGGGACCATATCCGCACACTGTGCAATCTGCCGGAGGTTGCCGAACGCTATCGCAAGGTATTCGGTCGCACGCCGAACGACGATGACGTCACCGCGATCTATCAACGCTTCATGCCGCTGCAAATCGAAAAAATCGCCGAGCACTCGGCGTTGATTCCAGGCGCCCTGGACACCATCGCCCACCTGCGCCAGCAAGGGATCAAGATCGGCTCCTGCTCCGGCTACCCGAAGCAGGTCATGGACAAGGTCGTGGAACTGGCCGCCCACAACGGTTACGTCGCCGACCATGTGGTGGCCACCGATGAAGTCCCCAACGGCCGACCATGGCCAGCCCAGGCACTGGCCAACGTGATCGCACTGGGTATCGAGGACGTGGCGGCGTGCGTGAAGATCGATGACACCGTGCCTGGCATCCTTGAAGGTCGCCGTGCCGGGATGTGGACCGTCGCTCTGCTCTGCTCGGGCAATGCGCTGGGCCTTGACTACGACGGTTATCGAGCCCTCAACGGCGAGCAACTGGCCAGCGAACGCAAGCGCATCCAGGCCCTGTTCGCAAACTCACGCCCGCACTACATGATCGACACCATCGTCGAATTGCCGTCCGTGATCGCCGACATCAACCGGCGCCTGGCCAATGGTGAGATGCCGCAGAGCGCGTGATTCTGTGGGGGCGGGGTTTGTTGACCTGGCGCACAGGCAAAGACGCTTAAACAGGATTACAGTTAAGGCACACCGTCGCCCAAGAACGGTGGCTTGAGTTAACCCGTGAGGAACGTCGCATGCCCTGGAAAAACTCCGAGTCCCGCTACAGCACGGTCTCGATCACACTGCACTGGTTGATGCTGGTCCTGCTGGCACTGGTTTACGCCTGCATCGAATTTCGCGGAATCTTTCCCAAAGGCAGCGGCGGTCGAACGTTGATCGTCGAGTCGCACTTCATGCTCGGCCTCACGGTGTTCGTACTGGTGTGGCTCAGGTTGTTGGCCCGCAGCCTGGGCCCTGCACCGCAGATCTTCCCTGCCTCGCCGAAGTGGCAAACCACCCTCGCCCGGTTGATGCACTGGGCGCTGTACCTGTTCATGATCGTAATGCCGATTCTCGGGTGGCTGGTCACCAGTGCCAAAGGCAATCAAGTGATGTTCTACGGTTTTGACCTGCCGATGCTGGTCTCTGAAGACAAAGCACTGGCCAGGCAGATCCAGAACTGGCATGAACTGGGTGGCACCCTCGGCTACTGGCTGATCGGCCTGCATGCACTGGCGGGGCTTTATCATCACTATGTGGTGCGTGATAACACGTTGCTGCGCATGATGCCCAAGCGTAACTGATCACCTATCAGGCAAACCCTCGGCGGCCCTGCAAGCCGCCGGTGTGGATGAAGATCAAACGCATCCCTGTCTTGAATCGCCCAGCTTCGACTTGTTGCTTGAGCGCCAGCAGTGCCTTGCCGGTGTACAGCGGTTCGAGGGGAATGCCGCTGGCCGCTTCGGTCTGGGCGATAAACTCCAGCAACCCTGGATCAACGTTGCCGAAGCCTCCCCGGCTGGCGTCGAACAACTCATAGTGCGCTGGCGGCACTTGCGCCTCTCGCGCAATGGCTTCGACCTGCTGCGCCACACCATGATCATCAGGCACCGCCAGGGCTCCGTACACCGGATGCTCGCCGGCTTCAGCCAGCATCAACCCTGCCAGCGTGGTGCCGGTGCCACACGCCAGCCACCAGCCGTCATAGTCGCTCCAGCCCAGGCCCTTTAGTTGCGCGCCGACCATCGCCTTCAGCGGCATGCAGCCAATGGCGCCCGGCAAACCGCCGCCCCCTTCGGGCACCGGCCACAGGTCGGGGTACTGCGTCTGCCAGGGTTCCCAAAAACCCGGCTGATGCCGCGCGCGATAACCGCCGTAGCCCAACCAGTGCAACTGCATGCCCATCGCCTGCAAGTCGTTGACCGTTGGCGTGTCCTGCGCATGGCCGCGCAACAGCCCCACGGTGCGAAAACCCAGGCGTTGACCGGCGGCAGCCAATGCGTGCAAATGATTGGAATGGGCACCGCCCAGGCTGATGATGCCCTTTGCACCAGCGCGCTCAGCGGCCTTGAGGTGTTCGGTGAGCTTGAACCATTTATTGCCGCTGATGAGCGGGTCGATCTGGTCGAGGCGCAGGATGGCGAGTTCGATGTTGGCGGGGGTGAGCCAGTCCAGGTGGAGGCGTTCCAGGGGGGGTGGGGGAAACAT
>Ga0308165_1005269_pt1 | contig 12141 bp, 9 predicted proteins | sample PhyWR2_FD_201032 | JGI IMG/M metagenome (GOLD analysis project Ga0308165, IMG submission 201032) | Phyllosphere microbial communities from UC Gill Tract Community Farm, Albany, California, United States - DLSLW.R2 | ecosystem: Host-associated > Plants > Phyllosphere > Unclassified | place: USA... | reverse complement strand
CAAAACGGAGGCTTAGCTCAGCTGGTTCAGAGCATCTGCCTTACAAGCAGAGGGTCACAGGTTCGAATCCTGTAGCCTCCACAAAGCATCATTGACTGGTGCTTTTTTTTCGTTAGGGGGTTTAGCTCAGCTGGTTTAGAGCACTACCTCGACAAGGTAGGGGTCACTGGTTCGAACCCAGTAATCCCCACAATAAAAAAAAGCGTTCATCATGAACGCTTTTTTTTATGCATTGAATTGCCTGTAAATTTCGAAATTCCCTTTCAGGTAGTTAGTCTGCTTTGGGAATCTCTTGTGGTTATTTTATTGTTAGTTCTTCTTTTTACCTAGCTTAATGCCGTAACCTGTCGTCCATTCAATAAAGTCGGCTTTACCTCCATGGGCTTTAATAGAAACGCCAGCAAAGAAATCTTTGTAGACTTTATAGCGTACACCTATTCTAAGGTATATGGGCATGCTCTCGCCATTAAATTTGTTGCGATGCAGGTAGGCCCCTACATTTCCGTTGATATACAATCTGGAGTTTAAAACATGGTCGATGTAGAACGCTGGTCCATACGAAAATAAGGCTGAAAATTTGCCAGCTTTGTCGCCTGCCACCTTTTCATCATTCCCGCTGGCAGAATAGAATGCATCAACCCCAGCGCCGAGGCGCCATTTGTAGCCCAAATGTCTGCTATAATAAGCTCCCAACATCGATTTAAAATATTGGCTATCATGCTCCCGATCGATCTGCTTGAAACCAAAGGCATAATTGAAATGTAGCTCTTCGGTTTTCTCCATCGGGGGAATATGCGTTTTTCTGTAGTCAAATGGCTTGTCTGTTGGTGTATACGAAACGGATAAACTCAAAGGGACGAGATTTATCCCTGTATTGGGTAATGCCAGTGCTCCATTGCTGAAGTGGTGAAATGCCGCGCCAGCACCAACCTGAAAATGTTTGTTTAACCGATAGTTGGCCTGAATTCCGAAATCAATAAAAACGTTGTTTTTACTGCCGATAAGGAGGTTGAAAGGGTTATCTTCTTCGTTATAGGGGTTGAATCTGCCGGAGAGACCGAGGGCAATCCGATAATTGAAATTCCATCTCGAATTTACTTTTGGTCGAATGGGGATAGCCACAAAGCCGTATGCAGCAAAAGGCTGGCCCAGATGTTCCTGTCCAAAGGTGCTGCTATAGATACCGATACCGTAGATCGGATAGTTGTACAGTTCATTGTAGATGCTTTTTATTGAATCTTGAAACTGGGTTTGAAAACCTACTCTGAAATTTAACCCATTATAGTAAGAATCAGCTAGTGTTTCTTTCGAGCGTTCATTGAATTTAAGTTCGCCGCCGCTTTCATGTTCAAGTTGAAATATAAGTCTCTTCTTGGCTGGGATAAGGCTTTGTAAAGTGTCTGTTGAAGTTTCTATTCGAGGTGTAACCTGGGCTGTGGTACGAAAGGAAAGCAGTGCCAAGGTTACAAAAGCAAGTATTCTTGATGTCATGAAATAAAACGTTAGCGTTTTTTAAAATTTTTGCAAAAGTAAGCATGATATACCATTGTAACAAAAGTATTTAAACGGATGGGATATAAAGGTATCAAAACTGCCCGTTTTTAGCTACAGCTTTTTAATCCGACACAGGGAATTGTGCCCTTCGTTGTCACGATATCAAATGGATAAATAATTGTGGGTTATGCCTTTAATTATATTGCATATAAAAAGCAATTTATCTAAGTTTGAGCTGAAAAGAAAAAGGAAATATGATTAAAAACCTATTTAGAATTACTGCTGTTACGTTTGTACTAACAACAGCGGGGGGTGCTTTGTTTGCTCAGCACGCCAAATTTAATTGGAAAGAAGCATCTGAAGGGGGGTATACCTACAAGTACGTAACCAACGATCCTACTCATTCGCGGTTCTATAAGTTAAAAAATGGCTTAACTGTAATATTGAGTCCCACCAAAAAGGAACCCCGTATTCAAACGTACATCGCTACAAAGGCGGGTAGTAAAACAGATCCGAAAGATCATACTGGTTTAGCGCATTATCTGGAGCATATGCTATTCAAAGGAACAGATCAATTTGGGTCGAAAGACTGGAACAAAGAAAAGCCGCTGCTGGACCAGATTGATGCGCTCTATGAGAAATACAATAGTACAACAGACGAAACCGAACGGAAAGCAATTTATAAGGAGATTGATCAAGTGTCTGGAGAGGCTGCTAAATATGCGATAGCCAATGAGTACGATAAATTGATGGCGTCGATGGGGGCCGAAGGAACGAATGCTTTCACTTCATTTGAACAGACTGTTTATCAAGAGCAAATTCCTAGCAATGTGCTGGATAAATATCTGGCAGTGCAGGCGGAAAGGTTTAGAAATCCGGTATTGCGCTTGTTTCATACCGAGCTTGAAGCTGTTTATGAAGAGAAAAATATAAGTCTCGATAAAGATAATCGTAAGGCCGTGGAATCGATGTTTTCAGCGGCTTTTCCTGATAATAATTATGGAAAGCAGACCACAATTGGGACTGTTGAGCATCTTAAAAATCCGTCGTTGAAGGCAATTCGGGAGTATTTCCATACGTATTATGTCCCTAATAATATGGGTGTTATTATGTCGGGTGATTTTGATCCTACTGAGGTCGTTAAAAAAGTGGATAAGAGCTTTGCTTTTATGCAGCCCAAAGAGATTCCTGCCTACACTTTTGATGCTGAAAAACCAATTTTGACACCTATTGTCCGTGAGGTCAAAGGTCCGGATGCAGAGTTTATGCTGATGGGATTCCGTTTTCCGGGTGCTGCAACGAAGGATGCCCGCATGCTCAATTTGATGAGTCAGATCTTGACGAACGGATCTGCGGGTCTGATCGATCTGGATTTGGTGAAGAACCAAAAATTGTTGGGTGCTGGTGCTTTTCCTTACGTATTAAAAGATTATTCCTTGCTGCTACTACAAGGTAATCCTGGTCAGGGACAGCGCTTGGAAGAGGTAAAGCAGCTACTGTTGCAAGAATTGGCGAAATTGAGAAAAGGTGATTTCTCGGATGATCTGATAACCGCAATTGTCAATAATGCAAAGAAAGATGAAATTAAACAGAACGAAAGCTATGGCGACCGCGCTGAATCATTGATGGATGCCTTTACTTCTGGTCAAGATTGGGCATCTGTTGTGGGGTATTCGGATGAGTTAAATAAGATTACCAAGCAAGATGTGGTGGACTTTGCAAACAAATACCTGAACGACAATAATTATGTTGTCGTTTATAAACGTAAGGGGGTGGACAACAGTGTGGTTAAGGTTGTTAAACCAGAGATTACGCCTGTAACGGTCAATCGTGACGACCAGTCTGATTTCCTAAAGCGGGTTGAAGCAATGCCGGAGGATAAAATCCAGCCGGTATGGGTAAATTATGATAAAGCTATTCAGAAAGCTACTGCAAATGGACTGCCTGTGCTGGCTGTAAAGAACTCAGATAATGAGCTGTTTTCCCTGTCTTATCGTTTTGATGGTGGAAAATGGGGTAATAAGTTATTGGCTTTAGCTGCTGGTTATCTTGAATTTTTGGGTACAAAGGATAAGTCAAGTGAACAGTTTAGCAAAGATTTTTATCAATTAGCTTCTGATTTTTCGGTGTCTGCCGGTAACGAAGAGACCATGGTGTCGATTTCGGGTTTAAATTCAAACTTCACGGCCACATTGAACTTGATCCAAGATTTGTTGCGCAATTGTGTTGCTGACCAGGAAGCTTTCAAAATGTATATTGCCCGTGCAAAAAAAGCGAGAGCAAATGCGAAAGAAAGCAAGACTGCAATCATGGAGGGCTTGAAATCCTATGCAAAATATGGTGCTAAAAATCCATTTAATAATGTGTTTACAGATGCTGAATTGGATGCTTTAAAAGCGGAAGACTTGGTGAAGGTGTTGCACGATTTGGTTAATATGAAGCATACAATGCTTTATTTTGGTCCGTTATCGGCTACGGAATTTGTGGCGAAAGCGAAGCCTTTAAAACAAAGTACCGGAGCCTACGTAGCGGCAAAAAAGGCGGTTGTGTTTGAAGAGTTACCAACAACCAAGAATCAGGTGCTTTTTGCTGATTTTGATATGAAGCAAGCTGAGGTGTTTTGGTATAGAAGTTCAGAAGCTTACGACAGTGCCCTGACGCCTACAGTTTCGTTATTTAATAATTATTTTGGCGGCGGCATGGGAAGTATTGTTTTTCAGACTATCCGTGAGTCAAAAGCGTTGGCATATTCCACTTATGCTTATTATGGCCAACCGTATAAAAAAGGCAATCGGTATACGGTAGGAGCTTACGTCGGCACACAGGCAGATAAGTTTAACGATGCGATTAAAGGCATGAACGAGTTGTTGGATGTATTGCCTGAAAGTGCTAAAGGACTGGATATCGCGAAAGTTAGTCTAGAAAAGTCAATTGCCAGTGAGCGTGTGTTGAATGCTGCTATTTTAGGGAGTTATTTGGCAGCACAACGCTTGGGAAATACAACTGATATTCGTAAAGTCGTCTACGAAGAGGCACCGAAATTAACGTATGACAATCTGCATGCTTTTCATAAAAAGGAAATGAGTCAAAAGCCCTATGTTTATTGTATCGTAGCGAAAGAAGACAGTCTTAAGCCAGCTGATCTCGCCAAATTAGGCGAAGTTAAGAAGCTGGATCTAAAAGAGATTTTTGGGTATTAGCTCAGCCGCTATTAGCGTAGCCTTTATACACCTGAGAGAAGCCTTCAGTGATACTGAAGGCTTCTTTTGGTATGGGGTTATTAGAATCGGATAATTTCATCAATCTGCTCATTGATGAATTGCAGTGTATCTTCCTTAAATAACTCTCCGTCATCATTCAATTCATTCTGAACGCCGGGTATAAAAATCTTGAGTGGAAGTACATGCATTCTTAAATAGTTGCATATCCCAGTGAGATGATCGATTCCACGGAGGTTGCCATAGCGTCCAGAAGATAGTCCGACCAATGCAACTTTCTTGTGATAAAAGCTGATCGGAAATGTGCAGCAGTCAATAAAAAGCTTGAGTGCTCCGGGTATACTTCCGTTGTATTCTGGGGCGATGAAGATAAACAGTTCCGCTTTACTGACCTTTTCTTGGATAGGTTCGAATGCTGTGCTTCTTTTGCCATAAAGATCTGTCTCTAAAATGTTTGCTGGTAGATCTTCCAAAGAAAAAATGTCACTTTCAATTGACTTACGATCAAGTATTTGCTTGTAGCACTTTGCTATTTTTAACGTCTTGCTATTGGGGCGGTTTGTTCCGGATATTATTAAAATCATTGTGTTGTTGGTACTTATAAAAAGCGCAATTTCAAAGTGGATACATATCTCGATTTTTTGTATCTTAGCATCCTGAGGATATGTGCTTTTGCTTCGTCAAAAGTACGAAATATGCTGAACTTGTTCTGTTAATTTGAGTTGCGGATAGAGATTTTGGCAAATTGATCTTCAAAAAAGTGACATGTGGGATAAAATGACATTTTAATTAAGAAAGATTTTCATTCAGATGGGAAAAGTAATTGCAATCGCAAATCAAAAGGGTGGGGTCGGAAAAACCACAACGTCAATTAATTTGGCGGCTAGTTTGGCGGTTTTAGAATATAAAACATTGTTAGTGGATGCAGATCCTCAAGCAAACTCTACTTCTGGGATTGGCTTTGACCCGCGTACAATCACCGCAAGTGTATATGAATGTTTGGTAAATGATTTGGATCCCCGGGAGGCTATCCAATCGACAGAAACGCCAAATCTTGACCTTTTGCCTGCTCATATCGATTTGGTTGGGGCAGAAATTGAGATGATCAATATGCATGAAAGGGAGTACAAGATGAAAAAAATCTTGGATCAGGTGAAACATGATTATGATTTTATTATCATTGACTGTTCGCCTTCTTTGGGCTTAATTACAATCAATGCACTGTCTGCTTCGGACTCCGTCATCATTCCTGTACAGTGCGAATACTTTGCTTTAGAGGGTCTTGGTAAATTATTAAACACGATTAAGATTGTTCAAAATCGTTTAAATACGAGCTTGGAGATTGAAGGGATTTTGTTGACCATGTACGATGTCCGTTTGAGGCTGTCTAATCAGGTGGTCGAGGAAGTGAAAACACATTTCACGGATTTAGTTTTTGATACGATTATTCAGCGGAATACCCGTTTGAGCGAAGCTCCAAGTTTTGGAATTTCTGTTATCATGCATGATGCGTCCTGTAAAGGGGCAATCAATTATTTGAATTTGGCGCGTGAGATCTTACAGAAAAACGGGCATCTTAGTGAAATGAATAAAACAGTAACCGCATAATATGGCAGCACATCAGCGTAAAACAGGACTGGGAAGAGGTTTAGGTGCGCTATTAAACGATAGTGTAGAAGTTCCTGCTAAAAGTAATCAGCAAGTGGAAGAAGCTCCTCAAGTTACAACCACAGCTGTAAAAACAACGAATGAGAATGGCAGTATTAGCCATGTCCGTGTAGAAGAAATAGCTGTCAATCCTTTTCAACCGAGAACAGAATTTGACCCGGTTGCCTTACAGGAACTGTCGGAATCTATTCGTCTACAGGGGTTAATTCAACCCATCACCGTACGTAAAATTTCGGATGGTAATTATCAATTGATTTCCGGCGAACGTCGTCTCCGTGCTTCACGTTTGGCTGGCATTACCGAAATTCCAGCATATATCCGTACAGCCAACGACCAGCAGATGCTGGAAATGGCTTTGATTGAGAATATCCAGCGGGAGAACTTAAATGCGATTGAAGTAGCCTTGAGTTTTCAGCGCATGATTGAGGAGTGTAATTTAAAGCAGGAAGAGCTGGGAGAGCGTGTGAGTAAAAACCGGTCTACTGTCACAAATTATCTTCGTTTATTGAAACTTCCGCCTGTCATTCAAGCGGCGATACGGGATGGAGCATTGACCATGGGACATGCTCGCGCATTGATTAATATTCCTGAAGTTGATAAGCAGCTTTATATCTTTAAGTTGATTATTGATCAAGGTTTATCTGTTCGTAAGGCCGAGGAATTGGTTCGTGAACTACAAAAAGGTGGTAAGAAAAAGGCTGGAAAGGATAAAGCTCCGATGTCTTTTCAACTACAGAAAATTGAAGATGATCTGGCATCTAAATTCTCTTCGCGTGTCAAATTGAATCTCAAGAGTACCAAAGGGAAAGGTGCTATCGAGATCCCTTTTGAATCAGAGGATGATTTGAGTCGCATTCTAGAATTATTAGATTGGTAATATGGCCAAATTAATAAGCTTGATACTTGCAGTGTTTGCGCTGGCGATAGTACATGGGCAGACGGTGGATTCCATTGCGAAGAAACAAGTGGCACCTGTAAAAATAGATAGCATAAAGCAAAAAGGGGTACAGGATACTGTAAAGAAAGAATCTAGGAAAGAACGTAAAAAGCGGGAGAAAGAGGAAGCTAAGGCAAAGGAGAAGGTGGTGTTCAAAGATTCGACCCGCTTGGCTATTGAAGCAAAAAATAAGCAAGCCTGGAAACGTTCTTTGGTTCTTCCCGGATGGGGACAATATACAAATGGAGGCGTTTGGTGGATAAAGGTCCCTGCAATTTATGGCGGGTTATTGACAACTGTGCTTGTTTTTGATTTTAATAACCGTTATTATAAAGAATTGTTGGGGGTATTGCAAGACAAGGCTCTTGGAAGGCCAATCGATCCATATTATCTCAACGTTTCCGAGCAGTCTATCATTCGTGCAAAAGATAATGCGCGGCGAGATCGCGATCTCATGGTGCTTCTTACTTTGGGAGTGTATGGCCTTAACGTCGCCGAAGCCTATATCGACTCGATGCTTAAATATCGTTGGAGCATTGGTGATGATAAGCCTAAAAAGACTGCTTTATTAATTGGACCGACTCTAATGGATGCCAGTCTCGCGTCGGGAACTTATTCGTTTAAACCAACTGTTGGACTTAAATTGACCATGAAATTCAATTAAAATCTGATTTCTTCAACCTCATATTTCGATCGAAAATGACTGTTGATGTGGGGATGTATAATCTGAATTTCAGTAATATTAGTTTTACACGGTCTGTAAGATCAAGGATTATGGTTTTTAAATAGGGGTATTTCATTGAAATTTTTTAATTTTAAAAATAAACTATACTTTTTTCTGAATATATGAACATCATTCTCTTGGGATATGGCAAAATGGGGCAGATTATCGAAAGATACGCACTAAAAAGAGGCCATCAAATTTTTTTAGTTGTGGATGAACATAATCGTCCTAACCTGACTGCTGATGATATGAGAGGAGCTGATGTCGCGATAGACTTTAGTGTGCCTTCTGCAGCATTGGATAATATAAATCTTTGTCTGGAAGCAGGGGTGCCTATTGTGGTAGGGACAACGGGCTGGTACGATCAATTGGAAGATGTTAAGGCGAAGTGTTTGGCGTTTGGAGGTTCGATTTTGTACGGGTCTAACTTTTCTATCGGTGTGAACGTGTTTTTCCATATCAATCGCATGTTGGCAAAAGCATTACAACCTTACAAGCAATATGATGTTCAAGTCGAGGAAATTCACCATATCCACAAATTGGATGCTCCGAGTGGTACCGCAATAACCATTGCTGAGGGGATATTGGAGAATAGTGATGTGAAGACCAACTGGGTGAATACTGTCGTTGGCGAGCAAGATGAAATTATTCCAAAGCCCCAAGAACTTTTGATAGAAAGTCATCGCATTGAAGAAGTTCCGGGAACACATACGGTACTTTATAGTTCGGAGGTTGACCAGATAGAATTTAAGCATACTGCACATAGCCGTGATGGCTTTGCTTTGGGTGCTGTTGTTGCTGCGGAATGGTTAAATGGTAAAAAAGGCTTTTATCAAGTTACAGAGATTTTTGATTTTAATAAATAGTACTAATTAGTAGTTTATGGGCTTAATTATATTTGCGGTTTTAACAGCAATATCGGGATATGGGTTGTGGCAATTGTTTGTTAAAGCTGGCAGAAATGGCTGGGAAGCGATCGTTCCTTTTTACAGCCAGTATATTCAGGCAAAATTGATGGGGAGACCGCTGTGGTGGGTAATATTATTGCTCGTTCCAATTGTCAATGTCTTTATTTTCTATAATCTTTATCTTGATTTTATCCATTGTTTTGGGAAGCGTCGTTTTTGGGAGAATGCGGCTGCGGTTTTAGTCCCTTTTATCGTGCTGCCCATGTGGGCAAAGGATAATAATGTGCGTTTTTTGAACGGCCTGTACGCTAAGAATCTGAAAGCTGCTAGTCAGGAAGGCATTGTAATGACTGAAGAGAAGCGTGCCGAAATAGCCCTTGAATCCTATAAAGAGTATAAAATTAAATATCCATACAAAAAGTCTATGGTACGCGAATGGGCTGATGCTATCGTATTTGCCACTGTCGCAGCGTCCCTTATTCGTGGTTTTCTGATCGAAGCTTATATGATTCCGACAGGATCTATGGAACGTACCTTGTTGGTTGGCGATTTCTTATTCGTCAGCAAGTTGAATTATGGGCCACGTATTCCTAATACGCCGATTGCTTTTCCTTTTGCGCATCATACCATGCCCATTACAGGAGGGAAAGCATATTCTGAATTGATCGAACTCCCTTATAAACGTCTACCTGGATTTCAAAAGATTGAGCGCAATGATGTGGTCGTCTTTAATTTTCCCGCTGGTGATACTGTCGCCCTCGAAAACCAAAATGCAAGTTATTATGATCTTGTTCGAGCGTATGGCTGGCAGACCGTGAATTCGCAGTTTACGATTCAGGCAAGGCCGATTGATAAGCGTGAGAACTATATTAAACGTTGTGTGGGATTGCCAGGGGATAAGATTTCCATGAAAGATGCCAAGCTTTTTGTAAATGATCAACCGGGATTTGATCCTCCTGAAAGTCAATTGGACTATCTGGTATTAACGGATGGTACACCCTTAAATATGGAAAGGTTAAAGGAGTTGAGAATTGAAGCAGTAGGTGGCGATCAGCAGCCTGGGGTCTATCAGTTGTTCATGACTCAAGATGAGCTGGCCATTGTAAAGTCCTGGTCGAATGTCAAAGAAATCAGAAGGAGCCCCGTTGGAGAAGGTGCTTATCCATATGATGCGCAATATAAATGGAATTTTGATAATTTTGGACCGATTTTAATTCCGAAAAAAGGTTGGTCAGTTGCTTTAAATGAGCAGACTTTACCCATCTATGAAAGAGCTATCCGCGTGTATGAGAATAATAAGCTTGAAAAGCGGTCGGATGGAATCTATATCAATGATGTTAAAGCAGATCACTATACATTTAAAATGGATTACTTTTGGATGATGGGTGACAATCGGCATAATTCGCTAGATTCAAGGGGATGGGGATTTGTTCCTGAGGATCATATTGTTGGAAAGGCTTTATTTACTTGGATGAGCTGGGATGACATTGGTACGGGACTCTCGAAAATTCGCTGGAATCGAATCTTTAAGGGCATTCATTAATCGGTGCAAATCAACATGCTAGCCTTCTGATCTGAAGGTAATAAAAAGGGCTTTCGTTAAGAGAGGGCACTGAAAAAGTCTCAAGTTTTTAATGAGTCCTAAAGAAATGACTGAGTATCGGGTTTACCTTACTCGGTCATTTTTGTTTAAAGGATTTCTGGAAGTTTGTTTTTTTAATTGCCTTACTGAAGATTTAGTCGCCTAGGACTTGCTATTTGAGTTTTAAGCATCGCATCTAGGCTATTTTTGAGGTAATATTCCTCCTTTTCAGATCAATTTCAGGATTCTTTTCAAGTTTACAGTGAAGATGGCCAATGCACCCTGCATTTCCATGTTTTGGATGCCATAGGAATCAGCTCTGCCATAACCATGCACATTCTTGAGCTCACTGTTCTTGGCTTCAATTTTATACCTTTCCTTAGACTTGCTCCGGTAATGATTGGTTTGCTGGAAAGCCATCTGTTCTTTATGGAGTTCGGATTTAATGGTTATTGAATAGGTTTTTGTTTTTGAGCCTTCCCTGTAACATCCTTCCCTGAGAGGACAAACCTTACATTTCTCCACATCAAAGTAATACGTGTCTACTTGATTTTCACCAATGTTCTTTTTGCCCTGACGGGCCTTTCTGATTGCCAGGTGGTCTGCTGGACAGACAAACATCCCTGCATCTTTATTGTAGTGAAAGTGATCGCCTTCTTTCCTGAATCCCTGGCTGACTGCCGGATTCAATTTAGCTATGATATCAATGTCCTGCTCTTTTGCCAGCCGAAGGTTGTCTTTTCCAGAATATGCAGCATCGCCTATTATCGTGTCCACTTCCATTCCATTCTGCCTACTGATCTCCAGTAACTGGGGGAGTTCCGCTCCATCACCTTTCTCGCCCGTGGTAACCACCGCTGCCGTGATGATGCGTTCCTCTGTCATCGCCAGATGTGTTTTATAGCCAAAGAAACTACTGTCCACTGATTTGTGTCCAAGCCTGGCCTGACCATCTTTGGAGAGCAGATAGTATTCTTTTGTGTCCTCAATGGTTTCCTTCAACAGGTTCAGCTTTTCCTTTACAGCCGGTATTTCACTGATAGATTGATCCTGATCCAGCACCCTTTGTAATTCCCTGCAATAGGCAAGCTCTTGGTATAGGTCGCCCGATTCGTTCTTGTCTGGTAGATTCTCCTTGTAATCCTCATCAATCTGATATATCGCTTTTCTTAATAACTTGGAGCGTTCCCTGAGTACTTCCAATGCTGTATATGGGTTCGATCTGGAATGGGTATGGGTCGCGTCTACGATGATGGATTTCGATTTGATAATACCCTTTTCAAGAGCGATCGTTACGGTCTTGTTGATCAACAGGTTCAATAAATCCATGTCCTTTAATCGTAGTTTACGGAATTTGGTAAGCGAACTTGGATTGATCACATCCTCTTCAGGAGCCATCTCAAGAAAGTATTTAAAGGACATATCGTATCTGGAACGCTCAACGACATCAACATCCGAAACGGTGTAGATCGTCTTTAACAGGAGGTATTTGAACATCTTGATTGGACTTTCAGCGTTGCGTCCATTGGTATGGCAATACTTCTCCAAAAGCTCGTCATGGATAAAGCTGAAATCGATTAGGTCGTTGATTTTTCGAAGTAGATTGTCTT
>Ga0308165_1005268_pt1 | contig 12143 bp, 6 predicted proteins | sample PhyWR2_FD_201032 | JGI IMG/M metagenome (GOLD analysis project Ga0308165, IMG submission 201032) | Phyllosphere microbial communities from UC Gill Tract Community Farm, Albany, California, United States - DLSLW.R2 | ecosystem: Host-associated > Plants > Phyllosphere > Unclassified | place: USA... | reverse complement strand
CAATCTACCGAAGAATTGATTCAGCTTGCACAAAACCAGATTAATGAAATTGACAAATGAGCATTGATATCAAATATAAACCAGAATTACCCAAAACCAAACAACCCATTATAATTATTGGTGCTGGCGGCATTGTAGCCGATGCACATCTCCCTGCCTATAAAATTGCAGGTTTTGAGGTCCACGGCATTGTAAACAGAACCAAAGAACGGGCGCAGAAACTGGCAGATGCCTTCGATATTCCAAACGTGTACAATTCGGTTGATGAAGCGGTAAGGCTTGCACCTGCAAACGCTGTATACGATTTAACCATCATGCCCGAACAATATATTGAAACGCTAAAACAGTTGCCTGATGGCAGTGCTGTACTGATCCAAAAACCCATGGGTGATGATTTTACTCAGGCAAAGGAAATCCTCGAGCTGTGCAGATCCAAAAACTTAAAAGCCGCTATAAACTTTCAATTGCGATTTGCCCCATTTGTAAGTGCTGCAAAATACCTGATCGATAAAGGATTAATAGGTGAGTTGTATGATATGGAAGTTCGCGTAACTATTAAAACGCCTTGGGAGATTTTCCCTCACGTAATTATTCATCCGCGTTTAGAAATTCAGTACCATAGCATTCACTATGTAGATTTAATTCGCTCGTTTTTGGGTAATCCGGAAAGTATTCTGGCTAAAACCCTTAAACATCCGGCTAAAAGTTTATCATCATCACGTTCTACCATTTTATTCGATTATGGCGATACTATGCATGCCGTAATTAACACCAATCATGATCACGATTTCGGTCCAAATCACCAGGAAAGTTATATTAAATGGGAGGGAACAAAGGGGGCAATTGTAGCTAAAATTGGCTTATTGATGGATTATCCGCATGGCGTACCTGATGTTTTTGAATATTGTATTGTAGAGGATGGAAAACAAGCAGAATGGGAAACCGTTAAACTGGATGGTTCCTGGTTTCCTGAAGCTTTTATCGGCACAATGGCCAATTTAATGCGGTACAATGAAGGATCAACCGATATATTGCATACCAGTGTAGAAGATGTAATTCAAACCATGGCAGTTGTAGAAAGTGCATACAAATCGAGTGATATTGGTGGGGTTAAAGTTAAAGAGCAGTTAAATAATTAATTAAATCGTCATTGCGAGGCAGGGATTGAGCGAGCTGAAGCAATCTATTTTGCGAGAAAGATTGCTTCGTTTCGATGAAAAATCGAAAACTCGCAATGACGGATTATAAACTGAATCGTCCTCGTTTGTAACGAGGATGTACGAGAAAAGCGATTGTATCGCTTATAATATTATATATAACTGAATCGTCCTCGTTTGTAACGAGGATGTATGAGAAAAGCGATTGTATCGCTTATAAGAAAAAAAAATTATGTATTTCAAATCAACATTTTTTGAAGATTACCAATTACAGGATAAGCGCAAAACCTTAGGTCGTACCATAACTGAAACCGATTTTGTTGTGCATGCAGGCCATACAGGCGATTTTTTTCCGCACCATATGGATGCAGAATGGTGTGCTACACAACCCTTTAAGCAACGAATCGCACATGGAACCATGATTTTTAGCATCGGAATCGGTTTAACAGCATCAGAAATTAATCCCGAGGCAATGAGCAAAGGATATGATAAACTACGTTTTGTAAAACCAATTTTTATTGGCGATACCATCCACTCCGAAATAACCATTTCTGAAAAAGGAGATAGCAAAAGGCCAGAATATGGCACCGTAACCGAGCACGTTGAAATCATCAACCAACACGGAATAGTGGTACTCGTATGCGACCACCTTTTAGTAGTGAAGAAAAAGTGAGATAAATAGTCATTGCAAAGAATAACGACGCGGCAATCTTTTTTGTCAATTCAAACAAAAAACCAAATATAATGAACCACAGCACACAACCAGAAATTATAACCGAGGGCGATTCCTCATCAAGGAAGAAGTATTTATTGCCATTTATACTTGTAATCAGTTTGTTTTTCCTTTGGGGAATGGCACATAACCTCGATTCAATTCTGATTCCTCACCTAAAAAAAGCCTGTAATTTAAATAATAAACAATCAACCTTAATTGATACCTCTGTTTTCTTCGCTTATTTTCTAATGGCTATTCCAGCCGGAATAATTTTAAAAAAATGGGGATATAAAGCCACTATGATTGCTGGTTTATTGGCATTTGCTTTCGGTGCATTCCTATTTGTGCCTGCTGCAAATAATTTATCTTACATAACATTTTTGATAGCACTTTTTATTATTGGTTGTGGCTTAACCATGCTCGAAACTTCAGCAAATCCTTATGCAGCCGTATTGGGCGATCCTGCAAAGGCAACAAGCAGATTAAATTTAGCTGCATCTTTTAACGGATTGGCAGCAATGGTTGCCCCAATGATTGGTGGTTTATTTATCCTCTCGGGTAAATCTCACACAAAAGATGAACTGGCTGCTATGACCGACGTTAGCCGAAATAACTACTTCTTGGAAGAGGCTGCATCGGTGAAAACGCCCTATATTACACTAGGAATAGTGCTATTGGTTATCGCCGCGATATTCTACTTTATAAATCTTCCCGAAATTAAAACGAAAAGCATTGATGGTGAGGCAAAGGGAAGCTTTTTCGGTTCGTTACGCCACAAACATTTAAGATGGGCTGTTATAGCACAGTTTTTCTATGTGGGCGCACAGGTTTGCGTAACCAGTTTCTTTATTAGAATGGCGCAACAGGGAGGAGGTTTTGATGAAAAAACCGCTGCATCATACTTAGTAGTTTATGGATTTCTATTTACCGCAGGCCGTTTTGCCGGTACAGCGCTTTTGCAATTTATATCCTCTCATAAATTGCTCACCATTTATGCCGTTATATCAATTTTATTGTGTTTAGTGGCCATATTAGGTAAAGGTTCATATGTGGTTTATGCCTTGGGTGCAATAGGCTTTTTTATGTCGATTATGTTCCCGACCATTTTCGCATTAGGAATTGAGGGTATTGGAGACGATACCAAACCAGGTTCGTCATGGTTAATTATGTCTATTGTGGGTGGGGCTATTTTACCCTTTGGAATGGGAAGTTTAATCGATATGTATGGAGATAATATTCAGATCGGTTACAGCATTCCACTGGTGTGTTTTGTTATTATTCTTTATTTCGGTTTAAGAGGGTATAAAATAGCGCACAAATAATATCATCATTGAATAAGAGGAGCTAAAAGCAATCTATTCTCTAATAAAGATTATTTCGAGGGTTAAAAGCCCCTTGGTATTTAAAGAAAATTAAAAATGAAATTTAGGTTTAGCAAGATTTTAATATTCATGCTGTTGTGGAGCTTTTTTTTGGCTGTAAATGCTCATGCGCAACAGAATGAAAATGCTAAACCCTGGGTATTTTGGTATTGGGTTAAAGGTGCGGTTTCCAAAGCCGGCATCACAGCCGATCTTGAAGCTATGAAATCTAATGGTATTGGAGGAGCTTATTTAATGAGTATCCAGGGACCCGATAAAACGCCGGTTTATTCGCCACCTGCAGTTCAGTTAACACCCGAATGGTGGAAAATGGTTGAATTTGCCATGAGTGAGGCGAAAAGGTTAGATCTGAAATTAGGTATGCATGTGAGTGATGGTTTCGCCCTGGCCGGTGGACCTTGGATTACACCAGAACTTTCCATGCAAAAGATGGTATGGTCGAAGATAACTATCAATAATTCAAGCACTAAAATCACTTTACCTCAACCTGAATCAAAAGAAAATTATTATAAAGATATAGCAGTTTATGCGTATCCATCTCCCGTAGGGGAAAATATTTCTACCAGAACGGTTATCCCAAAAATTACAGCAAGCAATGGTGCTGATGCCACTGGTTTGGTTCAACCTGGCAATAAGAAAAACTTTGGTTCAAATGAACCATGCTACATCCAATATGAATTTGCCAAGCCTTTTACTTGCAAAACGATAACCATCAAAGTTAGTGGCAACAATTATCAGGCACAGCGTTTAGCCATCGAAACAAGTAATGACGGTAAAGTTTTCCGTTCGATTGGGAGGTTAGAACCACCTCGTCATGGATGGCAAGACACCGATGAAGATGTTACACACTCCATCAAGCCCACTACAGCCAAATTTTTCCGTTTTATTTATGATAAAAAAGGATCAGAACCAGGTTCAGAAGATCTGGATGCGGCTAAATGGAAGCCATCATTAAAACTGGTCAATTTGGAGCTATCATCCGAAGCGAAAATCAACCAATTTGAAGGTAAAAACGGATCAGTTTGGCGGGTAAGCAAAAGAAGTACTGACGCTGAAATTGCCAGGAATTTATGCGTACCGTTGAATAAAATTATTAATCTTTCCCGTAAATTAAATAAAGACGGGATTTTAAACTGGAAAGCACCGAAAGGCAATTGGACAATTTTGAGAATTGGCCATACTTCAACCGGACATACCAACGCAACCGGTGGCGGTGGAAAAGGATTGGAATGTGATAAATTTAATCCAGATGCAGTAAAATTACAATTCGAGAATTGGTATGGTGAAGCTTTAAAGCATGGTGGACCCGAAATCGCTAAAAAAGTTTTGAGTGTTTTCCATGTAGACAGTTGGGAGTGTGGCAGTCAGAATTGGTCGCCAGTGTTTAAAGCTGAATTTTTAAAACGTAGAGGTTACGATTTAACGCCTTATTTACCCATTATGACTGGGTTACCGGTAGAAAGTGCCGCAGTTTCTGAAAATTTCCTTTACGATGTAAGAAAAACCATTTCAGAATTGGTGGTTGATCAATTTTATAAAACTTTGGCGCAATTGGCCAAAGAAAAAGGAGTAATATTTACGGCCGAAAGTATTGCACCAACCATGATGAGTGATGGTTTAATGCATTACAAAACTGTCGACATTCCCATGGGTGAGTTTTGGTTAAACAGCCCTACACATGATAAACCGAACGATATGTTAGATGCCATTTCTGGCGCACATATTTATGGGAAAAACATAATTCAGGCCGAAGCTTTTACTACCGTCCGTATGGATTGGAACGAAAGTCCAGCCAATATGAAAACCTTACAGGATCGTAATTATGCCCTCGGAATCAATAAATTGGTATATCACGTTTTTACCCATAACCCCTGGACAGATCGGAAACCTGGAATGACTTTAGATGGCGTTGGCCTATATTTCCAACGCGACCAAACCTGGTGGAAAGCAGGAAAAGCATGGATAGAATATGCAGAACGTACTCAAAATTTACTACAACAAGGAAAACCAGTTGTAGATATAGCCGTTTTTACGGGTGAAGAATTACCCCGCCGTTCTGTTTTACCAGATCGTTTGGTTGAAACCTTACCCGGAATTTTTGGTGCAAAAGTAGTGGCGGCTGAAAAGAAACGCCTCGCAAATGTTGGTGAACCTTTACGGCAAATCCCATCCGGTGTAACCCATTCTGCAAACATGGCCGACCCTGAAAATTGGGTAAATCCGTTACGGGGCTATGCTTACGATAGTTTTAATCCTGATGTATTGAAAACAGCAAGCGTTAAAAATGGCAATGTTGTTTTCGAAAGTGGTGCATCTTATAAAATTTTGGTAATCCCAGGCAACATGAAAATGAATCCAAATTATCAGTATATGAGTTACGGCACTGTTAAAAAACTGCTGGAATTAATTAAAGCTGGAGCTAAAATAATTGTTGGAGATAAGCCTTTGTATCAAATTGGTTTACAGAAAGTTAGTGATACCAAATTTAATGCTATTGTAAATCAAATTTTGGATAAAAATATTGCGGTTAATTTTATCAAAAAGATTGCTCTAGGTACGGTTATTAAAGCTCCATACTATGGTGAGAATTTTGATAAAATAGGAGTTAAAAAAGATATTGAGATATATGACATTGTGCCAATTGAGGATGTTGAAATTCAACCTGCAAATAATATTGCCTATACACACAGAGTGAGTGAAAAAAAAGAAATTTACTTTATTTCAAACCAAGAAAATAAGGACAGAAACCTATATTTTTCATTTCGTGTAGCCAATAAAGTACCACAAGTTTATGATGCTGTTGCCGATAAGTTAACTGACATTAATAATTGGTCTAATGAAGGAGAGCGAACGGTCTTTACTTATAAAATCGCTCCTAACCAAAGTTTATTTTTTCTCTTCGAAAAGGAAACTCCTAAAACTCAATTTAATAGTGGCAACAACTGGTCAAGCTTCAAAACCATTCAGGATATTTCCAAATCCTGGCAAGCGAAATTCGATACGGATTATGCCGGGCCGTCAAAACCTGTCGTTTTTAATGAATTAACCGATTGGACGCTTAATGCCGATAGCCTGGTAAAATGTTATTCTGGCACAGCTATATATACTAAAAACTTCACCTTTAACGGAGATCTTAAAGCTAAAATCTGGCTTAATTTAGGAGAATTCTCCAGTATTGCAGAGGTTAAAATCAACGGTGTAAATTGTGGCACTTTGTGGACAGCCCCGCATCGCCTGGAAATTACCAAAGCATTAAAAAATGGTGAAAATCAAATTACCATCGAAGTAACCAATACCTGGGCCAACCGTTTAATTGGTGACAGCAAACTGCCAGAAAATAAAAGAATTACCAAAACAACTGCACCTTTCCGATTAGAAGGCAAACCTTTAAACCCTGCGGGATTGCTTGGACCGGTAGTAATACAAGTGGAGAAGAAATAAGATATGAGCATTTTAAAAATTAATTTATTAATTGTATTTTCTATAGTTTCGGTCTGTGTTAATGCACAGGATAAAGCTTTGGTAAATACATCAAAATCTCCATATGCCAAATTGCATAGTATCAATATGGCTGATGTAACCTGGACAAACGGTTTTTGGGCCGATCGTTTCAAGGTAGCTATAGAAACGATGGTGCCCAATATGTGGGCCATTTATAACGATCCAAAAATTAGCCATGCTTTTGAAAATTTCAGAATAGCTGCAGGATTAGATACCGGGTCTCATTCAGGGCCGTCTTTTCATGATGGCGATTATTACAAAACTTTAGAAGCTGTCGCTGTTTTATATGCTTCAACTAAAAATCCAAAGTTGAACGAAATGATGGACCAGGCCATTGCAGTAATTGGTAAATCGCAGCGTGAGGATGGATACATTTACACCAAAGCAATGATTGAGCAACGGAAAACCGGTTCAAAAAATCAATTTCAGGATCGCCTAAGCTTCGAATCATACAATATTGGCCATTTAATGACAGCCGGTTGCATTCATTACCGCGCTACAGGAAAAACAACTTTACTTAACATCGCTAAAAAAGCAACCGATTATTTATACAACTTTTATAAATCGGCCTCACCAACCTTGGCACGTAATGCCATTTGTCCATCCCATTATATGGGCGTGATAGAAATGTACCGCACCACAAAAGATCCCAGATATTTAGAACTTGCGAAACATTTAATTGCGATTAAAGGCAAAATCGATGATGGAACAGATGATAACCAGGATCGGATTCCGTTTTTGCAGCAAACCAAAGCCATGGGACATGCCGTAAGAGCAAATTATCTATACGCTGGTGTGGCCGATCTTTATGCCGAAACCGGGAAAGACTCCCTGTTAAATACTTTAAATTTAATGTGGGATGATGTAAATCAGCACAAAATGTACATTACAGGTGGTTGTGGTTCACTTTATGACGGTATTTCACCAGATGGGACTTCTTACAATCCTGTAGATGTACAGAAAATTCATCAGGCTTTTGGTCGCGATTACCAGCTGCCCAATTTCACTGCTCATAATGAAACTTGCGCAAACATTGGCAACGTACTTTGGAACTGGCGCATGTTACAAATTACTGGTGATGCAAAATATGCCGATGTAATGGAATTGGCTTTGCACAATAGCGTTTTATCAGGGATAAGTTTGGATGGTAAGAATTTTTTATACTCCAATCCATTGGCGCAATCAAATGATTTACCTTTCAAACAGCGCTGGTCGAAAGATAGAGTGCCTTATATTGCATTATCAAACTGCTGTCCGCCGAATGTAGTACGCACCATTGCCGAAGTAAGCGATTATGCTTACAGTGTTTCTGATAAAGGGCTGTGGTTTAATTTGTATGGTGGAAATAAGTTAAGTACTCAATTAGTTGATGGCAGCAAAATTTCTTTAACAGAAGAAACAAATTATCCTTGGGATGGAAAGATAACAATCACCATAAAAGAGACCGCTAAAAAAGCTTATTCGATGTTTTTAAGGATTCCTTCATGGACAAATGGTGCAAAAATTACGATCAATGGGAAAACTGAAAATATTATAGCTAATTCTGGTACTTATGCGGAAATTAATCGTGTTTGGAAAAAGGGAGATGTAATAGAATTAAACCTTCCGATGGAGGCCACATTGATTGAGGCAAATCCTTTGGTAGAAGAAAACAGAAATCAGGTAGCTGTAAAACGTGGACCGATTGTGTATTGTCTGGAATCGACCGATCTGCCTGGAAAACGAATTTTTAATGCATTTATACCCACTTCAACGAAATTCGAGGCTAAAACTATCAATATTGATGGGGCTGAAATGATGAGCCTGATCGGTAAAGCAAAGATAGTAGAGCCGAACAGCTGGAACAATGTACTTTACCGCCCAATCGATCGTAAAAATGAAGAAACAACAATTAAACTGGTGCCGTATTTTGCCTGGGGCAACAGAGGACATTCAGAAATGTCGGTATGGTTGCCTGTAAGTAGATATTATTAAACGCGATCGTCATTTTGAATTTATTTCAGGGCCTTATTTGTGTATTTAGACTATAAAATAAATTCAGGGTGACGGCTATCAAAAAAACAAAAATGAAACTAAAACTCCTCATATTCTTAAACCTAGCATGCGGCCTTGTTGCATCTGCAACGGTTAAACCCGCATCAATTTTTACCAACCACATGGTGTTGCAACAACAAAGCAACGTAGCCATTTGGGGATGGGCAAAAGCCTCAGGTAAAGTAAAAATTAATACTTCCTGGAATAAACAAAGTTATACCGTTACCGCTGATCAAAGTGGTAAATGGAAAGTGAAAGTTTCAACGCCATCAGCTGGAGGCCCTTATGAAATTGAATTAAATGATGGTGAAAAACTTGTTTTAACCGATATTTTTATTGGAGAAGTTTGGTTTTGTGGCGGGCAATCAAACATGGAAATGCCCATGAAAGGTTTTAAAAGCCAGCCAATAATCGGTTCAAATGAGGCAATCCTAAAATCATCAAATAAAAATATCAGGCTATATACGGTTCCTCGTTCTTCAGTTATCGAACGACAAGAAAATAGCAAGCCATCAGATTGGAAATTGGCTGCGCCAGAAACTGTATCTAATTTTAGCGCTACAGCCTGTTATTTCGGTTCATTATTGAGCGAAATGTTAAATGTGCCTATCGGAATCATTAACGACAGTTACGGCGGTTCAACTATTGAGGCATGGATGTCGCCGGAAGATTTAAAACCTTTTGCTGAAATCAAAATTCCAATAAAAGGAGATAGTATAAAAGAAGTGAGCCGTACACCAACCACCCTAAACAATGGTATGCTCTACCCGGTTATTGGTTATGGCATAAAAGGGGCGATCTGGTACCAGGGCGAATCAAATTACGACCGTCCTGATCGTTACGAAGATTTATTTCCAGCGATGGTTTCCTCATGGCGAAAAAACTGGGAAAATGGCGAATTTCCTTTTTATTATGCCCAAATTGCACCTTATAATTACAATTTCTCATCATTGGCCAAAGGAAGTAAAAATAATAATTCTGCATACCTGAGAGATGCACAACGTAAATCCTTAACTAAAATACCGAATTCCGGAATGGCTGTTTTATTGGATATCGGCGAAGAAAAATCAATCCATCCAGCAAATAAAAAACAAGGCGGACAAAGACTGGCTTACCTTGCTTTGGCACAAACTTATGGCATTAAAGGTTTTGGTTTTGCAAGTCCGAATTACGAATCATTAACAATTGAAAAGAATACAGCTATAGTCAAATTTCAAAATGTGCCGAATGGCTTAACTTCATTTGGTAAAGAACTGTCTTTATTCGAAATTGCAGGTACCGATCAAAAGTTTTACCCCGCAAAAGCAGCGATAAAAGGAAGTAGTATAGTGGTTTCGGCCCCCGAAGTTAAAGTTCCTGTTGCGGTTCGGTATGCATTTAAAGATTTTGTAATCGGCGACTTATTTGGAAACGATGGCCTACCAGTTTCTTCTTTTCGTACTGATAATTGGAATAACTAATATGATTTTAACCAACAAGACGCAAATAACAAGTTTTTTGGCTAAGCACATTAATATTCTTACAGGTATTAATTGGACAAATAACATAAACTTAAAAAAACCAGCCATTTTTCTGGTGTTCTTCGTCTCTTTGTGGTTATCCCCAAATGCTTTTTCACAAGAAAAAGATAACGTCATCTGGGCTTCACAAAGTAATACCTCCTCCGAATCCATGCCCGTAGGAGGTGGCGATATTGGCTTAAATCTTTGGGTAGAAAAGGGGGAGGTATACCTCTACTTATCGCGTAGCGGAACATTCGATGAAAACAATACTTTGCTTAAACTGGGGCGCGTAAAACTTAATTTAATTCCAAATCCATTCGAAGGAAAATCATTCAAACAAGAATTGATTTTAAAAGATGGTTATGCGCAGATTTCAGGTGAAAATGGAAACTTAAATGCTCAAATTAAAGTCTGGGTTGATGTTTTTAATCCCGTAATCCACCTTAATGTTAAATCCAATCAAAAAATTACAACCGAAGCAAGTTATGAAAGCTGGCGTTTTGAAGACCGAATCACAAAAGGCAAAGAAAATAACCAAAATTCGTATAAATGGGCACCGCAGGGCATTGTAAAAACATATAAAGATGAAATAGCTTTTAAAAACAATACAATTCAATTCTATCACCAAAATAAACCTGAAACAGTATTTGATATTGTTGTAAAGCAACAAGGGTTGGAAGAAAGAAAGGCTGAATTATTTAATCCTTTGAAAAATCTAATTTTCGGAGGCTTAATGGAAGGCCATAATATGGTACCCGCCGGAAACTATACCGGAATATACTTAAATACACCTTTTAAAGCCTGGAAATTAAGAAGTAAAACACCTTCAACTTCAAATCAGATTGCGATTACACTCAATACTTTAAACACGCCATCAATTGCTGAATGGGAAAAGGGCTTGAATGCTGTAAATTGCAAAAATGACCAAAAAGCCAGTATAAAATGGTGGAATGATTACTTTAAAAAGAGTTTCATTTACATCAATGCTAAAGATGAGACAGCAAATCAAGCAGCAAAAAACTATCAATTGTTCCGCTATATGTTAGGCTGCAATGCCTTTGGCAAATACCCAACAAAGTTTAATGGCGGTCTTTTCACTTTCGACCCTCAGTTAACCGACACCACGTTAAAATACACACCCGATTTTAGAAACTGGGGCGGTGGAACGCATACCGCTCAAAACCAACGCCTGGTATATTGGCCCATGCTAAAAAGCGGGGATATCGACCTGATGAAGCCTCAATTTGATTTTTATCTGAATTTATTGAAAAATGCAGAAATTAGAACCGAAGCTGCCTGGGGGCACAAGGGCGCAAGTTTTACCGAGCAATTAGAAAATTTCGGCTTACCAAACCCTGCTGAGTATGGTTGGAAACGCCCTGCCGATTTTAATAAAGGCATGGAATACAATGCCTGGTTGGAATACGAGTGGGATACCGTTTTGGAGTTTTGTATGATGATTTTGGAAACCGAAAGCTATGGCGGCAAAAATATTGATAAATACCTCCCTTTAATTGAAAGTTCACTTACTTTTTTTAAAGAACATTACACTTATTTGGCCAAGCAAAGAGGGGCAAAAGCTTTAGATGCAGATGGTCATTTGGTTTTATACCCAGGTTCAGGGGCAGAAACTTATAAAATGGCTTACAATTCTACCTCTACAGTTGCGGCTTTGAAAACGGTTTTAGAAAGATTGATTGAACAACCTTCTTTATCTGAAGCTAAGAAAACGGAGTGGAAAGCCATGCTGAAAACCATTCCGCCAATAAGTTTCAGGGCATTCGACGGACATAGCACCATTTCGCCAGCAAAACTCTGGGAACGCATTAATAATACTGAAAGTCCGCAATTG
>Ga0308165_1005267_pt1 | contig 12144 bp, 10 predicted proteins | sample PhyWR2_FD_201032 | JGI IMG/M metagenome (GOLD analysis project Ga0308165, IMG submission 201032) | Phyllosphere microbial communities from UC Gill Tract Community Farm, Albany, California, United States - DLSLW.R2 | ecosystem: Host-associated > Plants > Phyllosphere > Unclassified | place: USA... | reverse complement strand
CACGCGATGTGAGCAGCGACGTGCAGGTGCTGGTGGGCGACAGCCTGGGCGAGATGCCGTTCTACTACGCCGCGGCCGACGTGACGATCGTGGCAGGCAGCTTTGCGCCGCTGGGCGGGCAGAACCTGATCGAGGCCAGCGCCTGTGGCGTGCCCGTGATCGTGGGCCCGCACACGTTCAACTTTGCGCAGGCCTCTGAAAACGCGATCGAAGCCGGCGCCGCATTGCGGGCGCAGGACGCCGCGGATGCCTGGCGCCTGGCGCTGCAATTGCTCGAGCAACCGGACGACCGCATGCGCATGCGGGAAGCGGCCGCGCGATTCAGCGCGACGCATACCGGCGCCACGCGGCGGGTCATGCTCGAGATTTCAAGCTGGTTGATGTAGAGGCAGCGTCACCGTAGCTGTATTGCTGGTACCGGTAACCACCGTACCGGTAGTTGTACGTCCCATAGTGCCGGCGTGACATGTCCATCGCGTTGAAGATAACTCCTGTGATGGCCCCGCCCCCATGCGAAAGCCGTTTCGCGCTTTCCAGCACCTCGCCCATCTGTGTTTTGTCCGCACGCGCCACAAACAGGATTGTCCCGACATGCGTCGCGAGAGCTGCAGTATCCGCGGCAACAAGGACGGGGGGCGTGTCGATGATCACCAGATCATAGGTGTCAGAAAATACGGAAAGCAGCCGTGTGCATGATTCGGACATGAGCAGTTCGGCGGGGTTGGGTGGCAGCACGCCGGTGGTGATGACATCCAGGTTTGGAAGCACCTCACGATGCGTTGCCTGATTCAGTGTGATCTGTCCTGCAATCAGTTCCGACATCCCTCTCGCGCGGCCGAGTCCGACGTACTCGTGCACGGTACCTTTTCGTAGATCGGCGTCGACCAGAAGGACACGTTTTCCCGCATTGGCCATGATGCCCGCGAAGTTGGATGACAGAAAACTCTTGCCGACGCCAGGAGTGGCGCCCGTGAAGATGACGCGATTGTTGACGCTCTCAAGCATCGCGAACTGCAGGGCGGTACGCAGGCTGCGCAGACTTTCTGCGGCAGGATCATGCGGTGCGGCTGCGATCAACAGCTGCGTTTGTGCCGAACCAGCGATGACGGGCGACGTGGCAGTTCGCTTGAGCAACGACGCTTGCGCCGTGCTCAGCGGAATCGTGGCGTACACGTTCAAACCAGTGCTGATTTCGATTTCCTGAGGACTGCGAATTCCACGGAAAAATGCGTTGCGCAGCAGGGCCAGGCCGATTCCGGCAAATAGTCCGAGTACTGCGGCTAGCGCGATGACCAGCCCTTTTTGCGGCTTGACGGGAATCTCGGCGAGCTGGGCTTCATCCAGCAGACGGACATTGCCAATCTTGCCTTCCTTGACCAGCCTTAATTGCAAGGCATTGTTGACCAGCGATTGATATAGCTCGCTGTTCACTTTCACGTCGCGCTCCATCCGCAGTGCATCTTGCTGCGTTTCAGGCATGTTTCGGATGCGGCCGTTGATGGCGTTGAGTTCGCGCGTCCATGCAGCAATTTGCGCATCCAGGGTCTGGATCGCCGGGTGTTTGCCCGTGAAGCGGGGTTCGAGCTCGCGGCGGCGTTGCTGCGCATCCATCAGCTTGGTCTGGAGGTCGACCGTCTGGCCAAGAATCAGTTTGGCCTCCTCGTCAAACGCTACTGTGCCCTTCTGATTGCGATAGCGGTTATAGACATCCTCTGACTGCTCCAGCTGCAGCTTGTATTGGGGCAATTGCATGTCCAGGAAACTCAGCGTCTTTTGTGCTTCGGCAGCTTTCCGTTCAATGTTCTGACGGACATACTGCCGCCCGATTTCGTTGAGTATGGTGGCAAGCTTGACGGGGTCATTGTCTTGCAAGGTAGCCGCAATGACGCCGGACTGCCGGCCGCGTTCTGCCAGTTGCAGTCTTTCCTGCAGGGACTCGATTGCGCCAAGCCGCGAGGTGCGTGCCAGCTTGAATTGCGCACCTGGTTTGGCCTGAAGATCAGCCACCATCAACCGGACCGGTCCGTGGGGACCCGTGTATTCCAGCAGCTGTCCCACCTGTCCCTGCAAGGGTTCGCCCATGTGGTCGGCAACAAGTGCGTAGGCGCCGTTATCTCCGGCCGTGAGGGTGAAGTCGACGGACTCCATCTGCGCTCCGACGTCGAACTGCGCCACGTCGATCGATTCGGTGCCAGACACGTATCCGCTCAAGCCCATGAAACCAGGCTCCGACAGAGTGGTAGCGCGCCGCGCTAACCAGTTGCCGATCAGCGGGACATAACGCGGTTGCGCGTCGATAAACAACCTGGTGTTTTCGACTGCTTGGCTGATGATCATGCGCGACCGGATGATTTCTATCTCACCTGTGGCGGGCGTCTTGACATCGAACAAGCTTGACGCCTCGCCGAGGAAGCTCTGCGCGGACCCTGCCGAGTCTTCCACCTGGATCAGAATGTTGGCCTGATAAACGGGTTTCGCAGACAGCGCGTAAGCCACGCCGATAGCGATAGCGAGCGCTGTGACAGTACCGATTAGCCATTTGTTGTCCAGCAGTATGTCAACGTATTCGCGTACGTTAAAGCCGTCATCTTCTTGAGTGGCGGGCGCCATGGCGGCAAGCGGGTAAGAGGGTGTGTTCATCGCGAGTCGAAATTAAAGTTTTGCGATGCGGCCAGCCCACGTCTTCACACCCGCCTCGATCAAAGAGAGAGAGTATTCGAACGCAGCGGTCGACAATCGATAGGGGTCAGGCACGTCTTGCCGGATGGCCTCACAAAGACGAAATACCTTGCCGGTCACGAACGGGTAGTGCAGTTCGAGGAACCGGCGCTGCGCTTGGTCCATCACAAGGATCAGATCGGCTTGCTGGCACAGTTCACGGCCGACTTGACGCGCAATATGGCCGGATATGTCCAGGTTGCGTTTGGCCATCAACGCGATGGCCTTGGAATCGGCGTGGCTGCCGATGAGGGCTCCTACGCCGGCTGAAGACACGCGGGTTTGCGGCAGGTCGCGTGCAAGCAGGGCCGCTGCCATCGGGCTGCGGCAGATGTTGCCTACGCAGATGGTCAAAATCGCATTCATCGCGTGGAGATGGTGCTGCCAATGTTGACAACCTGCGCCGAGGGCAGGACCAGGCTGATCACGCGATTCCACGACACAAGGGGCACTGGGTCGATGTACACCACGTCTCTGGGTCGCAGGGCAAAGGTGTCAGCCAGCGCGAAGGCGGCCGGCGATCGTGAGTCGAGGTGAAAAATTGCCGGACCGCCTTGCTGATTCTTTCGCACTACGTATATCTGACCAGGATTGGCGGTCGCAAGGTTGACTCCGCCTGCTTCACCCAAGGCCTCGTTCAATGTGAGCCGGCCGTTACGCATGAGGAGGGCAGACGGACGCAGGATTTCGCCCATGACATAGACCTTGCTTTCTTCCCGATTCCTGACGGTGATCAGGTCGCCGCTTTGCAGCAAGATGCGATTTGGATTGGCGCCCAGTTCCTGCATCAGGGGCAGGTCTACCAGCGTTGTCACGTCCTGGCGTGTCAGCGTCACGAAAGACCGATCGCCGGCGGGCGTGATGCCTCCAGCGCGATTGATAGCTTCGAGCAAGGTCATCGGAACGTCGGTAAAGATCTGCATGCCTGGCCGGCTGACTTCGCCTTCGACGTAGGCGCGGCGGCTGCGGAACGAGGCAATGCGGACGTTCACTTGCGGCTTGTTGATGTATTCAGAGATTCGTTTGGCGATCAGTTCGGATGCTTCGATCTCGGTCAACCCCGCCACGCGGACTCGGCCGACGAACGGAAACGTGACTTCGCCGTCGGCACTCACGATGAAGCCAGGTTGCGCGCTGATGCCGGTCGGGTCTACCGCCTGCGTGATCACCGTGCCGGTGGACGGCACCAGTTCAGGGTGGTCATAGACCACGATGGCGATGACGTCGCTCGGCCCGATGGTGTACGGCATCGGCTCTGCGAACAGCGCGCGAATGCTATCGGGAATCTGCGTTGGCCGCGAGCGTGCCTGCGTCTGCACGAGCGTTGGCGAGATCGGAACGATGACGCCCTGCGGCGGGTTGTCGGCATCAGTGGCGATGTACTGGCCAAGCGTAATGCTGGTCCGTTGCCCTGGATCCGCATAGTCATATCCGGGTGCGGTCAACACGCCGCACCCTTGCATCACAAATGCGATGGTGACGCTCGCAATCAGGTACGGTGCAAGCTTTTTGTGTTCCATGCGATTCAACGTGCTCCCCTTTGTGTCTCGCTTCATCGTGCTGCATCCCGGACTCGGCGCAAGTTGTCTTCGAAATAGGCCAGGCCCGACCGATCCGAGTTGAATGTCGTATTCAATGTCGCGAGTCCTGGCCTGACTGCGTGCGCAACGGAAATGGCGTTGGTCGTCGCGCCGGTTTGTGTTTCTACCGCGTAGCTCCACCGTGGCACGCCAGTCACTTGCACGAAGTTGCCTGGCGACATGTCTTTGCGTGGGCCCAGTGGCAGCGTGACTTCCACGCCAACGAAGGTGGCGCTGACCCGCTGTGTTTCGAATTTGGTCCGCTTTGCATAGAGTGCGACCGCGGTGTCGGCAAACCACTGGCGTAGCACAAGTTGGGCGCCTACGTCGTGGTTCATGAACCTGCCGGCAGTGACTTCTACGTTGGTGCGCGTCTGCATATGGCTGTAGCGGTAGCTGCCAAGCAGAGGCTCGGCAACTCGCGGGGCGGTTGGCAAAATGGGGCCGTAGAGGGGCCCGATCACAGTGCGATCACGGGTAAAGCGGCCGGCTTCCAGGCCGAACCGATGCTTGCCTTCTCCCGGTTCCCAACGCATTTCGCCATACACACCGTCGTATATCGAATTGATCTTGCCGACGCTGGCTGCTGCCGTGACAGCGCTCAGCCCCCATCGCGAGGCCTGAAGCTCTGACACGCCGGGCAGCCATTTTTCCAGTGGCAGTCGCAAGCTTTGCGTCAGCAGCACCCGGTCAACGCCGGCGTGCAGGCGGCGCGAACCGTACACGCCGCGCCGTTCAAAATCACTGGAATTGGCAAGTGGCGCAATGTATCTGGCCTCGGCCGTCGCTCCACGCCACAAGGGTTGCTGCAGGTTGACCGCAATGCCTGCCGAGTAGTCGAAGACCCCATATTCCGTGGCAACGTTGCTGGCCAGAACCGGCTGCAGGCTGACCCGCAACGTTTTCCAGCTTGGGGCCTCATTGCGTACGACCCAGGTGGCGCCCTGGTACAAGGACTCAAGCGCCGTACCACCTGCTGCATACAGTTGCCCCGCGGTGCAGGTGGCCGTCTCTCCAGCCAGCCACTCACGCAGGCAATCAGTCTGCCCGGTAACGCCAACCAGTGGGATCTGGCGCTGACTGAGTACCACGCGGTACCCAGCCTTGGCGTCACCCAGTTGGCGCGCTACGACGCCAAGTGAGACCCCGAGGGCGTCCAGCGCATTCCAGTTGTAGGTTGCATTGTTCACTGTGGCGACGATGGATCCGTCCGGCATCCGGCCCACTGAAATGTCTTCGAGTCCCTTGGCCTTCAGTGCGGCGGCCAGCCCCTCGAGGCCCCCATCGCTGACGGGCTGGGCGGGTTCAAAGCCGACAGGCGCGCGCGGTTGAAGATCTTGCGGAGGCAAGGCCGTCGCTGGATAGGTCGGCTCTACGCGCAATCCGGAATCACGCGCGTAGGCCGGAAGCGGTATGGCGTGAGCGGTTGTGGGCAACGAGGGCGTCTTGTAGAGGGGAATCGCCACACCCACACCAATCCAGCTGCGCTGTGTTACGCCTGAGTCCGTTAGTCTGGCGTTGATGGCGACATGCGCCCGCCAGCCCTGCGGCAACCAGGATTGCGGGGCGAACAGCTTTGCGCCTGCCCATGCATTGGTGTTCACAACCTCGACGGATGTCTGCAGCCACGGGAACGGGCTAAGCGCCACGCTGCCGAAAATTCCGCCCAGGGGCGACTTCACACCACTGTTTCTGACGGCGCTACGCTGCGCGAGGCCCACGCTGACATCCCACTGTCCGCCGGTGTAGGTGCCAACGCCGTAGTAGCTCCGAAAATTGGTGGCACCGCCTCCAACGTCTGTTGCGCCCACGGCGACGCGGTAATGACGTGCTGCGTCCAGTCCGATTCCGGCCTTAACGTTGGCAGACAGGTCGCGAATGCCACAACCGTCGACGTAGCAATTGGAGTTCGTGGTGTTGCTGGCGATCCGTCCGCTGAACTCCAGGTTCGGCAACAGGCCGAACCCGACCACGTAGTTGTGGCCGTCGGTTCCGCTCAGGCGCGTGCGCGACTGGGCCCCTGGCAACTGAGCGTCGTAGGCAAGGTCCACCTTCCCCCAATCAAGCAGATGGGCAGTCGGGGTGATGGCCAGCCCCGTGTAGCCCTGCGGCGTCATGGTCATCTCGGCGGAGACCACCGGGGTGGCAGCAAGAATCAGGGGGAGGGCGGTAATCCCGCAACGCATTGCCATCATCGCGATGCTCAGCCGCCGGTGCCGCCAGTGCCGCCCGTACCGCCGGTGCCCCCAGTGCCGCCGGTGCCGCCACTGGCAGGAGGCGCCAACGTATCACCGCGAGCCTTGGCAGCGGCTTTGACGGCTGCCGCCACGGTACCATCGGGGTTTTGCGTGACGGACTTCGTATCGTCGAGCACTTTGTCCAGTCCTGTCCCATTTGCGACAAAAGTAGCCGACTCGAAGTTCGTGTTGCGCGCCGCTGCAAGAATGGCATCGGCCTCGGCAGCCGATTTGCCGCTGGCAATCAACTGGGTGCGAACCACTTCAATGACGGCGGCGCGATAGTTGCTCACGTTCGAAGGGCTGCTCACGCTGGTGGCAAAGGTAGCGTCCGATTGGATTTTGGCCAGGAACTCGGCCACGGTCAGTGATGCCGTACCGCTGGTGGAGGCAGCCAGGACAACTTCCACGAAGATATCGGTCAGCGGGGTGAAGTTCACGTTTGCACCGCTGAGCAGGATGCTGCGATAGGTGACCGGCGCTTTGGTGGCTGTGCCGATGCAGGGGTAGCTGAACGACACTGGAGGCGTCGTGAAATTTCCTTGCGCGTCGGTGTTCGCGGCCAGCGCGGCGCGATTGGCGCAGGTCATGTTGACCGCGGCGCTGGTCAACGGCGCACCGGTCGCGGCCGTACCTTTGACGCTCAACGGCGCGGGGCCTCCAGAGCCACCGTCATCGCCCCCGCCACCTCCGCACGCGGAGACTGCGCCAAGCAAACCGATCGCGGCAGCGCGCGCGACGATGGCAGGAAGAAAGTGCAAAGTATGGGACATCATCAGCTCTCTTTTTCAGTGGGTCGTCATCTACGTTGGTGGGGTGGTTGCAACCCGTCACGCGGGAGCGGTTGCTTCAGTCAGTACGGTGGAAATGCAGTCGCAGGTGTGCTGGACCTCCTCTTGGCTAAGTGTCGGGTGAACAAGAAACATCAGGCTGATCTCACCTAGCAGCCGCGCTACCGGCAAACGGTCTTGCGGCCGCCATCCGGTATCGTCAAAGGCCGCTTCCAGATAGACCTCGGAGCACGAGCCCTGGAAGCACGGAACCCCCTGTTCGCCAAGCGCCGCAATGATCCTGTCTCTGTCCCAGCCCGACTTCAGCCGTTCTGGGCGGACATGGACGTAGGACTTGTAGAAGGCATGTACAGAACCATCGTTTTGCGCCCAACCTGTCGGGACGTGAAGCGAGTCGAACTGCGCGCAGGTGTCCAGGATGCGTTTGGCATTGCGTGTCCGGGTCGCGATCCAATCGTCGAGCCAACGTAATTGGACGCGACCAATCACGCCCTGCATCTCGAGCATTCGCCAGTTGGTACCGAAGCTGCTGACGACCCATCGAAAGCCCGGTGGATGCTGCGTCTGATAGACAGCGTTCCAATCCTTTCCATGGTCTTTGAAGGACCACATCGCTGACCAAAGGCTTGCATCATTGGTAGTGACCATGCCGCCTTCGCCGCCGGTCGTCATGATTTTGTCCTGACAAAAACTCCAGGCGCCGATGTGTCCGAGGGATCCGACCGACTTGCCCTTGTAGCGAGCCCCGTGTGCCTGAGCACAATCCTCGATAACCTTCAGGCCGTGCCGTGCAGCAAGGGCCATGATCGGATCCATGTCGCAGGGCCATCCCGCCAGATGCACACAGATCACGGCTCGGGTCCTGGGCGTCAGCGCGCGCTCGATCGTCGCAGCGGTCAGGTTTCCACTTTCAGGGCAGACGTCGGCAAACACCGGTCGGGCACCTGCGTTGACGACGCACGACACACTCGCGATAAAAGTTCGAGGCGTCACGATGACGTCGTCGCCAGGTCCTATCGCCAAGGCTCTCAGGGCAACGTCAAGGGCAACTGTCCCGTTGGCCAACGCGACCGCGTGGGTCGTGCCGACGTAAGCGGCAAATTCTTTTTCGAACTCGCGGCAATGCTCGCCGGTCCAGTAATTGACTCGGTTGGAAAGCAGCGTCTCCTGCACTGCTGACGCTTCTTCCGCCGTGAAGGCCGGCCAGGGAGAACAAATCATCATGGCTGAGTACTCCTTTTTTCCAGGATGCGCGCTGGATTGCCGACAACCGTGGCAAGCGGGGGAACATCGTCGATCACCACTGCGCCCATGCCCACGACAGCATGCGCGCCGATGACCAGGGGCCTTCCGGCCGCACCCTGTCTGATGAGCGCGCCAGCGCCAATGTAGGCATGGGCTCGCACATGCACATTGCCGTTGCAAATCGCGCCTGGCGCGAGCGTGACGAAGTCTTCGATGACGCAGTCGTGGGAGACGTGGCTGCGGGTGTTGGCCTGAAATCCTGTTCCGATGCGGACATTGGGTCCCACATAGACAAAGCTGCTGAGGACCGCTCCCTGGCCGATTTGCGAATGCGACAGGACGACTGCGGTCGCTGCAGTGACCGACCAGGGTGTGATGCCATGCGCAGCGATCCGTGACGTTGCGGCTTGCCTTGCTGCACTGTTGCCCATTGTCACGGCGACACGTTTTTCAGCGGCGTCCACGCTTAGAAATTCGGTCAGGGTCAGGACGGCGACGTCGTTGATCAGCCTTTCTGGCGTAGCATCGTCGATGAAGCACAGGCGGTCCAGCGACACATTCGACTTTTCCAATTGGGCGATCGCGAAGGGAAGGATTTCCCGTCCGTGCCCGCCTGCGCCGTAGATGCCAAATAGGATGTCAGTCATTGCTGCCGGCTCCCCGTGACCCGGTAAAGCGTTCCATGGTGGCGTGGTCACTGCTGCTGACACCTTGTCGATTCCAGACTGTTCGTACCGTCAACGCAATGATCTTCAGATCCAGTCCGACGCTTCGGTTGTCGACGTACCAGACGTCCATCGCGAACTTGTCTGTCCAGCTGACTTCGTTACGCCCATTGACCTGCGCCCAACCCGTGATTCCAGGTCGCACCTCATGACGGCGCGCTTGTGCCGGCGTGTACAGCGGCAGGTATTCCACGAGGAGCGGGCGCGGACCCACGATGCTCATGTCGCCACGCAGCACATTCCACAGGCTTGGAAGCTCGTCCAGGCTGCTGCTGCGCAGGGCAGAACCGAAGGGAGTGAGTCGCAGTGCATCAGGAAGGAGTTCGCCATGTTCGTCGGTAGCTGTTGTCATGCTGCGCAGCTTCAACAACGTGAAGCGTTGCCCGTGGCGCCCGACACGTTCCTGTCGGAACACTGCGGGTTTGCCGAGTTTTCTTCGGACCTTGAGCATGATCGGCACCAGAACAAGCAGGGCCGGAAGTGCGGCAACGAGGACGCATGCCAAGTCCAATGCACGTCGGGCGCTATCGGTCAGTGCCTTTCCTTGCATCATCTGGCCTCCAGTTTCTTGACCAGTGCCTGGCCCATGCGCTGAGATGTAGCGATGCACTCCGGCTGACGACTGGTGCGGCAGGTGCGAGACTTCGACCAGCCGTCCCAAGTCGCTTCCTGACCGATCCGCCCCGGATACAGTTCGATGCCTGCAAGGTAGCCCCGACGGACGGCGTCGAGCGTGACGTCAACCGATTTCAGAAAAAGGGCGTATTCCTCGGCGTCGGTGCAGCGGACTCGGGAGTCGGCTTGGCAGGGCAGATAGTCGGCACGGTCGTAGTGGTAGATGCCGCCGAAAACCTCAGCGTTCGGAAAGAGGCGTTTTACGCGGTTCAGGTAATCGGTATAGGCACCAACCGCGGGGCGGTAGTGCAGGAAGAACGCGACGCGCTGCACGCCATCCCTGAAACGTGACAGGTCGCTGTCTTTGATCGATTCCAGGTAGGGCAGGTCGTCCTCGTACACCGTGGCTGCGAGCCTTGGTGTCGTACGGGCATGTGCGATGACCTCCGGGATGCCGCCGATAGAGGACAACGTGTTGGTCTGTAATCCGCGCCTGACGATGGCGGCAAAGTCGTCCAGGCCGATTTCGTAGGGCTGGCCTGGGGGAGGATCGGCAGAGACAAACTGGTCAATGGCCGCAAGGATGTCGGCGGGACTGCGACTTGCCGGCAACGACAGCGCGATGCGGCTGTCCTTGTCCGGATGGCCCGACGTATTGCGTGCAAGGCAGGCACTGAGCGACGCGCCACATCCGACGCGGTTTGCCGTGATCTGGAGCCGTGAGGCCTGCGCAGCAGCGTCTACGCCCCACGAGATGATAGGCAAGGCGTCAGCGCTGGCCGACGCGGTCGTCGACAGCAGTGCGAGCCACAGCGCTCCCATGACACTTGCAGACTGACTCCTTATGGACACGGTGGGCACCTTATCGATCCAACTTTGCTTTGAAAAAAAAGACGTACAGCAACGAGGCGACGACGGACAGCAGCGCGGTCACCGTTACCGGATCCCGGATCACCGCGAGGGCGCACAGACCACTTGCTGCGAGGGCTGTCTGGTAGAGAAGAACGTCAGTACCTAGGCTCCGGCGAAACAGGAACCACGAGTACGCGCGGTACAGCGAGAAGAGCGACACGGCGCCGCAATAGGCGATTGCCACGAACACCATGGGCAAGTGCAGCCGATCGAGCCAGGACGCATTGGGGACGATGCTGGCGATGGCGTAGAAGCCGATGCAGCACACGGCAGTGACGACTGCGCAAGCCAGGAAGCCGGAAGCCAACGAGGGCTTGTTCGAGTGCCCGAATGCCGTGGCAAGCAGCGAGTAAGTCCGATTTACAAACACCATGCACAGTTGCCAGCAGACCTCTCCAATACTGAATGCAATCGCAAGCGAGTCATCGACTTGACGGCCGAGAAGCTTCAGAAAGACCGGCACGCTGCGCAAGTTGAGCAACAACAATGCGTTCGATACGACCTTGGTCGCCCAGGACGGGTATCGGCTGAGCAGGCATCGGTAGCCCCGCAGATCGAGCGGTATGCCGCGGCCAGGCAGAACGGACCCGAGCACAAGAAGGGTGATGGCCAGTGTCGCCATCGTCGACAGATTGAAAAGGGTGATCAGATCGTTTGCTGTTGCGGCGTGGGTGCCCATCGCGAGCAGAAGAAGCAATAGCCAACGCACGTTGCTGACCAACTCGTAAGCCAGAGGAGAATTTCCTCGAACCAAGCCCGCGGCGTATGAAAGAGTGGCGATCGTCATTGATGCTGAGGCGATCATCACGGCGCGGGGGCTGCCACTCCATAGCGCGCCGATGATCGTCGCTGCAACGGCGACCAGGAACGCGACATGCAGTGATCCCAAAAAGAATCGCTCACGACGACGCTGCCCGCGGCTCAGGAGCACGATCTGGTCTTCGGCGCAGCAAGACACCACCCGTCCGACCAAAAGCGCGATCGTGAGGTCGACGAAGTAGTTGGCGAACTCACCCTTAGCCATGCCGGGTACCACCAAAATCAGAAATGCCAGCTTGGCCAAAATGGCGAAGCCTTTGATGACGTGCCCGATGATGAGCGGCAGGTGTTTCATGTGCAGACCAATTGAGGCGCCACGACGCGAGGATGAAAGCCAGCGGGAACCGCAAATAGCTTGCGTCACCGCTGAAACCACTTGCGATGAGAAAAAAGAGTGCGAGGACGCGAGTCTCGTTAGGTACGCGGCCGAACATCGTCGCAAGTGCTAATAGAAGCAGGACGGCGATCGGCAAGCCGAACTCGGCGGCCAGCTCTGCATAAA
>Ga0308165_1005266_pt1 | contig 12145 bp, 11 predicted proteins | sample PhyWR2_FD_201032 | JGI IMG/M metagenome (GOLD analysis project Ga0308165, IMG submission 201032) | Phyllosphere microbial communities from UC Gill Tract Community Farm, Albany, California, United States - DLSLW.R2 | ecosystem: Host-associated > Plants > Phyllosphere > Unclassified | place: USA... | reverse complement strand
ATAGCGCGAATAGCGATATTTAAGTTTTCCCTCTGACGAAATCCAAACGGATCGGGAATGCCTCTGTCTTCAGGCTTCATAGCATTAGGTTTTATTGAGCGTTGATAGATATCTGAGGATGTCATCGTTATGATCCTGTGGCTTATCGATGATCCAAAATATCATGCGTATGGCCCAGAATGACGTATCTATGGTCCGTCGAATCATTTTTACGGCCCAGGATAAAACGGAAAGAGGGATTATCGGGCGAACGTTACAGTCCGCCTTAAGTGTTTTCAGAGGGGGATTCAGTCGAGATAAAAGACTTCACTGAGTTCGCTACTCACCGGGCTATTGTCCGGGTTTGCTGGCATCACATCGCGCATATACTTCCACCAGCGCTGGCAAACTTCAGTATTCGCAATGGCAGCCCAGCGTTCTTCGGACTCAATCTCGACAGTAGCAAATAGCAGGTGGCGCTGTTTGTCGAGATAGATAGCGTAGTGGTGTGCTCCCTGTTCTTTAAGCAGGGTTTCCAGCTCCGGCCAGATTGGATTATGGCGTTGTTGATATTCCAGGTGCGCATCAGGATTAACCTGCATAACAAAGGCTTTGCGGATCATAATCTCTCCAAAGTGATTTTAGTTTACGGGTACTGCGACTGAGCTGTCGTAGTACCCGCAGAGAATCAGACTCGCCGTTTTCTCATCACCCGCCTGGCGATAATCGGCAGGGAAATCACCACAATCAACATGGCACCGACGATAATCGACATCACTATGCCCGGTACATTCAGCAGGCTCAGGCCGAAGGTTACCAGCCCCATTAAGAAGGCGGCGATAATCACCCCGACCATACTGCCGGAACCGCCCAGAATATTGACGCCACCAAGTACTACCATGGTGACAACTGCCAGTTCCCAGCCCATTGCGATGGTTGGGCGGGTACTACCGAGGCGAGAGGTGAGCAGTACCGATGCCAGACCCGCCATCAGTCCTACCAGGGCAAATAAAGCCAGGTTGTGACGTTTAACGTTGATACCCGAATACCAGGCTGCGGTTGGGTTATTACCTATGGCATAGGTACGGCGTCCAAAGTTGGTTTTATGTAGCAGGAAAACGAATACCGCAGACAGCAGGATAAATAACGCAAACTCAAATGACAGCGCACCCCAGACATAACCCTGACCAAACCAGGCGAAACTCTCCGGGTAACTATTCAGTGCCTGATCGCCCAGCAGAATATAAGCGATTCCGCGATACAAGCTCATGGTGCCGATGGTGATAACGATAGAGGAGAGATTAAAACGGGTCACCAGAATACCGTTTAACAATCCGCATAGCAGTCCGACACCGAGACCAATCACTACCAGCAGTGGGGTATCGACCCCAGCCGCTGCGCTCAATCCCATAATGGTTGAGCTCAAGGCAATGGTTGAGGCGACTGACAGGTCAATTTCTCTGGCAATGATCAACATCGCCATTGGCAGCACGATGATTGCCTTTTCGGTGAAGTTAAACGTCGCATCGGAAAGATTCCAGATATCCAGAAAATAAGGTGAAGCAAACGCATTCACGACAAAGATAGCCAGCGTGACGGCCAGCAGGAAGCCTTCCCAGCACAGCAGGCGCTGGAAAATACTGTTTGATACCGCAGGCTGTTTCATAATGTCAGTGGTCATTATTTTGCTCATGATTTAACCGCCAGTTTTTGTCGGGCCAGTGCCGCATCGCGCAGGATCAGGCGACCTTTACGTTTGTTTCCGCGTTCATTCAGCAGAACCGCAATCACAATCACCGTGCCGGAGATGGCCATTTGCCAGAAAGGAGAGACACCGATCACCGGAAGGGCATTGTTGATAACGCCAAGGAACAGGGCGCCGAACAGACAGCCGAGTACTCTTCCGCTGCCGCCCATCGTACTAATACCACCGATGACACAGGCCGCAACCACTTGTAATTCAAAACCATTAGCGACATCGACATAGGCGACGGCAAAGCGAGAGATCCACAGATAACCGCAGAATCCAGCCAGCATGCCGGACAGGCAGAAACTGACAAACTGCATTTTTCCGGCATTGATCCCGGTGTAGTAAGCTGCGGTCGCGTTTCCTCCTGCGGTGTAGAAGGCGCGTCCGGTACGGCTGTAATAGAGGAAATAGCTGACGAGTAACAGGACAGCGATGGCACACCAGCTCAGAACCGGTAAACCGAGGATCAGAGAGCGCGGCAGGCCGAGAAACTCAGCGCCCATCTGGTTGGAGTTCACCCAGCTACCGCCGGAAAGTAAAAATATGATTCCACGGTAGATACTCATGGTACCCAGGGTCACCACAATCGCCGGAATACCGAGCTTCCAGACCAGCAGGCCGTTAATGGCCCCCATTATTAACCCGAGACCGGTTGCCAGAATCAGCAATAACCAGACCGGAACTTCCGGATAGTGGAAATTGATCAGGGCAACAATCATGCCGCTAAGGGCGAGGTTGGCCGCCATCGACAAATCAATACCTTTGGTTAGCAGCACCATCATCTGACCCAGAGCCAGAATAATCAGAATAGAGGTATCGTTGAAAATCCCTACCAGATTATCGGGGGCGATAAACGAGGGGACCCGACTGCCGATAGAAAGGATCATCAGTAAGATGACGAGCCCCAGCAAGGCCTCACGGTGTTTAAGCAGTTTTTGCCACATATTATGCCGCCTCTTGTTTTGCGCCACTGGCCGCGCTGACTATCATCTCGGCGGTGGCTTCGCCCGCCTGATACTCTGCCACCATTAGCCCTTCATGCATCACGATAATGCGGTCGGACATGCCCATGACTTCGGGGAGCTCGGAGGAGACCATAATCACCGCCAGCCCTTGAACCACCAGTTCTGACATAAACTGATGAACGGCAGCTTTTGAACCAATATCGATACCTTTTGTCGGTTCATCGAGGATTATCACGTCAGGTTGCGTTGCCAGCCATTTGCCGATAACCACTTTCTGCTGGTTACCGCCAGACAGGGTTTCGACCGGTTGTTGCCAGCTAAAGGCTTTAACCTGCAAACGTCGGGCATACTCTTCTGCCAGCTGCCATTCACGGTCAGCATGCAATACGCCGTTGGGATTAAGGCGACTGAGCTGTGGCAGGCTGATGTTCTGCACTATCGGTAACTGGATAATTGCCCCTTGTTTCTGTCGTTCTTCTGGTACACAGACGATACCGGCAGCAATCGCATCTGCCGGCTGACGAAAACGCTGTGATTTACCGTTGAGGACGATTTCACCGGATGAGGGACGCGTGACGCCTGACAGGGCTTGCATGACCTCGGTACGCCCGGCGCCCACCAGCCCGTAAAAACCGAGAATTTCACCCTTGCGGAGAGAAAATGAGATCCGGGCAAATTCCGTGGGGTGACAGAGGTCTTTCACTTCCAGGATGGTTTCGCCTTGCTCGCAGTTAATTTTTGGATAGGTCTGAGTGATGGCGCGGCCAACCATCATGGCAACCATTCGTTCTTCAGTGATTTCATTCATCTTTCCGGCACCGACAAAGGCACCGTCGCGCAAAATGGTGTAGTGATCGGCCAGTTCAAAAATTTCGTCGAATTTATGTGAAATAAACAGAATGGCTTTACCTTCCTGTTTTAAACGTTCAACTATTTGATAAAACTCCAGAATCTCATGCTGGGACAGTGCCGCAGTAGGTTCGTCAAGAATCACCACCTGGGCTTCAAAGGATAAGGCACGAGCAATAGCGACCATATGGCGCTGGGCAATGCTGAGGGTTTTCAGTATCGCGTGCGGGTCGATTTGTACTTCCAGGCGGGTGAGAATCGCCTGCGCCCGACGGTGCATTTCCGGCCAGTCGAGCTTTTTAAAAAAGCCTTTATAGAGATACTGACCGACAAAAATATTCTCCGTGACAGAGAGTTCTTCAAATAGCACTGTTTCCTGGTGAATGGCGGTGACGCCGACTTTATGTGCCGATTCCGGCGTAGGTAAATGAATAGGGATATCTTTATAGAGAATCTCCCCTTCATCGGGCTGATAAATACCGGTCATCACTTTGACCAGGGTTGATTTACCGGCACCATTTTCACCAATCAGTGCTGTCACTTTTCCGGGGAAGAGTTCAAGTTGCACGTTTTCAAGGGCGCGCACGCCAGGGAAAACCTTGGTTATCCCTTTGAGATGCAGCAACGGCGTAGAGGCTGTCATGATAGTTCTCCGGATAAAGCCCTCTCCCACAGGGAAAGGGCTGAAGGATTAAAAGATTTTTGAGAACTGATCAATGTTGCTGGCATCATAGATGAAGGGTTCAGCCATGGCACCGTTCCCCTCGTTATCCAGCTTCAGTTTGCCCATACGCCCCATATCCGCTTCACTTTTCGTCGCCGTGCCTTTCACCAGATCGTTGGCTAAATAGGTCGCGGCATAGCCCAGATCGATAGGATTCCAGATGGCGAAGCTCTTGCTGGCACCGGATTTGACCGCACCGGCCATTTCAGACGGCAAACCTAAACCGGTGACATAGACCTTGCCAATTTTGCCCTGATCTTTCACCGCCTGAGCCGCAGCAACGATACCGACTGATGAAGGGGAGACAATCACTTTTAAATCCGGGTAAGTTTTCAGCAAACCGACGGTTTCACGATAACTTTTATCTGAGAGATCATCGCCATAAGCGACAGCCACGAGATTGATGCCGGGGTACTTAGGCAGAACCTTTTTCATCTCGCCAATCCAGATATTCTGGTTGGTAGAAGTAGGAGTAGCACTCAGGATAGCGACATCGCCTTTATCCGTATTCAGTGCCTTAAGGGCATCGTCGGCCAGCTTGACGTTGATCTCGCCGATCAGCTCATTATTTGAAGGAGTAAGATGGATCTGGCGTCCGGCAGGAGCGACACCGGAATCCCATGACACTACTTTGATCCCGCGCTGCATGGCCTTTTTAAGTACCGGAACCAACGCATCAGGATCATTCGCGGAGATAGCGATAGCGTCCACGCCTTGTGCAATCAGACCGTTCAGAACTTCTATCTGTGCTTCTGCGGTGGTAGTGGTGGGGCCGGTATAGATGACTTTGACATCGCCTAACTCTTTGGCTGCTTCTTGAGCACCTACGTTAGCGGCTTCAAAGAAGCCATTTCCCAGGGACTTGGCGACCAGAGCAATTTTAACCTCAGCGTAAGCAGAGGTCGATAATGCCAGGGTGATAGCGGTGAGGATCAAGCTTAATTTTGTTTTCATTGCTTTTACTCCACATAGTTAAGTGATTTGTAGGGCTTACAGGTAAAATTTTGCCCCGCAAAACACGGGGCGATAAAAACTATTTGTAGAGATCTAACGCGGACTGCAGCGGTGTGACGCCGAAGCGTTTGCCCAGAGCAATCAGTTCTTCCTGAGTAATGGTTTGTTTCATTCCGCCCATCGAATAGACTTTCACCAGAACTTCGGCTGACTTCTCTGCGGTATCGATAAGGCCAAAGGTTTCATCCAGAGTTGGCGCACTGCCGAACACACCGTGGAACGGCCACAGCACCAGGGAATGTTTACGCATTTGTTGTGCGGTTGCCTGACCAATTTCGTCAGTACCCGGTACCATCCAGGGCAGGGTGCCAACGCCGTCCGGGAAAACCACCAGACACTCAGTACTGCCTTCCCACAGCTTACGTGTCAGAAAATCACTGTTGTTCTCCAGTACATAGGTCAAAGCAATCAGATTGGTGGCATGGCAGTGCATAATCACACGATCTTTACCGCCCGTGACGCTGATACGTTCGCTGTGGGAAAGGAAGTGTGCAGGTAATTCAGAGGTAGGCACCGCATCGTCAGTTAATCCCCAAAGAATATGATATCCCGCTCCATCGCTGTCGACTTTTACCACCCCGAGACTGGCCACCGGGTCGAGTTGCACGTTACGGAAAAATTTACCGGATCCGGTGACGATAAACGACTGATTTGCTAAGACCGGCATTGGCTGGCTTAGTGCGATATAGCGAGGGGTAGCGTAAAAATCGGCTTCATAAGGTGCCACATCCGCTTCGTCCAGGCGCAGAGTCAGGTTACCGCCATTTCGCTCATCCCATCCTTTCAGCCAGGCATCGGAAGTCGCTTTAATCATGCCCTGGACGAACCAGGAATTAATGATAGTTTGCATAGTCTGTAGGTCCTGTTAATTCAGTAAAAGATCTCTCTCAGAGAGAGGATATTCCTGGCCGGTAGTTATCGACGGTGACGTAACACGTCGTTCTCATAGGTGCGTACGGTATCTAACCACTGACTGCCTGTTGGGGTGTTATTGCGGTGACAATACATTTCCCAGACGGCCTGCCATGGCAGCGATTTTTGTTCTTCCATTAAGGCTAAACGTGCGGTGTAATCCCCCGCAGCCTCGAGCTGGCGGAACTGTTCTGTTGGTTCAAGCAGAGCACGTAGCAGGGCTTTTTTCATATTGCGGGTACCAATTACCCAGGCTGCGATACGGTTGATAGAGCCATCGAAGAAGTCGAGACCGATATGGACTCGGTCAAACAGGTTGTGGCGAATAATTTCACTGGCAATCGCCTGGGTTTCATCGTCCAGCAACACCACATGATCGCTATCCCAGCGCACCGGACGGCTGACGTGCAGCAGTAAACGTGGGACATACAGCATGGCGGCAGAAATTTTGTCAGAAACGATTTCGGTGGGGTGGAAGTGGCCGGCATCCAGACACAGTGCCGTTTGACGGCTGGTGGCGTAGCCCATATAAAACTCATTGGAGCCTACGGTATAGCTCTCAGCGCCAATACCGAATAACTTGCTCTCAACGGCATCAATATGGTGTGCCGGGTTAAGTTTTTCGCTGATCACTTCATCGAGCGCACTGAGCAAACGCTGACGTGGTGCTAAGCGGTCAACGGTAATATCTTTCATTCCATCCGGTATCCAGATATTCATCACCGATGGCGTATTGAGCTGTTCGCCAAAGTACGCCGAGATGCGGCGACAGGCCTGGCAATGTTCAATCCAGAACTGGCGGATTTCATCATCGATATGTGAGAGGGTAAAGCCGTCGGCACTCAGCGGATGTGAGAAGCATGATGGGTTAAAATCGAGTCCCAGCTGATTGGCTTTGGCCCACTCTACCCAGTTTTTAAAGTGTTCGGGTTTGATTTTATTACGTGCAACCGGTTCATCTGACTCGAGATAGATAGCATGTAAGTTGAGGCGTTTCGGGCCAGGGATCAGGCTTAATGCCAGTTCAAGATCGGTACGCAGTTCAGTGGGATTACGTGCTTTACCAGGATAATTACCGGTGACCTGAATGCCGCCGGTTAACGCCGCGTTCTGATTTTCAAAACCCGCGACATCATCACCCTGCCAGCAGTGCATCGAGACCGGAAGTTTATCGAGCTGGTGGAGAGCCTGTTCGATATCTACGCCAACAGCAGAAAAGCGTTGTTTAGCCAGTTCCCAGGCTTGTTCTAATTGAGAGGTCATGCGCAAATCTCCTTAAGTCTGCTTGTTCTGTTGAAATCGCGAACATAACGCGCAATTTCATGATTCGGGTTCGGGGTGAAGGTCGTCAGCTTGTCGTTGCTGGTCACTTGCTGGCGGAAGTGATGGATATCAGAGAATGCTCCCAGAGCCCTTAACTGCATACCGATATTGCCGAGGGTTGAGGCTTCAACAGGCCCGGCAATTACTTTCAGGCCACAGGCATCAGCGCAAAGCTGGTTAAGCAGCGGGTTCTGACAGCCGCCACCGACGATATGGAGCTGACTAAAAGGCACGCCACGTAGCGCGGCGAGCTCATTCAGAGCATCGGCGTAGAGTAGGGCGAGGCTATCGAAGATACAGCGGGCCAGTTCGGCTGGGCTTGAAGGGACTGCTTGCCCGGTTTCACGACAGGCACGGGCTATTTCATCACTCATACTGCGTGGGTTGATGAAACGGTCATCGTTTGGATTTACCAGGAAGCGGCAGGCGGTCAGTTGTTCCGTTTCGGTAATCAGCGCCGGGAGATTTGTGATGTTCTGTTCTTTGATCACGCGCTGTAATAGCCACAATCCCATAATATTCTTCAGTACCCGGTAGCGTCCTTCCGCTCCGCCTTCATTAGTGATATTGGCGCGCAGAGCCTGGTCGCAGGTATAAGGGGTCTGACTTTCAAAGCCGATGAGTGACCAGGTTCCTGAGGAGAGATAGGCGGCATTAGTATCAGCCAGTGGCGCTGCAATCACCGCGCTGGCGGTATCGTGGCTGGCAACGGCGACCACAGGAATTGACTGACCCTGGGGACTCTTCCAGTGTCCGATGATATTGCCTGGCTGGGTTGGGGTTGCGAGCCAGCGATGAGGAATTCCGGCCCAGTCCAGCAGAGTCTTATCCCAGTCATGGGTTTCAATATTGACCATCTGCGTGGTGGTGGCGTTGGTGTATTCCCAGTTGAGATTACCGGTCAGGCGGTAGCAGAAGTAATCCGGGATCAGCAGGGCATGAGAGACCTCTGTCGCCAGGTCTGGCTGTTGTTCAAGCAGCGCCCGGAATTGATAGAGTGTATTGAACGACAAAAACTGAATGCCACTGTGCCGATAAATCTCTGTTTTACCCAGCTGCTTCAATGCCTGGGCCATCACTCCCTGAGTACGATTGTCGCGATAGGAAACCGGTAAGCCAACACGCTGTCCTTCACTATTGAGCAGGACGTAATCAACGCCCCAGGTATCAATACCGACACTGGCTATCTGAATACCTTCCTCACAGACTTTATTCAGACCTATGCGTATTTCGGCTTCCAGCGTATCGACATCCCAGATATCAAAGCCGTTTTGTTTGACCAGATTGTTGGCAAAGCGATGAATTTCACGAAGCGTGAGCGCAGCCTGCTCAGGCTCAAAGCTGGCGAGCATTGTACGACCGCTTGATGCGCCTAAATCGACAGCCACACAATGAAGAATGGTCATGGACGGACCCCTGTTAGATTTGTTGAGCGTAAGTCTAAGAAAGGGGAGGCAAGCATGCCTTTTTGCCACTGACAGGAAAAAACAGGGACTGGCAAGAAAACAAAGATGAACATGAGAGAAGTCACAATTTCTCATTATCATAAACGTTACAAGTGGTGTGATGATGACCACAATTATCAACATCAATCGCAATTTCTTAACAAAAAAACCAATTTAGTATCATTTCAGGGCGGAAATTTAAGGTGGGTTTTTGTTATCCCTAATACTATCGTGAGAACAATTCTCATTAGGAGGGGCTGTGATGACCGTATTACATAGCGTGGATTATTTTCCGTCTGGATACTCACCTGTTGCTATCGAGCCTCGACTTCCTCAGTCGGCATTTCCTGAGCATAGCCATGATTTTAATGAAATAGTGATTGTCGAGCATGGTACAGGAACCCATGTTTTTAATGGCCAGCCTTATACTATCAGCGGCGGGACTATCTGCTTTATACGTGAGCATGACCGCCATTTATATGAACATACCGATAATTTATGTCTGACTAATGTGCTTTATCGCTCTCCTGACAGATTCCGTTTTCTGACGGGATTAAACCAGCTCCTCCCTCAGGAACGAGACGGAAACTATCCTTCGCACTGGCGGGTCAATAAGTCGACGATGCAGCAAGTTTTGAAGTTAACTGAGCAAATCGAACAGGCGGAAGATGGTCCGGAAACGCAGACTATTGCTAGTAGAGAGCTGTTATTTATGCAACTGCTGGTATCGCTACGTCAGAGTTGCCTGGTTGGAGGGGCAAGTAATAATACTGCTCATCTGAATCAATTAGTTTTGTGGCTGGAAGATAATTTTGCCGAAGAGGTCTGCTGGGAAACACTGGCGAATAAATTCTCTCTGTCGTTACGTACTTTGCACCGACAGTTAAAGCAACATACCGGACTGACGCCGCAGCGTTATCTTAATCGTCTGCGTCTGATCAAAGCGCGACATCTGTTACGACATACGGAAGAGACGGTTACCGATATCGCCTATCTCTGTGGATTTGGCGACAGTAATCATTTTTCAACGCTGTTTCGTCGGGAATTTAATTGGTCACCACGCGATATTCGGCATTGCAGAGACATCTAGTACCAGCAACGTGAAGATAATCACCGTTTTTGGCACGAAAAAGTTAATAATAACAGATTGTTCGATGCTGAGATTGTACCGTGTCAGGATCTTTGATACTTCGCAAGAATGCGTTTTTTACCAGTGAAAGCCAGGCGGTTGCGGTGCTGGATCGTTATCCACAGCGAGCATTCGCCGATCATACACATGAATTTTGCGAGCTAGTACTGGTATGGCGTGGTAATGGTTTGCATATGCTGAACGATCGTCCCTACCGCATCACCCGGGGTGATCTATTTTATATTCGTGCCGAAGATAAACATTCCTACGCTTCGGTTAACGACCTGGCGTTGCAAAATATTATCTATTGTCCTGAACGGTTGAAACTCAATATTGACTGGGCAGCTTATATTCCAGGTTTTAATGACACTCAGGCAATCCCCCACTGGCGATTGAGTAGCAGTGGGATGACGAATGCCAGGCAAGTGATTACTCAGCTTGAGCATGAAGCGCTGAAAGATGATCCCGTTAGCAATAAAATGGCGGAACTGCTTTTTGCTCAACTCGTTATTACGTTTAATCGCTGTCGTCATCTGATTGACCATCCGGATGTTAACGAGCAGGAAATGCTGCTGGATAAACTGATAACGACGCTGGCGAGCAGTCTGGCGACAAGCTTTGTGCTTGAAGAGTTTTGTTCACAACAACAGTGCAGTGAACGCGTACTACGTCAGCAGTTTCGCGACCAGACAGGAATGACGATTAATCAGTATTTACGGCAGCTACGTATCTGCCATGCGCAGTATCTGTTGCAGCATACCCGGCAGATGGTGAGTGATATTGCTATGCAGTGTGGCTTTGAGGACAGTAACTACTTTTCCGTGGTTTTTAGCCGTGAAGTGGGTATGACGCCGGTTCAGTGGCGTACCCTAAGACAGAGCGGGAAAAAGGATGAACGATAAATATGAACAATGCTACTTACTTGCCAAATTAATAAGGGAAATTAATACAAAATTGAGTTTATTTAAAAGCAATAAATAATCTGTTAATACCTGTTCTTGAATGGTTAAATATATTTCTGAGTGAGGTTTATTGATATTTTTTATTAATTTACCCCCCTACCCTAATGGACTTAATTTCAGGGGAAGGGACTATGCAAGCTAAACATAATATTGCAACACCGCATGATGCGACTTTTCGACAGTTTCTTAAATTACCTGAAATTGCCCGTGATTTTATGGAAATACATCTTCCCCCAGAGCTCCGTTCTATTTGCGATTTCAATACCTTGAAATTAGAAAACGGATCTTTTGTAGAAGAAAACTTACAGCAATACTTTAGTGATGTGCTTTATAGTTTAAAAACGAATGAGGGTGAGGAAGGTTATATACAGGTTCTGATTGAACATCAGTCCAGCCCCGACAAACATATGGCATTTCGCATGATTCGTTATGCCGTGGCAGCGATGCAAAGCCACCTGGATGCAGGTCATCAGAAATTGCCTCTGGTGATTCCTATTCTGTTTTACGCTGGAAAACGCACACCCTATCCGTATTCAACTGATTGGTTTCAGGAATTTACCTGTCCCGAACGGGCAAAAAAGCTTTATAGCAATGATTTCCCGCTGGTTGATATCACCGTTATTCCTGATGAAGAGATAATGGAACACCGTAGTATGGCCGCTCTGACGTTACTGCAAAAACATATTCATCAGCGTAATTTGACAGAATTGATGGATAAACTCGTGTCACTATTAATGACAGAATATCTGGCTTCTTCCCAGGTAGTCACACTGATCAACTATGTTATTCACGCTGGTAACACGACTGATGCTGAAACTTTTGTCCGGGAACTGGCATTACGGGTACCACACCATGAGGATGAATTGATGACGATTGCACAACAACTGGAACAGAAAGGTATAGAGAAAGGCATACAGCTTGGGGAACAACGCGGTATGAAACAGGGAAAATCTCAGGTTGCCCAGGCTATGTTGCAACATGGTATGGATTACGATGTGGTCATGAGATTAACCGGCCTGAGCGTTGAAGAACTGGTACAGTTTGGTCAATAAGTGTGTTTCCGGGTATGAATCTGTATCTGGGTATTGATACG
>Ga0308165_1005265_pt1 | contig 12146 bp, 12 predicted proteins | sample PhyWR2_FD_201032 | JGI IMG/M metagenome (GOLD analysis project Ga0308165, IMG submission 201032) | Phyllosphere microbial communities from UC Gill Tract Community Farm, Albany, California, United States - DLSLW.R2 | ecosystem: Host-associated > Plants > Phyllosphere > Unclassified | place: USA... | reverse complement strand
GTGTGGACCATCCACAACATCGCGACCAGCATCAGCACCGAGCCGAGCAGAGTGTAGAGGAAGAACTTGTAGCTGGCGTAGATCCTGTCCGTACCGCCCCAGATGCCGATGATAAGGTACATCGGGATCAGGCCGGCTTCGAAGAACATATAGAACAGGAAGATGTCCTGGGCCGCGAAAACGCCGATCATCAGGGTTTCGACGAGCAGGAACGCGGCCATGTATTCGCCGACGCGCTTCTCGATCGAGTTCCAGCTCGCGCCGATGCAGATCGGCATGAGGAACACCGAGAGCATGATCAGCAGCAATGCGATGCCGTCGATGCCCAGGGCCCAGGAGAAGCCCGAGAAGATCTCTAGACGTTCGGTGAACTGCCACTGGGCACCGCCCACATCGAAGTTCATCCAGAGGACGACGCCGAGAGCGAAGTCCACCAGCGTGGCGATCAGGGCGACGCTGCGCGCCGCCTTTGCTTCTAGGAAGAGGCAGGCCAGTGCGCCGATAAGCGGCACGGCCAGCATCAGGCTGAGGATGGGAAAACCACTCATCATCTTATCCCGCGATCACCCAGCTGATGGCGCCAACAAGGCCCAGCAGCATCACAAGAGCATAGCTGTACAGATAGCCCGACTGGACCTTCTGCGCGTAAGTCGACCCCTTGGACACGACCCAGGCAGCGCCGTCAGGACCGAAGCGGTCGATGACGCCGATGTCGAGTACCTTCCAGAACACCTGCCCGAACCAGAAGGCCGGGCGGACGAAGATGCGGTCGTAGAGTTCGTCGAACATCCATTTGCGGTACACGAAGGCGTAGACCGGGCCGAGCTGCGCGGCGACCGCCTTGGGGAAGTCGAGGTTGCGGATGTAGCCGTACCACGCGGTCAGGAAACCGATGGCCATGACCGTAAACGGTGCCCACTTCACCCAGAGAGGAACGCCGTGCATGGCGTGGATCAGGTGTTCGGGGAAGACCAACGAGCCCTTCCAGAAGGCGCCCTCACCGTCCGACACGAAGTAGTGCTCGAACACGAAGCCGGCGAAGACCGCACCCAGCGACAGCAGCAACAGCGGCACCAGCATGACCAGCGGGCTCTCATGCGGGTGGTAGCCACCCGTACCATCGCCGTGGTCGGCATAGTCCGGCCCGCGCGAACCGAGTTCAGGTGCGGCATGGGCATGGTCGTCGTGCACATGATCGTCATGACCATGAGCATCGTGCGCGTCGTGAGCATGATCGTCATGACCGTGACCGTGCGCGTCATGCACGGCGTGCTGCACGTGCTCGGACTGTATCCAGCGCGGCTTGCCGAAGAAAGTGAGGAACACCAGGCGCCACGAGTAGAAGCTGGTCATCAGCGCGGCGAAAATACCCATCCAGAAGGCGAAGGTGCCGACCGAAGTACCCGAACCGAACGCCGCCTCGAGGATCGCATCCTTCGAGTGGAAGCCTGCGAAACCCGCGACGCCAGCGATACCGACGCCGGTGATCGCCAGGGTGCCTGCTGTCATCGTCCAGAAAGTGATCGGGATTTTCTTACGCAGGCCGCCGTAGAAGCGCATGTCCTGCTCATGATGCATCGCATGGATGACCGAACCGGCACCAAGGAACAGCAAAGCCTTGAAGAATGCGTGCGTGAACAGGTGGAACATCGCCGCGCCGTAAGCGCCCGAGCCTGCCGCGAAGAACATGTAGCCCAGCTGCGAACAGGTCGAATAGGCGATGACGCGCTTGATGTCCCACTGCGTGCAGCCAACGGTTGCCGCGAAGAAGCAGGTAGCCGCGCCGACGAAAGTGATGACGTGCATCGCGGTTTCGCTCTGCTCGAACATCGGCGACAGGCGGCACACCATGAAGACGCCGGCGGTGACCATGGTCGCCGCGTGGATCAGTGCCGACACAGGTGTCGGGCCTTCCATCGCGTCCGGCAGCCAGGTGTGCAGGCCGAGCTGAGCCGACTTGCCCATGGCGCCGATGAACAGCAGCAGGCAGATCACCGTCATGGTGTCGATGCGCATGCCCAGGAAGCCGATCGTCGAGCCCGCCATCGAAGGCGCGGCTTCGAGGATCGCCGGGATCGAAACCGTGCCGAACACCAGATACGTCGCGAAGATACCGAGCATGAAGCCAAGGTCACCGACGCGGTTGACCACGAAGGCCTTGATCGCGGCAGCGCCGGCCGAAGGCTTGCGGAACCAGAAGCCGATCAGCAGGTATGAGGCCAGGCCCACGCCTTCCCAACCAAAGAACATCTGCACCAGGTTGTCCGCAGTCACCAGCATGAGCATGGCGAAGGTGAACAGCGACAGGTATGCGAAGAAACGCGGCTGATCCGGCTCCTCGCTCATGTAACCCCAGGAATAGAGGTGTACGAGCGCGGAAACCGAGGTGATGACGACGAGCATGACTGCCGTCAGCGCGTCCACCCGCAGCGCCCAGTCGAAGGTCATCGAACCCGATGCCACCCACTTAAGAACGGGGACCACGGTGGCCTCGGCGTTACCGCTGAGGAAGCTGATGAAGATCGGCCAGGACAGGCCGCAGGCGATGACCAGCGCGCCGGTGGTCAGAACCTTGGGCAGGACGAACCCGAACGACTTGTTCGCGAACCCGGCCAGGATCGACGCCAGAAGCGGCAGGAAGACGATGAGAAGGATAGACAAGGCCTTATCCCTTCATCCGGTTGACGTCGTCGACGGCGATGGTGCCGCGGCCACGGAAGTAGATCACAAGGATAGCAAGCCCCACTGCGGCCTCGCCGGCAGCGACCGTCAGCACGAACATGGCGAAAATCTGGCCAGTGAGGTCGTGCAGGAAGGCGCTGAACGCGACGAGATTGATGTTCACCGCAAGCAGGATCAGTTCGATCGACATCAGGATGACGATGACGTTCTTGCGGTTGATGAAGATGCCGAGCACGCCGAGCACGAAGAGGATCGAACTCACCACGACATAGTGTTCTACGCCGATCACAGCTGGACCCCCTTGCCCACTTCAGGCTTGACGTTGAAGGTCGCCTCTTCGGGACGGCGACGGTTCTGCTTGTCGATGTTCTGCCCGCGCGTTCCGCCGCGCTGACGGTGCGTCAGGACGATCGCGCCGATCATGGCGACGAGCAGGATAATGCCCGCAGCCTCGAACAGGAACAGGTAGCGGCTGTAGAGCAGCGCGCCGACCGCCTCGATGTTCGAAGCGCCCGCAGGCGCTACGGCGGTGCCGTCGGGCGTGCCGAGGGTCAGCGAACCGGCGCGGTAGGCGCCAATGCCCAGGACCATCTCGGCCAGCAGCACGACGGCGACCAGTGCACCGAACGGGAAGTAGCGCACGAAGCCGGCCCGCAGTTCGGCGAAATCGATGTCGAGCATCATGACGACGAACAGGAACAGCACCGCGACCGCGCCCACATAGACGATGACGAGGAGCATCGCGATGAACTCGGCGCCCACCAGGATCATCAGGCCGGCGGCGTTGAAGAACGCCAGGATCAGCCAGAGAACCGAGTGCACCGGGTTACGCGAAAGGATGGTGATCGCGCCGGAAGCGACGGTCATCACCGCGAAGAGGTAGAAGGCGATTACGTGTATCATGGAAAGCCCTGTGTCCTTGCGCGTGCCGGTTAACGGTACGGCGCATCGGCTTCAAGGTTCGCGGCGATAGCCCGCTCCCACTTGTCACCGTTCGCCAGCAGCTTGGCCTTGTCGTAGAGCAGTTCTTCGCGCGTTTCGGTCGCGTATTCGAAGTTCGGCCCTTCGACGATCGCGTCCACCGGGCAGGCTTCCTGGCAGAAACCGCAGTAGATGCACTTCGTCATGTCGATGTCGTAGCGCGTGGTGCGGCGCGAGCCGTCGACGCGGGGAGCCGCCTCGATGGTGATGGCCTGCGCCGGACAGATCGCTTCGCACAGCTTGCAGGCGATGCAGCGTTCCTCGCCGTTGGGATAACGGCGAAGGGCGTGCTCACCGCGGAAGCGGGGCGAAAGCGGGTTCTTCTCGAACGGGTAGTTGATGGTCGCCTTGGGCCTGAAGAAATACTTCAGGGTCAGCCAGTGCGCCTTCACGAACTCCCAGAGCGTGAAGCTCTTGATGAGATGTGCGACGGTCATGCGAAGTGTCCGGTTGCCATGAGGTAGCCGCTGACGATGACGACGAACAGCAGCGATACGGGCAGGAAGACCTTCCAGCCCAGGCGCATCAGCTGGTCGTAGCGGTAACGGGGAACCGTCGCCTTGACCCAGCTGAACACGAAGAAGAAGAAGAATACCTTGAGCAGGAACCAGATGAAGCCCGGCACGAGGTACAGGATCGGGATGTCGAGCGGCGGCAGCCAGCCACCCCAGAACAGGGTCGCGTTGAGCGCGCACATCAGCAGCACGTTGGCATATTCGCCCAGCCAGTAGGCGGCGAAGGCCATCGACGAATATTCCGTCTGGTAACCGGCCACGAGTTCCGATTCGGCCTCGGTAAGGTCGAACGGTGCGCGCTGCGTTTCCGCAAGGCTGGAGATCAGGAACATCACCCACATCGGGAACAGCAGCGGGTTCGCGACGAAGCCGTTGATGATGCCGAAGACGTGGCCCTTCTGGGCCATGACGATGCCGTTGAGGTTGAACGTGCCTGACCACAGGACGACGCAGATCACGATGAAGCCGATCGAGACTTCATAGGAGATCATCTGCGCCGAAGCGCGCATTGCCGAGAAGAACGGGTACTTCGAGTTCGAAGCCCAGCCCGCCATGATCGTGCCGTAGACACCCAGCGAGCTAATCGCGAGGATGTAGAGCAGGCCGACGTTGATGTCCGCCAGGATCGCGTTGGAATTGAACGGGATCACCGCCCACGTCAGCAGTGCGAGACTGAAGGTCAGCACCGGCGCGATCAGGAACAGGCCCTTGTTCGCGGCGGAAGGAACGATGGTTTCCTGCAGGAAGACCTTAAGGCCGTCCGCGAAGGACTGCAGCAGGCCGAACGGGCCGACCACGTTGGGACCACGGCGCAGCGCCATGGCGGCCCAGATCTTACGGTCGACGTAGATGATCATCGCCACGCTGAGCATCAGCGGCAGCGCGATCAGCAGGATGCCGCAGATCGTCGAGACGAACCACGCCCAGTCATGGGTCATCCCGAGGGACTGAAAGAACGAAGTCATTCCGCCGCCTCCGCGAAGTCCACGCCGTGCAGCAGTTCAGCCGAACAGCGCTGCATCGTCTCGCTGGCGCGAGCGACGGAGTTGGTCATGTAGAAGTCCTTGATCGGATAGGCGACCTGGCCAGAAACCGAACCACCGCCGGCAGGCAGGGCGCTTCCGTAATCGGCGAGGCCCTCGGTGCCAAGTGCAGGCACCGACGCGATCATCGCGCCGCGCAGGGCGTCGAAGCTGTCGAAGCCAACCGACACGCCGAAGGCATCGGCCAGTGCGCGCAGGATCGTCCAGTCTTCACGCGCATCGCCGGGGGCGAAGACCGCCTTGTCGGCGAACTGCACGCGGCCCTCGGTGTTGACGTAAGTGCCGGCCTTCTCGGTATAGGCCGAGGCGGGCAGCACGACGTCGGCAGCGTGCGCTGCTTTGTCACCGTGGTGGCCGATGTAGACGATCATCGAGCCTGCGAACTTCGCATAGTCGACTTCGTCGGCGCCGAGCGAGATGAGCACCTTGGGCTTGGCGGCGACGAGGTCGGCGATGCCGCCCTTCTGCGCGTAACCGAGCATGAGGCCGCCCATGCGCGATGCCGCCATGTGGAGGACATTGAAGCCGTTCCAGGCCGAACCGTCCTCAAGCGTGCGAACGAGGTTGAACTGGGCCGAAAGCGCCAAAGCAGCTTCGAGACCACCGCGCCCCAGAGCCGCGCCGCCCAGGATCATTGCCGGACGCTTTGCGCCCGAGAGCGCATCCGCGACGTGGCCGGGCAGGTTGCCGAGCGCCGAAAGATCGTCACTCAAGAATTCGCCGCCGAAAGTGGTTTCCCACTCCGGCCCAATCAGGAACACCTTGGCGCCGCGCTTGACCGCCTTGCGCAGGCGGACATTGACGGTGGGTGCTTCCCAGCGGACCATCGAACCGACGATCAGGATCGCATCTGCGGTCTCGATGCCGTTCAGCGTGGTGTTGAAATTGATGGCTGCCAGGCTGGACGTGTCGTAATCCATGCCGGTCTGGCGACCTTCAAGCAGCGTCGAGCCAAGCGCACCGACGAGCGCCTTGGCGGCGAACATCGTTTCGCAATCGACCATGTCGCCGGCGACGGCAGCGATCGAATTGCCGGGGTTCAGCGTAGCGATCGCGGCGAACGCCTCGTTCCAGGTGGCCTGGACCAGCTTGCCGTCGCGGCGCAGGTACGGCTTGTCGAGACGGCGCTTGGTCAGGCCATCGACCTGATAGCGCGCCTTGTCGCTGATCCATTCCTCGTTGACGTCGTCGTTATTACGCGGAAGCGCACGAAGCACTTCACGGCCACGGCTGTCGATACGGATGTTGGCGCCGGTTGCGTCAGAGACGTCGATGCCGAGCGTCTTCTTCAGTTCCCAAGGACGCGCCTCGAAAGCGTAAGGACGGCTGGTGAGCGCACCAACCGGGCAGAGGTCGATCACGTTGGCGCTCATCTCGTGGTGAGCAGCCTTCTCCAGGTAAGTGGTGATCTGCATCGATTCGCCGCGATAGAGCGCGCCGATCTCGTCCACACCGGCGACTTCTTCGGAGAAGCGCACGCAGCGGGTGCAGTGAATGCAGCGCGTCATCGTGGTCTTGATGAGCGGGCCCATGTACTTCTCGGTTACCGCGCGCTTGTGCTCGTGGTAACGCGAACCGCCGCGCCCGTAGGCCACGGACTGGTCCTGAAGGTCGCATTCGCCGCCCTGATCGCAAATCGGGCAGTCAAGCGGGTGGTTGATGAGGAGGAATTCCATCACCCCTTCCCGCGCCTTCTTGACCATCTCGGAATCGGTGCGGATTTCCTGGCCGTCGGCGGCCGGAAGCGCGCACGAAGCCTGAGGCTTGGGCGGTCCGGGCTTCACTTCGACCAGGCACATGCGGCAGTTGCCGGCAATGCTCAGGCGCTCGTGATAGCAGAAGCGGGGGATTTCCTTACCGGCGAGTTCGGCGGCCTGCAGCACGGTAGCGCCTGCGGGAACCTCGATCTCGACGCCGTCTACTTTGACTTTGGGCATTATTCTGCAGCCTCTTGCAGCGAGCCGGTGCGCGCTTCGATGCGGCGCTCGATCTCGGGGCGGAAGTGCTTGATCAGGCCCTGGATGGGCCACGCCGCAGCGTCGCCCAGAGCGCAGATAGTGTGGCCTTCGACCTGCTTGGTCACCTGCTGAAGCATGTCGATCTCATCGACATGCGCGTCACCGGTGCGCAGGCGCTCCATCACGCGCCACATCCAGCCCGTGCCTTCGCGGCAAGGCGTGCACTGGCCGCAGCTCTCGTGCTTGTAGAAGTACGAGATGCGGCTGATGGCGCGGACGATGTCGGTCGACTTGTCCATGACGATGACCGCAGCGGTGCCGAGGCCCGAGCCGACCGCCTTGAGGCCGTCGAAATCCATCGGCGCGTCCCAGATGTCGGCAGCCGGAACCAGCGGGACTGAAGAACCGCCGGGGATCACCGCCAGCAGGTTGTCCTTGCCGCCGCGAATGCCGCCGCAATGACGCTCGATCAGCTCGCTGAACGGGATCGACATCTCTTCCTCGACCACGCAGGGACGGTTCACGTGCCCGCTGATCTGGAAGAGCTTGGTGCCCTTGTTGTTCTCGCGCCCGAAAGACGAGAACCACGCCGCGCCGCGGCGCAGGATGGTGGGGGCAACCGCAATCGATTCCACGTTGTTCACCGTGGTGGGGCAGCCATAGAGGCCCGCGCCAGCCGGGAACGGAGGCTTGAGGCGGGGCTGGCCCTTCTTGCCTTCCAGGCTCTCGATCATCGCGGTTTCTTCGCCGCAGATGTAGGCGCCGGCGCCGCGATGGACGAAGACGTCGAAATCGTAGCCCGAACCGCAGGCGTTCTTGCCCAGCAGACCGGCCGCGTAGGCTTCGTCACGCGCGGCGAAGAGGGTCTCTGCCTCGCGGATGTATTCGCCGCGAATGTAGATATAGGCCGCGCGCGCACCCATCGCGAAGCCCGCGACCAGCGCGCCTTCGAGCAGGAGGTGCGGATCGTGGCGCATGATCTCGCGATCCTTGCACGAACCGGGCTCGGATTCGTCGGCGTTGATGACCAGGAAGCTGGGCTTCGGATTGCCGTTCTGGTCCAGCGGGGGCTGCTTGGGCATGAAGGACCACTTCATGCCGGTGGGAAAGCCCGCACCGCCGCGCCCGCGCAGGCCGGAAGCCTTCATCTCGTCGATGATGGCCGCGTTGCCGCGCTCGATCAAAGCCTTGGTGTTGTCCCAGGCGCCGCGCGCCTGCGCTTCCTTCAGATTCCATGGCTGATAGCCGTAGAGGTTCGTGAAGATGCGGTCCTTATCCGCGAGAGCCATTACCACTCACTCCGGTAGTCATGGTTGGCCGAGACCATCGCCGCCAGATTGGTCGGCTCGCCCACGGGTTCAACGGTATGGCGCGCCGGGTCCTGCGTACCGGCCTTGGGGCTTTCGCCTCGCGCCAGCGCATCGAGCACGGCGTCCATGCGCTCTGCCGTCAGGTCTTCGTAGTTGTCGTCGTTGATCTGGACCATCGGGGCCGATGCGCAGTTGCCCATGCATTCGACCTCGGTGAAAGACCACATACCGTCACCGGTGATGTGGCCCTTCTTCATCCCGCGCGACTTGCAGGTGGCGATGATGTCGTCCGAGCCGCGCAGCATGCACGGCGTCGTGCCGCAGACCTGCACGTGGAACCGGCCGATCGGCGCGATGTTGTACATCGTGTAAAACGAGGCGACCTCGACCACGCGGATCACGGGCATCGACAGATATTCGGCGAGGAATTCCATCACCGGGATCGGCAGCCAGCCCTGCGTATTCAGCTCTGCACCCACCTGGCGCTGGGCCAGGTCGAGAAGCGGCATAACCGCCGAGCGCTGACGCCCTTCGGGATAGCGTGCGACAATCTCCTTCGCCTTGGCCACATTGGCCTCGGTCCAGGCAAAATTGCCCCAGCGCGCCCGCAGTTCGGGCGTATCGGGTTCGATATAGCGGTCAGCCATGCTTACCTCTGCGCTTCAGCCATTGATCCTGGCCGAAAAAGAAAATTTCGAAGCCGCCGATGGCGGTGGCCAACATCGCGATCATCGGCGAAGGCTCGATCCCGGCCCACACCACCGCGAAGTAGAGACAGACGAGGAAAAGTCCCGTCAGGCTCGCCCATATGCGGATCATCTCGACTGCGTTGAACTTCACCATCGGCCCCGCTCCTTTAGCGAATGAACTCGACGCGGGCGCACTTGTCGCCCTCGAACGTGTAGACTGCGACGACGTCGAACGGCTCGACCAGTTCCGAACCATCGGTCGCCGGACCGCGCGTCACATGCTCGCGCATCAGCACATAACTGCCGATCTGCGAGGCCTCGACGACCTGGGCGTTGTTTGCGGGCCAGCGCGCGAACGCGGCAGCAAGCCCCGAACGCGTGCCTTCCTTGCCCTCGCGAACGACTGCGCCCCGGTAATTCGCTTCGCAGGCGTCGTCGGTCATGAAGGACACGTAAAGGTCGACGTCCTGCGCGTTGTAGGCGGCGATCATGGCCTTGGCAGTGTCAAGGTTGCTCAACGGTCGCACTCCCCGAACACGATGTCCATAGCGCCCAGGATCGCAGTGGCGTCGGGCAGCATGTGGCCCTTGGACATGAAGTCCATCGCCTGAAGATGGCTGAACGCGGTCGGGCGGATCTTGCAGCGGTACGGCTTGTTCGAGCCGTCCGACACGAGATAGACGCCAAATTCGCCCTTGGGGCTTTCGGTGGCGACGTACACTTCGCCGGCCGGGACGTGGAAGCCCTCGGTGTAGAGCTTGAAGTGATGGATCAGCGATTCCATCGAGCTTTTCATCTCGGCGCGCTTGGGCGGCGATACCTTGCGGTCGGTGGAAGCCACCGGACCTTCAGGCATGTCGCGCAGGCACTGCTTCATGATCTTGATCGACTGGCGCACTTCCTCGGCGCGGACCATGAAACGGTCGTAGCAATCCGAGTTGGTGCCGACCGGGATCTCGAAGTCCATGCGGTCGTAGACGTCGTAGGGCTGGCTCTTGCGGATGTCCCAGGGGATACCCGCCGCGCGGATCATCGGGCCCGAGAAGCCCCATGCCAGCGCGTCTTCCTTGGAGACGATCGCGATGTCGACGTTGCGCTGCTTGAAGATGCGGTTGTCGACCACCAGGCTCAGTGCGTCGCCGAACAGTTCGGGCAGGCGCGTGTCGAGCCAGTCGGCGATATCGGTCAGCAGCTTGAGCGGCACGTCCTGATGCACGCCGCCAGGGCGGAACCAGGCAGAGTGCATACGCGCGCCGGAAGCACGTTCGAAGAAGTTGAGGCAATCCTCGCGCACTTCGAACAGCCACAGGTTCGGCGTCATCGCGCCGATATCCATGATGTGCGAACCCATGTTCATCATGTGGTTGCAGATGCGGGTCAGCTCGGCGAACAGGACGCGCAGATACTGGGCGCGCAGCGGCACTTCCAGATTGAGCATCTTCTCGATCGCGAGGACGTAGGAGTGCTCCATCGCCAGCGGCGAGCAGTAATCCAGGCGGTCGAAATACGGCAGCGCCTGAAGGTACGTCTTGTGCTCGATCAGCTTTTCGGTGCCGCGGTGAAGCAGGCCCACGTGCGGATCGATCCGCTCGATGATCTCGCCGTCCAGTTCCATGACCATGCGCAGCACGCCGTGCGCCGCAGGGTGCTGGGGACCGAAGTTGATCGTGTAGTTGGTGATGACCTCGTCGCCGGTGGTGGGCGACGTCTCAAGCTGCATGCTCACTTGTCGTCTCCCTCTTCGGGACGGCTTTCGGTGGCCTTGGGGGCTTCGGGAGCCTTGCCGTCTTCCCCCTTGGCGGGGGCAGGAGCCGAAGCCTTTTCAGCAGCCTTGTCGTTCGCCTTGTCACCGGCGCCGGTGTCGGCCTTGGTCTCAGTCGTCTTCTTCTCGGCGACCGGGGGCGGCGATGCGGCTTCGGCAGCCTTCTCGTCGCCGGGAAGGATGTAGTCGGCGCCTTCCCACGGGCTCATGAAGTCGAAGCTGCGCAGGTCCTGGGCCAGCTGTACCGGTTCGTAGACGACGCGCTTGTCTTCTTCCGAGTAGCGCAGTTCGACATAGCCGGTGAGCGGGAAGTCCTTGCGGAACGGGTGGCCTTCGAAACCATAGTCGGTGAGGATGCGGCGCAGGTCCGGGTTGCCGGCGAAGATCACGCCGTACATGTCGAACACTTCGCGTTCCAGCCAGCCGGCGTTGGGCCACAGCGTGGTCACGGTCGGCACCGGGGTGTTTTCGGCGGCAGTCACCTTCACCATCAGGCGATGGTTCTTCGTCACCGAGAGCAGCATGTAGACGACGTCGAAACGCTCAGCGCGCGACGGGTAGTCTACCCCTGCCATCTCCATGAGCTGCTGGTAGCCGTGATCGTCGCGCAGCGCGCGCAGGGCGTTCTCGACTTCGGCGCGGACGACGGTGAGCACGATCTCGCCATGCTCCTCCTTCGAGGCGACGACCATCGAGCCGAGCGCGGCGACGAGCGCGTCAAGGACGCCCTCGTTGGACGCGATCTTCGGAGCGGAATGCAGAACGGGCATCTTGTCCTTACCTCTCGACAGTGCCCACGCGGCGGATCTTGCGCTGGAGCTGCATCACGCCATAGAGCAGCGCTTCGGCTGTAGGCGGGCAACCCGGCACGTAGATGTCCACCGGCACGATCCGGTCGCAGCCGCGCACGACCGAGTAGCTGTAGTGATAGTAGCCGCCGCCATTGGCGCAGCTGCCCATCGAAATGACGTACTTGGGTTCCGACATCTGGTCGTAGACCTTGCGGAGCGCCGGAGCCATCTTGTTGCACAGCGTGCCGGCCACGATCATCACGTCCGACTGGCGCGGGGAAGCGCGCGGCGCAGCGCCGAAGCGCTCCATGTCGTAGCGGGGCATGTTGACGTGGATCATCTCGACCGCGCAGCACGCGAGGCCGAAGGTCATCCACCACAGCGAGCCGGTACGGGCCCACTGGAACAGCTCCTC
>Ga0308165_1005264_pt1 | contig 12147 bp, 11 predicted proteins | sample PhyWR2_FD_201032 | JGI IMG/M metagenome (GOLD analysis project Ga0308165, IMG submission 201032) | Phyllosphere microbial communities from UC Gill Tract Community Farm, Albany, California, United States - DLSLW.R2 | ecosystem: Host-associated > Plants > Phyllosphere > Unclassified | place: USA... | reverse complement strand
TCGACTGAATAGAGAATCGCTCATTCGCATCACCGGCCGTGAAAATTTGTCCGTCAACAGAACAGACAGCCACCCCAAGCTTATCGCCAGATACAGCAGCAAGAGCCGGGATATAGTCCGCGACACGGCCTTTACCCACTAAAGGGCGAACCTGAATCAGGATCTCTTCCAGCAACTGATTGTCTAATGCTTGCACCATAAATTCCTGACTGAAGTAGATAAGCTGGCGGATTATAGCAGAGCAACGAAAGACTGCGCAGCAGGATCCCGGAATGAGGGCGGAATGCGGTTTAAAAAACGGGACATGTTTAAAACATTTTACCCTGTGATATTGGTCACAACTCAGTAACAAAGCAAAAAATCGGAATAGTTTAAACAACGGCTGGAAAGCTGCTATTTCTGTCCTCGGTATACTCATCACCAAGCCAACCAGCATGAGTGAATAATAATGAAAACAATAGAAATCGCCTCTGACAGTTACGTGAAAGTCAGTATTCGGGAAAAAATAGGTTATGGATTCGGGGATCTGGCCTCTAACCTGTCGTTTGGATTTGTCTCACTGTTCTTGCTCTTTTTCTATACCAATATTTATGGCATTACTGCCGTTCAGGCGAGTCTGATTTTTGTTATTGCCCGAGTACTGGATGCGATATTTAATCTTTTTATCGGTTACTTTATCGATAAAACGCAGACTCGCTACGGTAAGTTACGCCCTTACCTGTTGTTCGGTGCCGTTCCGCTGGGGATATTGACGGTTCTGTGTTTCAGTACGCTGGACGGTGATTTCAAGTTTTACTACGCCCTTATTTCCTACACCATTTACTGTCTCGCCTATACCGCAGTGAATACCCCCTATTCTGCCATGACCAATATGCTGACTCAGCATGAAGGTTCCCGGGCATCCCTGTCCGTCTATCGGTTTGTTTTCGCCATTATCGGCTACCTGATTGTCTCTACGAGTGCAGATTTACTGATTTCACAGTTCACCGACCAGAAAATGGGCTATATCTTTGCGGTCAGTTGCTTCAGCCTGCTCGCGACCTTCTTCTTTTTAGCCTGCTTTGGTATGACGAAAGAAAGGGTTATCAGCTCACCGGATCAGAAACAACCAACGCTGAAAGAGATGGTCACCGCAGTCACCGGGAATGTGCCATTAATCAATCTGTCGCTGTTCACGGTTTTTTTCTATATCGCCTATACCGTGTGGATGGCAATAGCCATTTACTTCATTAAATATACCCTTGGTAATGAAGGCTTTACCGCAACCTTTTTTGCCATTCAATCAGCGGCGTATGTCATCGGGACCGTGATCTCAGAAAAACTCATCAGCATGATGGGTAAAAAGAAAATGGCACAACTGGGATTACTGATAGGAATTATGGGGATGCTGTTCCAGTACTTCCTCGCCGGTGATAACAGCTACCTGATAATGACCGGCGTTTGCTTATTCAGTATCACCTTAGGCATGGGGTTTGTGGCGATGTGGTCGATGATTGCCGATACCGTCGAGTTTGCTGAATGGAAACACGGTGTACGCACCGAAGGGGCCATTTACGGTTTCTTTAACTTTATTACCAAGATTGCCATGGCGATTGGTGGCGGTTGTGCCGGACTGATGCTGGATTACTTTGATTACTCATCCGACCATATCACTGCCAGTGCCTTAAACGGTATCAATATAATGATGACCCTGTTCCCAGGCCTGATGTTTGCTCTCGGAATGGTGTTTATTTTCTTCTACAGCCTCGATGAAAACACCTACCGGAATATCATCAAAGATATTGAATCACGTAAGCTTAACAAGCTGTAATACAGCGGGTAATGAAGATGAAAAAAGATTATCAGGCAATAATTGCGGCGATGACCCGCGAAGAGAAAGTCGCGTTACTCAGCGGTAACGGTCTGTGGCGCACAGCCAGTTTCCCGCATCACGGTATTCAGGATATCGTCATGACCGATGGAACCTATGGCGTCCGCTACAGTACCAGTCAGATTGAACAAGGCGAGAACTGGAATATCACCGATTTTCTGTCCGTGGTCAGTCAAAGTGCGGGTGAAATTGCCCAGGAGCCTGAGAAAGGCGGTTCTGAAGCCTTGTTCAGTAAATCTAAACCCGCAACGTGCTTTCCCAACGGTTCCACGCTGGCTTGTAGCTGGGATACCGAACTGGTGTATCAAATGGGCGAAGCGCTGGCTAAAGAGTGTCAGGAAATGGGCGTCGGTATTCTGCTCGGCCCGGGGATCAATATCCGCCGCACGCCTCTCGCCGGTCGTGGGTATGAATATTACTCAGAAGATCCGGTGATTAGCGGCGATATTGCTGCCGCACTGATCAATGGCCTGCAAGAGAATGGTGTCGGTGCCAGTCTGAAACATTTCGCGGCCAATAATTCGGAGTTTCGGCGCACTGAAATGGACTCGGTGGTTGAGGAACGTGCACTGCGCGAAATTTACCTTTCCGGGTTTAAACGCGCTATCGACAAATCGAATCCCTGGACGGTGATGTCCTCTTATAACCGACTGAATGGTGTCCAGACATCGCAAGACGCCTGGTTACTCACCGACGTCTTGCGGAATGAGTGGGAATATGACGGTCTGGTGGTTTCTGACTGGTATGGCATCAAAGACAGGCCCGCCTCCTTACTGGCAGGGAATGATTTAGGCATGCCAGAAACTCAGCGCGACAAAGATGAACTGATCCAGGCGATTCAGAGAAATGAAATTCCGGCAGTGGTGTTGGATACAGCCTGCCTGCGTATGTTGGCACTGGTCGATAAAGTACAGCAGAACCGTCGGCCAGAGACGAAAGCCAGCTATCCACAACACCACCAGCTCGCGCAAAAACTTGCCGCCGAATCTATCGTTCTGCTGAAAAATGAAGACAATATTCTGCCTTTACAGTCCGGTAAGCAGCGTACTATCGCCGTGCTGGGTAAACCAGCTCAGGAACCGGTGATTCAGGGTTCAGGCTGTGCAACAACCATACCTTATATGCTGGACAGGCCACTGGATGAGATTTTTGACGTCGCAGGTCAAGATTTTAATATCGAATATGCCATCGGGACACCACAAGATAATCATGTGGATAAGCAAGCCGAAGCTCAGGCCGTCGAGATAGCGAAAAATGCCGATGTCGCGGTGATATTCGTCAGTACCGCTATCGGTGAAGACGGTGAAAATGGCGATCGCAAAGATTTGGATATCTTACCTTCACATGAATCGCTTATTCGCGCAGTGGCCAGAGTACAGCCTAACCTGGTGGTGGTGCTGGCCAACAGCGATGCCGTGGTCATGCCCTGGTTATCTGACTGTAAAGCATTGCTGGAAACCTTCTTTGCCGGACAGGGTATGGGGCGTGCGGTCGCTGATATTCTTTTTGGCCGGGCCAACCCCTGCGGCAAACTGACGGTTACGGTACCTAACAGTCTGGAAGAAACGCCTGCATGGCTAAGTTATCCGGGCGAAAATTTGCGGCACCATTATAGCGAGGGCCTGTTTGTCGGTTATCGTTATTACGACAAGCGTAAACTGACGCCCCAATTCCCGTTTGGCTTTGGCCTGAGTTATACCCGATTCAGTTATGCCAATCTGGTGACATCAGCCGCACAGCTTGAAGAAGGAGAGGCTCTCACCGTAAGTGTAGAGGTAACTAACAGCGGAAACCTGGCCGGTAAAGAAATCGTCCAGCTCTATATCTCAGCGCCACAAGGTGAATTATTACGTGAAGTTCTCTCGCTGAAAGCTTTTGCAAAAGTGCATCTTGAAGCAGGAGAAACGAAAACGGTCACAATGGTTGTCACCTGGCAAGACTTTGCCTGTTTCCATCCGGGGGTTTCTGGCTGGGTCGTTGATGCCGGTGAATATCAACTGCATATTGCGCGATCGTCGCGGGATATTGCGCTGAGTACAGGATTGAAGGTCAACGCCAGACCCTATTACTTACCGCTGAAAGCAGATAATTCATTACAGCAATTGATAAACAATCCCCCCGCTTTCGAAAGGGTTGTAAAATTGCTGGTCAGTAAGAATGGTCTGCCAGAAAAGCGGGTTAGCGAAAAACTTATTCGCGTCGCGCCCGACCTGTTCTGCGGTTTATTTATCGCTTTGACCGAATTTCTGAATATTGATATCACACGTCAGGAATTAACCGAGGCTCTGCAAGAACCACAAGACTAGGTCATACGCACATCCCCTCTTTTGGGCAACCGGATTGTCCGGAGAGGGGAAAAAATAACCGTCAGTAGCATGACGTATTTTTCAATTGACGGAGTAAGCCTATGTTTCCGTTTTCAGTCACCCGACAGCCAGGGCACAAGTCACAACAACAGACTGCAGCCAATCTCCACGCGGGTAGCGGCTATGAGTTGATTTCATTTGATGCTGAAAAGCTCAATGTCTTTGCTGCGGAAGTGTATTACTGCGAGCCACACTGGCATTCCGCCCCGGAATTAATCTGCATCCTGTCAGGGGCGTTCTCTGTCACTCTGGGTCATACCACTTCCCAGATAGCCGCCGGCAGTCTGGTGTATATCAATCCAGATGAGATCCACTCATTAGAAGCACTGGTTCCGGATAGCCAGCTACTGACGATTCAGTTCGCACCAAATTTGTTTGATGAACTTCATCCTGCCCCACAAAGGGATTATACCCTTAATCTCAGCCAGCCACTTTGTCTCGCCGACAAGCAGCTCAGAGACAGCCTGTTCGCACTGGTTGAACATCTGATTGAGGTTGATGCTCAGCCGTCATTTACCCGTATTGCACTGACTTATCAGCTCCTGGGCGCACTGTCCATGGCAGGAGAACCCCGCGGAAACCGCCAGCAAATTAGCCTCAGAAAAAAAGATCAGCAGCTGGTTAAATATGGCATTGAGTTTATTAACCAGCATTTTGATGACGAGCTCACACTCGCGACTATTGCTGAAAACGCCGGGGTCAGTTATCACCACTTCTCACGTATTTTCAAAAAAATAAGCGGTTATAATTTTAAAGAATACCTGACGATGATTCGAATAAACAAAGCTAAACAGTTGTTAAAGGATACGCAGATCCCTATTACTGATATCAGCTATACCTGCGGTTTCAGCGGTCATAAACAGCTGATCTTTTCCTTCAATAAATACTGCCGCATGACGCCAACTGAATTCAGGAAAAATTACCTTACTGCCATGAATACCGCGACAGAATTGCAAATTATGACTGATTTCCGCTGCCTGCCTCTGGAACGGTCAATCCTGGATCGTCTGGAAAGCTTTCAGCCTCAACAAAAAGAATAAAAACACCATAAAAATAAATAAGTTATTACAAGATAAACAGACCAGAAATAGATTCACTTACTCAGCCAGTATTTCTGATAACAAGGAATCGGCCTGCACGATGAAGCGTCAGATAAATAATGATTTTGTATTTGTGACAGCGTCACATCATGCAGTGGCAAAAATATGAGATATAAATCACAAAATCAGTTGAATGGAGGTTAAGAGCAACCTATCATTTCACCACTTCTTACTGACCAGCCTGCCAGAATACTCTATGTCGCTAAAACCAGTCTCTCGCAAAACTGCGTGGCTGCGGGTGCTTATGCTCTCCGTAGCTGCCTTTATCTTTAATACCACCGAGTTTGTTCCTATCGGTTTATTGTCAGATATTGCCCAAAGCTTTGATATGGAAACCGCACAGGTGGGTATCATGCTGACTATTTATGCCTGGATAGTTGCCCTGACGTCCCTGCCGTTTATGTTATTAACCGGGAAAATGGAACGCCGGCGTTTATTAATCGCCATTTTTGTGGTCTTTATTGCGAGCCATATTCTCTCTTTCCTGGCATGGAATTTTACGGTGCTTATCATCAGTCGTATTGGTGTCGCTTTTGCTCACGCTATCTTCTGGTCAATAACCGCCTCACTGGCTCTGCGCATGGCTCCTGTCGGTAAAAAGGCCCAGGCATTGAGTCTGATTGCGACCGGTACCGCGCTGGCCATGGTACTGGGATTACCGCTGGGACGTATTGTCGGGCAGTACTTCAGCTGGCGCACCACCTTCTTGGGCATAGGGATTATCGCGACCCTGACGTTACTCTGCCTGGTACGTCTGCTTCCTAAGCTGCCGAGCGAACGTTCTGGCTCACTGGCCAGTTTGCCGTTACTGATCCGCCGCCCGGCCCTGATGAGTCTTTATCTGCTGATAGCCGTCGTGGTCACCGGACACTATACCGCTTATAGCTATATCGAACCCTTCGTGCAGAACATTGCCGGGCTGAGCGCAAACTTTGCCACGCTGTTATTACTGATCCTCGGCGCGGCGGGCATTATTGGCAGTATCGTCTTCAGTAAGCTGGGCAATAAATATGCCTCACAGCTACTCAGCGGTGCGATTGGCTTACTGTTGATCTGCCTGATACTGCTGCTACCAGCGACAGTGGGAGAAGTCCCGCTGATGGTGCTTTGTATGTTCTGGGGGATTGCAGTGATGACGATTACCCTCACCATACAGGTACAGATCCTGTCCATGGCGTCTGATGCCACCGATGTTTCGATGTCCCTGTTCTCCGGCATCTTTAATATCGGTATTGGTGCGGGAGCCCTGCTGGGCAACCAGGTCAGCCTGCATCTTTCTATGGCGGATATTGGCTATGTCGGCGCCATACCGGTTCTGGCAGCCTTTATTTTGTCCGTGTTAATTTTTAAAATCTGGACGTCTAAGTCAGAATCCAAGTCAGAAGAAGAACAATCCCAGACGCACGTTCAGGCCTAAGTGAAGAGAAGTGTTTGTCTCCCGGTAATACCGGGAGACAAATAAAGCGCAGGGTATCAGGCAGGATAATTTTTAACGATTTCAAGAATACCGTTGATAATAAACTGAACGCCCATACAGACCAGCAAGAAGCCCATCAGCCGCGAAATGGCATCAATTCCCCCCTTACCTACAATACGCATGATTGAGCCTGAACTACGCAAGCTTATCCATAAAATCAAACCGATTATAAGAAAAATAAGCGGCGGAGCGGCGTCCAGAACCCAGGCAGGAAAATCATCGCTCTGTCTGACCGTAGAGGCGGAACTGATGATCATCGCGATAGTTCCCGGCCCCGCTGTACTTGGCATTGCCAGTGGAACAAAAGCAATATTGGTATCTGTGGTATCACTCTGTTCATTTGGTACAGCAGAATGCGGCGGTTTAGGTGCCGGAAACAGCATCCTGAAACCAATGAAGGCAACAATAAGCCCCCCAGCAACACGCAGACCGGGAATAGAAATACCAAAGGTATTCATGACCACCTGACCCGCGTAATAAGCCACCATCATAATGACAAAAACGTTAATCGCGGTCAGGAACGAAATACGATCGCGTTGCTGTTTATTCATGTTCCCCGCCAGACCCAGGAACAACGCAATCGTCGTTAATGGGTTAGCCAGGGGTAATAAGACAACCAGTCCGAGACCTATTGCCCGAAATAATTCCATCATTTAATGTCCCTTTTTAGCGAGAGTTTTCAGTTTAACCCGGTGTTTTAGATACATTTTAGCATCATTTTTAACTTTTTAGCTATTTGTGGCATCTGCCCCTGCTCCTGATTGACATATAGTTTCATCCTGAATAGTATCTGACGTTACTAACTACTTGCCTGGGCAAACATTTTGAGTCGTGACAGTAACTGTGATTTGTTTAACGAAATTATTCCTCTTGGTCGATTGATTCACATGGTCAATCAGCACACTGAGCGTTTGTTAAACGAGGCATTATGTACGCAGGATATTACTGCCGCTCAATTTAAAGTGCTGTGCTCTATTCATCATCAGGGCAGCCTTTCGCCAGTGGAGCTGAAAAAGATCCTCTCCGTCGATCTTGGCGCACTGACGCGCATGCTGGATCGTCTGGTATGTAAAGGCTGGGTACAACGTGTCCCAAACCCTAAAGATAAGCGTGGAGTACTGATCAGTTTAACGCCAGAAGGACGTGCGCTTTGTCAGCAATGCCACTGTACTGTGGGATTAAGTATGCACAACGAGCTGACAAAGAATCTGACCCAGGATGAAGTCGATACACTCTATAAATTACTTACAAAGATACTGCCGTAAACCTGCAAAGAGGTAGCATAATGTCCAGACAGAACAACGATACCATCACTATTCACAGTATTTTAGACTGGATAGAAAATAATCTTCAAACCCCTCTTTCACTGGAGAAAGTCTCCCAGCGTTCGGGTTATTCAAAATGGCACCTGCAACGGATGTTTAAAAAAGAGACCGGATATTCTCTGGGCCAGTATATTCGTAACCGTAAGCTGACAGAGATAGCGCTGAAATTACAAGAGAGCAATGAGCCGATTTTATATTTAGCCGAAAGCTATGGTTTCGAGTCACAGCAGACGCTGACGCGTACCTTTAAAAACTATTTTTCGGTGCCGCCTCATAAATACCGTGTCGCAAGAATGGTTGAAGAGAATAAATATATTCTGCCGATTAACCAGTGTTGCAGCTAAACGTCCTCTCTTGATGAACAATAAAAGAGTCACCATTAACAGGATGTCGAGTGATATAACTTCATCGGGAGTCGGTGACCTGTCAGCAATGAATGCCCAGGTCAGCCACTTATCATCAGCAATAGCGTCTGGCTATTGCGCTCAGTGCTGATGCGTCATACGTTTTATAATCCCTTTCGGTACTGAATAAAGCCCGATTTTGTTGCAACACGGTCATACAGCGCCTGTGCTACGGTATTGTTTTCATGGGTATGCCAGTACAGTCGGCTGCACTTATCTGTCATCGCCTGTACCCGAACAGCTTCAATTAATGCCCGAGCAACCCCGGCACCTCTGGCATCCGGTGCGGTAAACAAGTCTTCTAAATAACAATAGTGGGTCGCAGACCAGCTGCTGCGATGATAAACATAATGCGTAAAGCCGAGCATCACGCCTTTCTCATCAAATGCGGCAATGCCGTTTATAGGTTCGGCGGAGTCGAGTAAACGTTCCCAGGTTAATGCAGTCAGTGATGCCGGTAAATCTGACTCATAGAAGGTCAGATAGCCCTGCCATAATGCCAGCCATTGCTGGAAGTCACCCGCATTCAGGGAACGAACCGTCAGACTACGGTGGGGAGCCACCTGCACGCCCTGGGTATCGCGGAGTTTTGCCAGGCTGACTTTTTGAATACCTTGTACAATATTATCCGCATCGAGCCAGGCCTCAAATCCCGCTTTTACCCGCGGCCACTCGTCAGCAATAATCGAGAACCAGGCCGTATCACGGGTACGCTGTTTGTAAATAACCGCATTGCGGAACAGACCTTCATACCGGAACCCGAGACGCAACGCAGCCCTACGCGAAGGGGCATTCAGGCTGTCGCATTTCCACTCATAACGACGGTACCCCAGGGTTTCAAAGGCATACTTCATCAGTAAAAAATGGGCTTCCGTCGCCTGAACAGAACGCTGTAGCAACGGTGAAAACACCACAAAACCTTCTTCAACCGTTCCACTGTTTGGGTCAATGCGCATCAGGGAAAGCGTCCCTGTCGCCTGACCACTGCCATTATCGACTACCGCAAAATGAAAAGGATCCTGGCGACTGGCGGCCTGATGCAAATAATCAAGAAAAGCGTTGCGCGTGCTAAAAGGACCGATACTCAGATAGGTCCAGCCACTATTATCCGGTGCCTGCTGCCAGGCTTCCCAGAGCGCATCTCCGTGACGGGCAACATCAAGCGCCTCCAGTCGGCAATAGCGTCCTTCGAGCGTAACCCGCTGCGGCAAACCGCAAGGCTGCCAGTTTGGCAGCGGCAGACCTATGGGCTGTTGAAATTCATTGATAACAAGTGACAACGTAACCTCCTCGTGCGCTAAAATCGGTGGTCAGGTGAATATTACTCTGACGCTGTATTTCTATGATCGGAAACAGCCGGACAGGTCTTCGGCAGAAGTTGCAGATTAACGGGATAATCAGCCGGAACACAAGCTTTCAGATGATGATAAAGCAGTAAGCTGTTTTTATGCGTCAAGGCACCTTTCTGGCAGACAAAATAGTAACTCTCTCCGGTGGCTATCGCCTGGGGAAATGGCAGGGCTAAAACCCCGCTATGAATGGTATTCAGACTGAGCAACAGATCGCCCACGGACACACCGTGCCCGCTAATCGCCGCCAGGTTCCCCTGTTCAAGGGTATCAAACACAATGCCACGGGTAATATTCAGTCCGGGAAATTGTCCGCTCTGTTTGAGCCAGCGCCGCCAGTCTCTGCCATCGGGTGAAGGGTGGATCAATTCACAGCCAGATAAATCCTGTTGCGCCTGACTGACCAGACCTGGTGAGCAAACGGGGATCAGCCACTCATCAAACAGATGATGACTTTCAGTGTCGTCACCAAACTGCCCGGACCCCAGTAAAATGGCACAGTCATAAGGCTCTTTGGCAAAATCGACGCTGTCCGTATCCATCCAGACACTGGTCACCTGGACTTTTGGTGTTGAGTCAGACTCACGAAAGCGACCTAATACATTCAATAGCCAGCTCAACGTCAGGGTCGAAGGCGCTTTCAGCCGTATTTCCTGTTGATGACTCCGGAACGCATCACAAGCCCGTTCCAGCTGAGAGAATCCCTCTTCAAGCTGCGCCGCCAGTCTGCGCCCTGCCTGGGTAATTTCAACCTTCGGCCCCATGCGCATGAACAGTTCGCAGTCAAACCACTGTTCCAGCGTACGAATATGACGGCTAATCGCTCCTGGCGTGACGTTGAGTAGCATCGCCGCCTTACTAAAAGAACCCATGCGAGCCGCTGATTCAAAGGCTCTCAGTGCATACAACGGAGGAAGCGACATAGCAGATGCTCTTTGTTGAGTTTAACTCACATTGAAGCGTAGTTTTATCCGTTTTTCAACTCGCCCTGATAGCGTAATAATCCCCCTCAACTTCTCTTTTATTCACCCGCTATCGCTTTCCCGGTACAGGAACAACTGAATGAACATCCCCCTTTTAAGCACCTATACTCTGGCAGTATTACTGCTCATCATTACGCCGGGTCCGGTCGTCGCGCTGGTCACCAGCGTGGCAACGCGCACCGGAAGCCGTCGGGCGTTTTCAACCCTGATTGGCACGAATGCGGCGTCGTTAGTTTTGATGGCGGTCGCCATTTTGATGTTAAGTGGAGTGATGTCGCTCAGTGAGCTGAGTCTGGCGTTGCTGGGTATTCCCGGTTCAGTCTATATCGGCTATATCGCCTGGCAAGGTATTCTGACCCCGGCCAGTACACCAGAACCCGCATCAACAGGGCAGAGAAAGGGAATGTGGGGTGGGTTTATTACCGGACTCTCTAATCCCAAAGATATTCTGTTTTTTATGGCTTTTTTCCCGCAGTTTATCCCGGTGACCGCCAGTTTCAGTACTAGCGTTCTGGTTCTGGCGCTGGTGTGGATAGTGCTGGATTTTGCCGTGCTCTCTTTTTATATTCTGGCCATCAAACGCTGGGTCAGACCCCACCACCAGCGCATAATCTCACTGTTATCCTCCTGGATATTAATGATGATTGCCTGGGCGGGTGGGGGTTATAACGGCTGGATTATTTTCAAGTCCATCGCAGGTTAATGAATTTCGCCATCTTTAGTCAGATGTTCACGTCGGGCGTCCTCTTCCTCTTTATGGGAACGTCCGTTACCTTTCTGCGCGATAGAAATACGGAGGCGCTGTTGCTGCGTATAACGATCCTCACGGCTCAGCTCTGCGTCATCGCTAAGGGCAATAAGCAAGGTATTCATTTCAACAATAATATGACGTTCAAGGGTCTCATCAACCTGCTGAATAATATCATCCAGATGTGCCATGGTGTTTTACTCCTGATTAATATCTCTCGTCATTATATACCCAAAAGAACCTGAGTTCGCTGCTATCAGCCCGCTAAGACCTATTCTTACGCCACCTTTCTCATTCAATAGCCTGATAATTCGTCGATTTCATCATCTCTTTAGCCGTTTGACTTAAGGCAGATTTAATAGAATAGGCATATTGAAGATAGCGCTCAATCGCGCTTTCAGAAGCAGGATGAATAAAGTGACAAACTCATTATTGCGCAGCGGATGCCCGGATGACTTTCTGACTCTGGGGGAAAATGGCCAGGCGGTATTTGACTCTGCCTGGCAAATCCGCGAAACCTTGCGT
>Ga0308165_1005261_pt1 | contig 12155 bp, 9 predicted proteins | sample PhyWR2_FD_201032 | JGI IMG/M metagenome (GOLD analysis project Ga0308165, IMG submission 201032) | Phyllosphere microbial communities from UC Gill Tract Community Farm, Albany, California, United States - DLSLW.R2 | ecosystem: Host-associated > Plants > Phyllosphere > Unclassified | place: USA... | reverse complement strand
AGGGTATCTGTCCATATGATCTTCAGTGACATTTAAGATAGTCGCCGCAGCCGCTTTCAGGCTATAGGTTGTTTCCAGCTGAAAACTAGACAGTTCAAGTACATACAAGTCACAGGCTTTTTCCAGCAGTTTCAGTGCCGGCTGGCCGATATTACCGCCAACACCGACTTTAATTCCTGCTGCTTTCGCCATTTCACCGACCAGAGTAGTGACGGTACTTTTACCATTCGAGCCCGTCACTGCCACGATTGGAGCCTGCACTTCGCGGCAAAACAGTTCGATATCACCGATGATTTCAACACCCGCATCAGCCGCAGCTGCCAGCGCTGGATGCGCTAATGCCATACCCGGACTGGCAATAATCAAATCAGCTTTTAGTAACCAGTCTTGATGTAATGAACCGGTATGAAGCTCAACTTGCTCGGGCAAAGCGTCCAGACCTGGTGGCGTGGCGCGGGTATCCATCACGCGCGGAAACACCCCGCGTGAGACGAAGAAATCAACACAGGACAGGCCGGTAAGACCCAGTCCGATAATAACGACGTTTTTACCCTGATAGTCAGCCATGATTAGCGTACCTTCAACGTTGCCAGGCCAATGAGCACCAGCATCAGCGAAATAATCCAGAAGCGCACAATAACCCGAGGTTCTGGCCAGCCTTTCAGTTCATAGTGGTGATGGATAGGCGCCATACGGAAAATACGCTGTCCACGCAGTTTGAAGGAACCGACTTGCAAAATAACTGACAGGGTTTCAACCACAAATACCCCGCCCATAATCACCAGCAAGAATTCCTGACGCAGTAATACGGCAATGGTACCCAGCGCGCCCCCCAGTGCCAGGGAGCCAACATCCCCCATAAACACTTGTGCCGGGTAAGTATTGAACCAGAGGAACCCTAAGCCTGCACCCACAATCGCGGTACAGACAATCACTAGCTCACCCGCATGGCGCAAGTACGGTATATGCAGATAACCGGCAAAGTTCATATTCCCAGTCGCCCAGGCAACTAACGCAAAGCCTGCTGCAACCAGTACGGTTGGCATAATCGCCAGGCCATCCAGACCATCGGTCAGGTTAACCGCGTTGCCGGTGCCAACGATAACAAAATAGGCCAGTAAGACATAAAACAGCCCTAACTGCGGCATGACATCTTTAAAGAATGGCACCACCAGCTGAGTCGCTGCAGTATCTTTTCCAGCAATATACATGGTGAAAGCGACCGCCAGAGCAATCACCGACATCCAAAAATATTTCCATCTGGCGATAAGCCCTTTAGTGTCTTTACGAACAACTTTACGGTAATCATCAACGAAACCGATAATGCCGTAACCCACCAGCACGAAGAGTACGCACCAGACATAAGGGTTAGAGGGATAGGCCCACATCAGTACAGAGATGATAATCGAGGCGAGGATCATCAACCCGCCCATAGTTGGGGTGCCACGCTTACTGAAATGAGACTCAGGGCCGTCATGACGAACCACTTGTCCAAAAGATAGCTTCTGCAAATGGGCGATAAAACGCGGCCCCATCCATAAAGAGAGAAATAAAGCAGTCAGCAAACTTACAATGGCGCGAAACGTCAAATAAGAAAAGACGTGAAAACCGGAATAATATTTAACCAGATACTCGGCCAGCCAGACTAACATGCTTGTTTCTCCTGCAAGGCGCGAACTATATCTTCCATAGCCGCACTACGTGAACCTTTCACCAAAATTGTTAATTCAGGGTGAGTTGTGATTAATGCTTTCAAACGTGTAACCAGTGTGGCCTTATCGGTAAAATGCTCACCCACACCAGAGGCATGGCTTAACGCTTCACTTAAGACGCCGACACTCAAGACACAGTCGATTGCTGCGAATTTGGCTGCCTCGCCAACCTGACGATGACAGTTCTCTGCTTCAATACCCAGTTCGCCCATATCACCGACGACCAGTATCCGGTAGCCCGGCATTTCTGACAGTACCTGCACTGCGGCGGTCATCGAACCCACATTGGCGTTATAGGTATCATCCAGCAGTTGCTGGCTTTCATTCAGACGTACAGGAAACAAGCGCCCCGCGACCGGCTGTAATCCACCCAACCCTGCTTTTATCGCTTCCAGTGGTGCTCCCACTGCTGTAGCCAGCGCTGCTGCGGCAAGGGCATTAGCGATATTATGACGACCCGGTAATGGCAGTGAAACAGCAATAGAACCTACTGGGGTCTGCAGGATAAATTCGCAGCCCTGTGCAGTGATATGAACATCATCTGCACTAAAATCACTACCTGCAATATCCGGTGAAAACTGCCATACTGTCTGTCCCGATAGCTGCGAACGCCATTTTGGCCAGTCATTACTGTCGGCATTGATAATCGCAATACCGTCAGATGGCAGGCCCTGGAAAATCTCGCCTTTTGCTTTGGCAACGCCAGCAAGAGACCCAAAACCTTCCAGATGTGCGGCAGCCAGGTTATTAACTAACGCCGCTTCCGGGCGTGTTAATGAGACCGTCCAGGCAATCTCACCCTGATGGTTAGCCCCTAACTCAATGACAGCAAAGTCATATTCCGGGGTCAGTCGCAGTAACGTCAGGGGGACACCGATATCGTTATTCAGATTGCCTGCGGTATAGAGCGTATTACCGCACTGACGCAATATGGCGGCAGTCATCTCTTTTACCGAGGTTTTACCTGAAGATCCGGTCAGCGCAACAACACGCGCGGGGACCTGCTGACGCACCCATGCGCCTAGTTCACCCAGTGCCTGACGGGTATCCGTCACCACTAATTGTGGCACCGCGATATCAAGTTTTCGAGAAACCAGTAGCGCACTCGCTCCTGCTTTAACGGCATCAGCGGCAAAATCATGGGCGTCAAAACGCTCCCCTTTCAGCGCCACAAATAAGCAACCTGGCGTCAATTTTCGGGTATCGGTGGTGACGTCGGTTATCTCAACGTCCGTACCATGATCCTGCCCTTTCAGAATAGTGGCCAGCTGTTTTAAGGAAACCGGAATCATACCGCTCCCCCTAACAGTGCCTGGGCAGTGGTACGATCGGAGTAGTCCAGCCGACGATGCCCCACAATCTGGTAATCTTCGTGGCCTTTACCTGCCACCAGGACTAAATCATTTTCTTGTGCCTGCATAATGGCACTGGTGACCGCTTCAGCCCGACCTTGAATAACGCGTGCCAGCCCAGCGTTCACCATACCTGCCAGAATATCTTCGACGATGACGGCAGGATCTTCGGTACGTGGATTATCATCAGTCACTATCGCGATATCGGCATATTGCTCAGCAATCGCCCCCATCAGCGGACGTTTACCGGTGTCTCTGTCGCCACCACAACCAAATACACACCACAGCTTGCCCTGACAGTGCAGACGCGCTGCTGCCAGCGCTTTTTCGAGCGCATCAGGTGTATGGGCATAATCCACCACGACTGTTGGTTTTCCGGCTGCACGGAACACTTCCATACGGCCACAGACTGGCTGTAACTGTGCTGCGGTATTCTGTAACCCTTCCAGCGGGTAGCCCAGTGCCAGCAAGGTTGCCAGCGCCAGCAATAAGTTGCTAACGTTAAAGGGTCCCATCAGACGGCTGTCAATCTTACCGTTGCCCCAGGATGAGGAGAAATGAATTGTCGCTCCGCCATCGTGATATTCAACCGCTGTAGCCAGAACCCAGCGCCCGGAGTAATCCGGCTGAATATTATTTTCCATACTGACTGCGACAGCATCAGGCAAACAACAGAGCCATTGGCGTCCGACTTCATCATCGGCATTAATAATTGCCTGCCCGTATTCATGGCTGGAGAATAACAGCCATTTCGCGGCACCATAATTTTCCATAGTGCCATGATAATCAAGATGGTCACGGCTAAGATTAGTAAATACTGAGGCTGCAAACTGTAGAGCCGCAACACGGTGTTGTACCAGACCGTGAGACGAAACTTCCATCGCACCAAAGGTCGCCCCCTGGGCCACTAAACTACTGAGTTCTTGCTGAACGTCTACCGCAGAACCGGTAGTATTTTCAGCTGCGACGACCTGCCCCAGTAAACCATTACCAACGGTTCCCATCACGGCGCTTTTTTCGCCAAGCAACTGAGCCCATTGTGCCAGTAGCTGAGTGGTGGTCGTTTTTCCATTAGTCCCGGTCACGCTAACCAAGCGCATGGCTGACGAAGGCTCATCATAAAAACGGCCCGCCAGAGCGGAAAGGCGCTGTGAAAGCTGGCTGAGGTAGATAACCGGCACGCCGTGCATATCACGCACTTCACCGTCTTGTGCTTCGCCCTCAGCTTCAGCGATAACGGCAGCCACGCCTTGTGCGATGGCTTGTGGGATATAGCGACGTCCATCCACCGTATGCCCGACAATTGCTATAAACAGATCGCCCGCAGCCGCTGTGCGACTGTCGAGTGTCATCTCTCGTAATGCTCGCGCTGGGAGCTCCGCTACCCAAGGCGCAAGAAGGTCATGCAAATTACGATCTGCCACCTGATGCCTCTTTCTTATTAATTACAAACTCGTTTTTCTCTCCGGTTGCCAGAGCATCCGGCTCAATATTCATGGTGCGCAGCACGCCACCCATAATCGCGCCAAATATCGGGGCAGATACTGCACCACCGTAGTATTTACCCGCTTGCGGATCATTGATAATCACCACCAAGGCAAAGCGTGGATGGCTGGCTGGCGCTACGCCTGCCGTATAAGCAATGTATTTATTAATGTACTTTCCGTCTGGCCCGACTTTTTTGGCGGTACCGGTTTTAATGGCGATACGGTAACCTTTAATCGCCGCTTTCACACCCCCGCCACCCGGTAAGGCAACGCTTTCCATCATATGCAGTACTTTACGCACCGTTGCCTCAGGGAAAATACGTTCGCCGGGTACCGGAGGATCGACTTTAGTGATTGAAAGTGGTCGATAAATACCATAACTACCGATTGTTGCGTAAGCACGTGCTAACTGTAACGGAGTGACCATTAGCCCATAGCCGAAAGAGAAGGTGGCCCTCTCTATGTCAGACCACCGTTTTTGTGTTTGAGGATATAAGCCACTGCGTTCTCCGACCAACCCCAAATTGGTCGATTTTCCCAGACCAAAACGTGAGTAAGTATCTACTAACGCTGAGGAGGGCATCGCTAACGCCAGCTTCGAAACACCGACGTTACTCGACTTCTGCAAAACTCCGGTCAGTGTCAGTTCACTGTAACGACCAACATCTTTTATCTCATGACCATTCACACGGTAAGGAACGGTATTCAGCACCGAGTTTTCATTCACTACACCACGCTGGAGTGCAGTCATCACCACCATCGGCTTTACCGTTGAACCCGGTTCAAATACATCGGTGATGGTGCGGTTACGCATCACATCTTTCTCGGTATCGCCCAGATTATTAGGGTTATAAGACGGGCTGTTGACCATCGCCAGTATTTCACCGGTTTTAACATCGACCAGTACCGCACTGCCTGATTCGGCCTTGTTAAAAGCGACTGCATTGCTCAATTCACGGTATACCAATGCCTGCAAACGTTCATCGATGCTCAAGGCCAGATTATGCGCAGCCTGACTGTCAGTTGAAGAGATATCTTCAATCACCCGTCCGAAACGATCTTTACGCACCACCCGCTCACCCGGTTGTCCGGTCAGCCATTTATCGAAGCTTTTTTCAACTCCTTCAATCCCTTGGCTGTCGACGTTGGTGAAACCAATTAAGTGAGCGGTTACTTCACCTGAAGGATAGTAACGACGAGATTCCTGGCGTAAATGGATGCCAGGAAGTTTAAGTTGTTTGATGTAGTTACTGATATCAGGGTTCACCTGACGAGCCAGATAAATAAAACGGCTCTTCGGATTGCTGTTCACACGCGTGGCAAGCTGATCAAGCGGCGTATTCAACGCATCGGCCAGTGCTTTCCAGCGGTTATCCAGCGTGACGCCTCCCGCATCATGCAACTCTTTCGGATCGGCCCAAATCGCATTAACGGGCACGCTGACGGCCAGCGGACGCCCCGCACGGTCGCTGATCATGCCACGAGCACTGGACACTTCCTGCACGCGCAGTGAACGCATATCACCCTGACGAACCAACATATCTGGGTTAATAACCTGTAACCAGGCGACCCTGCCCATCAGCAATATCAGAGCCAGCAGAATACAGCCGCAAAGCAACGCAAAACGCCAACTAATAAAGTTGGCCTGAACTTCCGGGCGTTTTGACTTGGGCGTTTTTACTGCTAATTTCATCTGCTATTTACTTCCTCATTGCTGAACAACAATGTTTTCTTGTGAGGGATCAACATGTTGTAATTGCAACTTGTCCTTTGCTATCCGTTCGACACGGCTATGATCGCCAAGCGCGTTTTCTTCCAGAATCAGGTTACGCCACTCAATATCCAGAGCATCACGCTCTACCACCATTTGTTCACGTTGTGCTGTCAGTAACCGAGTTTTATGTGCCGTTGTCACAACGATAACGGCAGTAATCACAATAGCGACAAACAGACAGACAGGTAATTTACCGTTACGCAGTAAATCACCGCCGATAACTCCCGGCAGTGAATGACGTTCAGCATTACCGACCTGAGCAAGCTGAGCAACCTTACTCAGTGACTCAGTCACGCGGTTAATCATGCACTGGTCCTTTCAGCAATGCGTAAAACCGAACTACGTGCTCGCGCATTTTCTGCTACTTCCGCTTCACCAGGCATCAATTTACCCAAGGCTTTTAACTGACGACCACCCAGTTTATTCAACTGCGCTTCGGTCATCGGGATCCCGGCAGGAACCTGAGGTCCACGACTGTTTTCACGCATAAAGCGTTTCACAATACGATCTTCAAGTGAGTGGAAGCTGATAATCGATAATCGACCACCGGTGGCTAATACCTCAATAGAACCTTTGAGAGCCTGTTCGATTTCGTCCAGCTCACTGTTTACCCAAATGCGTATCGCCTGGAAGGTTCGGGTTGCCGGATGCTTAAACTTATCTTTAACCGGCATGGCATCAGACACGATTTTCGCTAATTCTTTGGTGCGCGTTATCGGCGGCAGTTCACGATTACGCTCTACAATGGCGCGCGCAATACGTTTACCGAAACGTTCCTCACCATAGGTTTTTATCACCCAAGCGATATCCGCTTCGTCTGCTGTTTGTAGCCATTGCTCTGCTGACTGACCGCGTGTTGGGTCCATACGCATATCCAGCGGACCATCACGCATGAAGGAGAATCCGCGCTCTGCATCATCAAGCTGCGGAGAAGAAACGCCTAAGTCCAGTAAAATACCGTCAATTTTGCCGATCAGTCCGCGCTCTTCGACATAAGTTGCCAGTGAAGAAAAAGGACCATGAATAATCGAAAAACGAGGATCATCAATAGCCTGAGCTGCAGCAATCGCCTGTGGATCGCGGTCAATTGCCAGTAATTGCCCCTCAGCCCCTAATTGGGACAAAATAAGACGTGAATGTCCACCGCGACCAAAAGTACCATCAATATAGATACCATCAGGACGAATATTCAGACCGTTTACTGCTTCATCAAGCAGCACAGAAGTATGTTTAAAATTTTGCATATTATTTAAAATGACAAATCCTGTAGACTCGCCGACAGAGCATTCGTCGACATCTGCTCAGCGTCAATATCGTCCTTGACCTGTTGATGCCAGGTCGCTTCATCCCAAAGTTCAAATTTATTGAACTGCCCGACAAGCATTATTTCTTTGGTCAGTCCGGCATACTTACGCAATACAGGCGCAAGTAACAACCGTCCGGCACTATCCATCTGGCATTCGCTGGCATGGCCCAGCAATAACCGTTGTACGCGGCGTTCTGCGGGATTCATACTAGATAAACGAGAAAGCTTCTGTTCGATGACTTCCCATTCAGAAAGAGGATAGAGCAGCAGGCTCGGGTGATGGATATCGATGGTACAAACCATCTGACCTTCAGAGATGTTCACCAGCAGTTCCCGATAACGGGTCGGTACGGCAAGCCGCCCTTTGCTGTCAAGATTGACAAGCGTGGCCCCACGGAACATACCGTTTATCTCCTCTGGTGGCCAATTCCACCACTTTACCCCACAAATTCCCACATATAAGGAGTTTACGGAGCATAGGAAAACCTTGTCAAGCAAGGTGGGGGCTGTTACGAGAATAAATTCCATTTCCCAGATGAGGTATTAAAGGTGCAAACAACAGATGTTCAGTCCGGATGAAAAAATTAACGTTATGAATATTTGAAAGAAAAAGGAAAATAAGCGCAAATATTGTTAAAAACCCGGATATTAAAGGACGTTAAAATATTAGCTTCGCCGTATAAAATACCCGCAGTATTCCAGAGGTTCTGCATCGATAATAACAGCGACAAACCCAGATATGGCGGGCTCTTGACGAGCATGGGAGGTGGAGGTTTATTCGTCAATGACTAATAATATAGCATCAATCTAAATATGTGTGTAACAAAATAATACAATGTAACTTTTCATTTACGTTAAAGATAATTTTTATCCATTCTAAATAATGGCGACTGAAATTAAGAAACAATAAATAGACTCAGTCCTAAATACGCCTAAATCATTTAAGATAATTCCCTGATATTGCAATCCGGTAACCCGTAAGCGCAAACAGAATTCAGGACGGATCACAGCGTAGAGATAGAGCATTCCGGCAACTTAAAATATCACACTCATACTTCAAGCTGCCGATAGGGCCCACCCTCTAACTACGACTTAAGCTTCCACGACGATAAAGTGTACGCCGAATGCGCGTTAATCCAGGTTTAGGCTTACGGGGTTCATCAAGACTTGCCAGTACCAGCTCAAGCACTCGCTCCGCAACATCACGGTGACGCTGAGCCACGGCCAGCACCGGACACTGCAGGAAATCGAGTAACTCATTGTCACCAAAGGTAGCAATAGACAAGTCAGAAGGCAGATGTCCATGACGACGCAGGGTAACATCCATCACGCCCTGCAACAGAGGAAATGAGGTGGTAAATAATGCCTGAGGCATTTCGTGAGTTTCCAGCCACTTATCAAAAAGCAGAGCGGCTGCTTCACGTTCGTAGCTATTGCTATAGAGATAGTCAACTTTACGCGTATCCCCCTGCCAGGCAGAACGGAAACCCTGTTCACGTAAATAGCTTACTGATAGTTCCGGTAAAGCACCCAAATAAAGCACATTCTCTACTGGGAAAGTGCGTAATTCAGCTGCCAGCATCTCGGCATCACTCTGATCTGACCCAACAACACTGATAAAGTGCTCAGGATCTAATGCACGGTCGAGGGCAATGATGGGAAAAGAGTCTTTTGCCCAGCGCTGATAGAAAGGATGCTCAGGTGGCAGTGAGGTAGAGACAATAATCGCATCAACTTGTCGCTGCAGAAGATGTTCAATGCAACGCATCTCATTATCTGGCTGATCCTCAGAACAAGCGATGAGCAACTGGTAGCCACGCTGGCGCGCCTGTCTTTCCAGATAGTTAGCAATTCGGGTATAGCTGGTATTCTCAAGATCAGGAATCACCAGACCAATAGAACGGGTGCGCCCGGCACGTAAGCCCGCCGCCACCGCATTGGGATGATAATTATGCTCGCGAACCACCGCCATGACTTTTTCAACGGTTTTATCACTGACGCGGTATTGTTTTGCCTTACCATTGATAACATAACTCGCCGTCGTACGTGACACACCAGCCAGGCGTGCGATTTCATCCAATTTCACTGTAGCCCCTTACTCACCAGATTAGTGGTATCCATATTACTCTCATGGTTACATTACTGCCCTGGATAATTCAAGCATATTGGCTGGCATCGGGGCAGAGAAATCATCTGACCATCGAATGGCGCTACCTTTTCTATACCCTAAACAATTCAAGTTACCTGCAGGCGCTGAATTTCTTCAGGCGATGAGCATAGACAAACTATGTGATTCGACTGAAGAAATGAAAGCAACACCCAGGTAACGTGAAGTATGACGGGTATAACAGTGATGCCATGTTAATAACACGGCATCACCTCTGGTGACTTAGCTCAGATCACCGCCATTGGTCGCGATGACTTTCTGATACCAGTAGAACGATTTTTTCCGTGTTCTGGCAAGCGTACCCTGCCCGTGATTATCCCTGTCGACATAAATAAAACCATAACGTTTGCTCATTTCCCCTGTTGAGGCAGAAACTAAGTCGATGCACCCCCAGGTGGTATAGCCGATTATCGGTACACCGTCCTTGATAGCCTCACCCATTTCATGAATATGACTACGCAGATAATCAATCCGGTAATCATCCACAACAGTACCGTCAACAGTCAGCTCATCTTTTGCACCCAGACCATTCTCCACCAAGAATAACGGTTTCTGATAGCGGTCAAAAATGGTGTTCATGGTAATGCGAAGTCCTTTAGGGTCGATACCCCAGCCCCATTCACTGGTTTTAATATGGGGATTGGATACGGTGTTGATAAGATTCGCTACCGAGACATTTTCATCATCCATTTTTGCTTTTGCACACCGCGAGGCGTAGTAGCTGAATGAAACAAAGTCGACGGTATTTTTGAGGATCTCGGCATCCTCTGGCTCCTGATGGATTTGAATATCGTTATCACTGAAAAAACGCGCGGCATAAGAGGGGTAATAACCACGCGCCTGGACATCAATAAACAATAAATTTTCCCGGTTCTTCTCAACCGCAGCCCAGACATCTTCCGGGTCACAGGAATAAGGATAAAAATCACCGCCCGCCAGCATGCAACCGACCTGATTACTCGGGTTAATTTCATGCGCTTTTTTTGTTGCCAGCGCACTGGCAACTAACTGATGGTGTCCGGCCTGATATTTTACTTGCTCTTTGTTTTCGCCGTCCTTAAAAATCAAGCCCGCGCCAGTAAATGGAATATGCAGCAGGATGTTGATTTCATTAAAGGTCAGCCAGTATTTCACCAGGCCATTGAATTCAGTGAAGCAAGTTGTGGCGTAGTTCATAAAAAAGTCGATGACCTTTCTATCTCGCCATGAACCGTATTTTTCCACTAAATTCATTGGGATATCAAAATGACACAAGGTAACTAATGGCTCAATATTATATTTACGGCACTCGTTGAACAGGTCTTTATAGAACTGAATCCCCGCTTGATTAGGCTCTGCCTCATCACCGAGTGGAAAGATTCGACTCCAGGCGATAGAGGTGCGGAAGACTTTAAAACCCATTTCCGCCAGCAGAGCAATATCCTCTTTATAACGATGATAAAAATCTATCGCTTCATGGCTGGGATAGAAAGCATCGGCATCAATCGTCGGATTCTGCTGATGGCCTAACTTGACTTTGAGCCTGTCTTTTCCATAAGGAATCACATCGACCGTAGCAATACCTTTTCCATTTTCACGATATGCGCCTTCAGCCTGGTTGGCGGCGATAGCACCGCCCCATAAGAAATCACTTGGAAACGTTGATGATGGCATGTTGCTCCCCATTATTTTTACTTGTGGCGGGTGAAGAGGATGTGGTTTCAGGAATATCTTCAAAACCGATTAACAATGTGACAAAAAATGAAATGACAAGGGACAGCAGCATCACGGCGCAGACCCAAAGTATGCTGGTCGGGTTATTCACATCGACAAACTGAATACCGGTGATAAGACTCGATGAAGCCATTGAATAAGACGCTACGTTTCCTATCCCGGCGATAGCGCCGCAGATAAAGCCGGTGATAACGGCAGCAATCAGTGGACGCTTGAGTCTTAACGCCACGCCATAAAGAGCCGGTTCAGTGATACCCGCCACGATGGCCGAAGCCGCAGCCGCTAAAGCGGTTTGGCGCAGGGCGCGGTTTTTAGTTTTCCATGCCACGGCAAGAGAGATACCCCCTAATGAAAGATTAGCGCCAAGCTCAGCAGGTTTAACCATATTTTCCTGACCCGTTTGCGCGATATTCTGTACTACCGTTGGCGTAAAGACATGGTGCATCCCGCCCATCACTAACAAAGGCCACATCGCCCCCATCAAGGCAACAGAGAGCCAGCCTAAATGGTCATGTATGCCATAAACAATCTGCGATATCCCATCACCAATCCAGATCCCCAGTGGGCCAATCAACAGAATGGCCAGCGGCGCGGTTATCAACAAAATCAGCATCGGCTTGAGGAAGTTTTTCGTTACCGACGGT
>Ga0308165_1005260_pt1 | contig 12160 bp, 11 predicted proteins | sample PhyWR2_FD_201032 | JGI IMG/M metagenome (GOLD analysis project Ga0308165, IMG submission 201032) | Phyllosphere microbial communities from UC Gill Tract Community Farm, Albany, California, United States - DLSLW.R2 | ecosystem: Host-associated > Plants > Phyllosphere > Unclassified | place: USA... | reverse complement strand
TGGACTGCACCCCAAAAGTTGGACACCCAACTGAGTAAGGTGCAGTTTTTTATGGCAAAGCCAAAATATTCCCTGGAAACGAGACTGGCGGTGGTCAACCATGTCCTCTCCGGAAAGGACGGGACCCAGCGCACAGCAGAACGCTTCGGTGTCGAAAGAACTTCCGTCCGGCGCTGGGTCAGGGCGTATCACTACCACGGCATTGAAGGGCTTGTTCCTCAGCGTACCGTCCTGCATCCTGAGTTCAGGATCGTCGTCGTTCAGGCCGTTTTAAATGAGCAACTTTCAATGCGTGAAGCCGCCGCCCGGTTTAATATCCCGAATGAAATGGCTGTACAGCGTTGGATGAACGTCTACAGGGAGTCCGGCCTGGAGGGTCTTCTGAACATCAGGAAGGGGCACAGACACGTGACAAAGAAAACCATCCCACATCCACTGGCTGAGAAAGATCCGCAAGACCTGTCTCCCGAAGAACTCCGGTCTGAACTCCGGTATCTGCGGGCCGAGAATGCCTATCTAAAAAAGCTGAAGGCCTTGGTTCAGAGCGAGAAAAACGGCAAAAAGCCCGGATAATCAGTGAGCTGAGGCAGGAGCATACCCTGCACGACCTTCTGCGCGCCGCCGGTATGCCACGCAGTACGTGGTATCACAATATCAGGGCGTTAAAGCGGCCTGATAAGCATGCTGAACTGAAGGCCAGGATCAGGGAGATATACCATTATCACAAAGGGCGTTACGGCTACCGTCGGGTCACGCTCTCGCTGAGAAGGCAGGGGCTGCAGGTGAACCATAAAACCGTGCAGCGGCTGATGGCGGAGATGTCACTCCGGTCACTGATCAGGGTAAAGAAATACCGGTCATGGCGGGGAGAAACCGGCAAAGCTGCGCCCCATATCCTGCGTCGCGACTTCAGCGCCTCCGGGGTGAACGAAAAATGGGTCACGGATGTGACAGAGTTCTCGCTGCAGGGCCGGAAGCTGTATCTGTCGCCGGTCCTGGACCTGTTCAACAGGGAGGTTATCTCATACAGCCTGTCAGAAAGGCCGGTGATGAAGATGGTCGATGTGATGCTGCAGGAGGCGTTCGCCAGGCTCGGGCCGGAAGAAAGGCCGTTACTGCACTCGGATCAGGGCTGGCAGTACCGGATGGCAGGCTATAAGGAAAAGTTAAAGGAACAGGGCGTGATACAAAGTATGTCGCGCAAAGGAAACTGTCTGGATAATGCGGTGATGGAGAACTTCTTCGGTACGCTGAAATCGGAATGTTTTTACCTGAACGAGTTCAGCAATCTCGACGAACTGAAGCGAGCGATAGAGGAATACATCCGTTATTACAATAACGAGCGTATCAGCCTGAAATTAAAAGGCCTGAGTCCAGTAGAATACCGGACTCAGGCTCTGAAGGCCGCTTAATATTAACTGTCCAACTTTAAGGGGTCAGTCCACTACGCTTGCCGGGCCTACGCGTTTTGTAGGCCGGGTAAGGCGCAGCCGCCACCCGGCATCACGCCGCACGCTCATCCCGATTCGTCATCACCTGCGGTAAATGCAGCTCAATCCAGTCCGCCAGGGCCGCCACCTTCTCGCTCACCTCCTCCCCCATCGGGGTCAGGCTGTACTCAACGTGCGGTGGCACCACCGGATACGAGACACGGTTGATAAAGCCATCCTGCTCCAGCGCCTGCAGCGACTGGGCCAGCATCTTCTCGCTCACACCCCCCATTTTGCGCCTGAGATCGCTAAAGCGATGCGTTCCCTGACGCAGCGCCACCAGAATCAGCACGCCCCAGCGGCTGGTCACATGCTTTAGCACATCCCGGGAGGGGCACTGCTCTGCGAAGAGATTGCCGTCGCGCATTTGCTCGCTAAGCGTTGGATTGGTCATTTCACACTTACCTTTTTGTACGTACTTACTAAAAGTTAGTCATGGTGATAGTGTGCCACAACACTTACCTGAGACGAAGGATATTCATCATGATCGCGATTACCGGTGCCACCGGCCAGCTTGGCCAACACGTCATTGAGCAACTGCTGAAAACCGCTCCGGCCAGCCAGCTGGTCGCTATTGTACGTAACCCGGCGAAGGCCGACGCGCTGAGCCAGCAGGGCATCAATGTCCGTCAGGCCGATTACACTGACCAGGCCGCCTTTACTACCGCCCTGACGGGCGTGGATAAGCTGCTGCTGATCTCCTCCAGCGAAGTCGGCCAGCGCACGCCGCAGCATCTGAACGTGATCAAGGCCGCGCAGGCTGCAGGCGTGAAATTTATCGCCTACACCAGCCTGCTGCATGCGGATACCTCCCCGCTGGGCCTGCACGTGGAGCACGTAGAGACCGAGAACGCGCTGGCGGCATCGGGTATACCTCACGCCGTGCTGCGTAACGGCTGGTACAGCGAAAACTATCTTGCCAGCGCACCGTCTGCGCTGGAGCACGGCGTCTTTATCGGCTCCGCTGGCGAAGGAAAAATCGCTGCGGCCACCCGCGCCGACTATGCGGCGGCAGCAGCACGCGTCATTTCTGAAGAAGGTCATGCCGGTAAAGTCTATGAGCTGGCGGGCGACTCTGCGTGGACATTAGGCGAGCTGGCAGCAGAGCTAAGCCGTCAGAGCGGGAAAAACGTGGTTTATCAGAACCTGAGCGAAGCCGATTTTGCCGCCGCGCTGAAGGGCTTTGGCTTACCGGCGGCGCTTGCCGATATGTTGGCCGATTCCGACGCGGGTGCCTCAAAAGGCGGCCTGTTCGACGACAGCCGCACCCTGAGCGCCCTGATCGGTCGCCCAACCACCCCACTGGCTGAGAGCGTCAAAAGCATTCTGTAATTGTTACATAGTAGTTAATTGTTGTGGCGTCCCCGTGGGTCATCTCTGATAATGAGAGCATGACCCACGAGGAGGCTCACCGTGCAAGGCGTACCCGAACAGTTCTTCGATGAGAGAGACAGCGCGCGCTTTCGCCATTTGGCGCAGGTGCCGGGCGTCGAACTGTATCACGCCCACATCTCTCGCTACGCGTTTGAGCCCCACACCCATGAAGCCTTCGGGATCGGCGCAATTGAAGCCGGTGCCGAGCGCTTTCGCTATCGCGGCACCCAGTACGTCGCCCCCGTAAATTCCGTCGTCACCATGAACCCGGATGAGCTGCACACCGGCGAGGCCGAAACTGCCGACGGCTGGCGCTACCGGATGATCTACCTTGAACCGGATCTGCTTGAAGAGGTGACCGGCGTTCGCCACTGGTGGTTTAGCGACGTCACCCGCCACGACCCTGGGCGCTCGCAGCAGATCTGCCAGCTGATTTATGGCCTGTGGCACACCGACGACCCGCTGGCGCAAAAAGGGCTGCTGCTGGATCTGATTGAGACCTTCCGGCCGCTGGCGCGTCATGCGCCGGTGCTGCGCGAAGGGGCGCACCGCTTCGATCGCGTGCGTGACTATCTGCATGACAACTATATGCACTCGCTCACTCTCGACGAGCTGGCGCAGGTGGTGTCGCTCAGTCCGTACCATTTCCAGCGCCAGTTTAAAGCCCATTTTCACGTGACTCCCCATCAGATGCTGATGGCGATCCGCCTGTGGCGCGCCAAAGCGTTCCTCACGCAGGGGCTCCCGGCCGCTGAGGTGGCGGCCGCCACCGGGCTGACCGATCAGTCGCACCTGACCCGCGCGTTTACGCATCGCTATGGCATCACCCCCGTGCGCTATCAGAAACAGGTGGCGAAGCGCTAATGCGCAATCTCCTACAATACGCCCGCCTTTTGCCCTTCTACACTGCCAGCAGGTTCAGAAAAAATGGATGCAAAAATGATTAGCGGCGTGTTGTATGCCCTGCTTGCGGGTTTGATGTGGGGTCTGATTTTTGTCGGCCCGTTGATTGTGCCGGAGTACCCGGCGATGCTGCAGTCGATGGGGCGTTATCTGGCGCTGGGGCTGATCGCCCTGCCGCTGGCGTGGCTGGGGCGCACGCGGTTACGCCAGCTTTCTCGCCAGGACTGGTGGACGGCGCTGGGACTCACCATGATGGGTAACCTGATCTATTACGTCTGCCTGGCCAGCGCCATTCAGCGCACCGGGGCGCCGGTATCGACGATGATTATCGGCACGCTGCCGGTGGTGATCCCGGTATTCGCCAACCTGCTGTACAGCCAGCGTGATGGCAAACTGGCGTGGTCAAAGATGATGCCCGCCCTGCTGTTCATCGCTCTGGGGCTGGCCTGCGTGAACATTGCCGAGCTGCGCCACGGCATGGCCGATATCAGCGTCTGGCGCTACGGTTCCGGTATTCTGCTGGCGTCGATTTCGGTGGTCTGCTGGGCATGGTATGCGCTGCGCAATGCCCGCTGGCTGCGGGAAAATCCGGATAAACACCCGATGATGTGGGCCACCGCGCAGGCGCTGGTGACGCTGCCGGTGTCGCTTGTCGGCTATGTGGCCGCCTGCATCTGGCTGAATGTTCAGCAACCGGCGTTTGCCCTGCCGCTGGGGCCGCGGCCGGGGGTGTTTCTCGGCCTGATGGTGGCGATCGCCGTTTGCTGTTCATGGGTGGGGGCGCTGTGCTGGAACATGGCCAGCCAGAAGCTGCCGACGGTGATTCTGGGACCGTTGATTGTGTTCGAAACGCTGGCCGGGCTGCTGTATACCTTTTTGCTGCGCCAGAGCGTGCCGCCGTTGTTAACCGGGGCCGGGATTGTGTTGTTGGTGGTGGGTGTGGTGATTGCGGTCAGCGCGAAGCTGGAAAAACGCCCGGTGACGCAGCGCTTGCCAGGCCTACAGGATCGTAGGCCGGATAAGCGCTAGCGCCATCCGGCGTTTATCAGAAGGTTTCCCAGTTGGCTTCGTTTAACGCCGCCACGGGTTTTGCTTTGGCGGTGGGGATTTTAACCGGAGCCGCTTTCACTGCCTGGCCCCGGGTAATTTTAAATACTGCCACCGCCTCGTTCAGACGAGCCGCCTGATCTTCCAGCGCCGCCGCCGCTGCTGCGGACTCTTCCACCAGCGAGGCGTTCTGCTGGGTGACGCGATCCATCTCGGCAACCGCCTGGCCGACCTGGTCAATGCCGCGACTTTGCTCATCAGAGGCGGAAGCGATTTCGCCCATGATGTCAGTCACGCGGGTCACCGCATTGACGATTTCTGCCATCGTCTCTCCGGCTTCGTTAACCAGCGCGGAACCAGCGCTGACGCGGGCACCTGAGTCATCGATTAACCCTTTTATCTCTTTCGCCGCCTGGGCGCTACGCTGCGCCAGGGTACGGACTTCCCCTGCCACGACCGCAAATCCACGCCCCTGCTCGCCTGCGCGCGCCGCTTCTACCGCCGCGTTCAGCGCCAGGATATTGGTCTGGAAGGCAATGCCGTCGATCACGTTGGTGATCTGGGCGATTTTACTGGAGCTGGTGGCGATCTCATCCATGGTACGCACCACGCCTTCGACCACGCTTCCGCCTTTCTTCGCGGTAGACGATGCATCCAGCGCCAGACGTGACGCCTGACGGGCGTTGTCGGCGTTCTGCTTCACGGTGGCGGTCAGCTGTTCCATACTGGCTGCCGTCTCTTCCAGGGAGGCCGCCTGCTGCTCGGTACGGGAAGAGAGGTCGTTACTGCCCGCCGAAATTTCGCCTGCACCGGTGTAGATGGTGTCCGCACCTTCGCGCACCACGCCAACGGTGTTCGCCAGCGATTTTTGCATCTCGTGGACGTTCATCGCCAGCATCGCCATTTCGTTCTGGCCGTGGGCGTTGATCGGCTGCGTCAGGTCGCCTGCAGAGATAGCGCGAATGTGGGCAATCACTTCATGCAGCGGCTGCAGCAGCACCCGCTGCATGGCAATCCAGCTGGCAATAATCACGCCAACCACAATCGCCATGATGGTCGAGAGGATCCACAGGATACGCTGGTAGTCCGCTTCGTTGTCGGTCACGCCGACGCTGGCCAGCTTCGTCTGGACTTCACGCCACTCGCGATAGACCGCCTGCATGGCAACCTGCTTCTGCTCGGCATTCTGCTTGAACATCCCGTCCAGGTTACCCTGCGCCAGCAGCTCGTTCATTTTGGTCAGCGTTGCGAAGTAAGTGTGGTACTGCTCTTCCAGCCGATCCGCCAGCTTCTCGTCCAGGCCTGGAGTTTCCGGCAGGGCATAGTATTTATCAAAATGGCCCTGCGCCTCGGCCAGCAGATTTTTCCCTGCCGTCACCAGCTCACCCAGCTGGGTGCCGTTAATCTCCGTTGCGGTGGTGTTTTGCAGGCGCAGCATGCCGCGGTTCAGGGTGACACGCGCCTGGTTAAGGCTGATCCAGGCGTCGGTAAACTCCGCCACGTTCTGGCTGGAAACCTGTGAGACGTTGAAATTGTCCTTATCGTTATTCAGGGCATTGATAAAGACCGTCGCCGCAATGATTTGCATCGCACCGAGGACCAACAGCACCGAGATTAACAGGGTGATTACTTTAATACGTTTAAACATTCTTAGCCTTACGTTGCAGGATATTGTCTGATAAGGCATATCGGCAGGATGCGCATGTTATTTAACATTTCGTGGTCTAACCACCGCAGTTTTTGGAAATTATTAAACCCATTCAGCAAGTTAAAACTTAAGAAATTTTTGTGAATCCCCCTCCTTTTTGCTCCGTGCTCCCAAAGGGGTATAGCTTCACCTTAAAGATGCATTTAAAATGCACCTTATCAAATGACGATGAGGTAATTGCAATGGCCTACCGCGACCAACCATTAGGCGAGCTGGCGCTCTCCATTCCACGCGCATCTGCGCTGTTCCGTAAATACGATATGGATTACTGCTGCGGCGGTAAACAAACCCTGGCGCGTGCTGCATCGCGCAAGGAACTGGATCTGGACCTCATCGAAGCAGAACTGGCGACACTGGCCGAGCAGCCGCTGGAAAAAGACTGGCGCCGCGTGCCGCTGGCTGAAATCATCGATCACATCATCGTGCGCTATCACGATCGTCACCGCGAACAGCTGCCAGAGCTGATTCTACAGGCCACCAAGGTTGAGCGTGTCCATGCCGAGAAGGCCTCTGTCCCGCGCGGCCTGGCGAAGAACCTGACCATGCTGCATCAGGAGCTGTCCAGCCACATGATGAAAGAAGAGCAGATCCTGTTCCCGATGATCAAACAGGGAATGGGCAGCCAGGCGATGGGGCCGATCAGCGTGATGGAAAGTGAGCATGACGACGCGGGTGAACTGGTGGAAGTGATCAAACACATCACCGATAACGTGACTCCACCGGCGGATGCCTGCACCACCTGGCGTGCCATGTATAACGGGATTAACGAGATGATCGACGATCTGATGGAACACATCAGCCTTGAGAATAACGTGCTGTTCCCACGGGCGCTGTCCGGGGAATAAAAAAGCCCGGTGGCGGCTTCGCCTTACCGGGCCTACAGCGACAGTGAAACGTAGGCCGGGTAAGCGCTAGCGCCACCCGGCACACAGCCGCACCAATGCTTAACGCACCCCTGCCATACGTTTCTTACCGATAAATATCCAGCCCAGCCCCAGTGCAATAAACCACAGCGGCGTGACGATCAGCGCCTGACGGGTATCTTCTTCGAGGGTCAGCAATACCAGCACGAACGCGAAGAATGCCATGCACACCCAGCACATCACCTTGCCCCACGGCATTTTGTAGATGGACTTCTCATGCAGCTGCGGACGCTGTTTGCGGTACACCAGATACGAGCACAGGATGATGGTCCAGACGAACATAAACAGGATCGCCGACACGGTGGTGATCATGGTGAAAGCGCCAATCACGCTTGGGTTCACGTAGAGCATCACCACGCCGCCCAGCAGGCAGATACAGGAGAAGGTCAACCCTTTCGCCGGAACGGCACGCTTAGAGAGCTTGGCAAACGCGCTCGGCGCTACACCTTCCTGCGCCAGACCAAACAACATGCGGCTGGTGGAGAACACGCCACTATTGGCGGATGAAGCCGCAGACGTCAGCACCACGAAGTTAATCAGGCTCGCCGCAGCAGGCAGACCCACCAGCACAAACAGCTCCACGAACGGGCTCTTGGTCGGCACGACCGAACTCCACGGCGTGACCGACATAATGACGATCAGCGCGAAGACGTAGAACATAATGATGCGGATTGGAATGGAGTTAATCGCGCGCGGCAGGGATTTCTCCGGATCTTTAGTTTCTGCAGCCGTTGTCCCGACCAGCTCAATCCCCACAAAGGCAAACACCGCAATCTGGAAACCGGCAAAGAAGCCGCTCAGCCCTTTCGGGAACCAGCCGCCGTCATTCCACAGATGGGTCACCGAGGCCTGAACGCCGCTCGGCGAGGTGAAGTGCGTCAGCACCATTACCAGACCGACCACAATCAGCCCGACAATAGCGACGATTTTGATCATCGCGAACCAGAACTCCATCTCACCGAACATCTTCACGGTGGCGAGGTTAAGGCTCAGCAGCAGGGCAATCACCGCCAGCGACGCAACCCAGTCGGAGAGTCCAGGGAACCAGAACTGCGCATAGGCCGTAATGGCGACGACGTCGGCCATCCCGGTGACCACCCAGCAGAACCAGTAGGTCCAGCCGGTGAAATAACCGGCCCACGGCCCTAACAGGTCGGAGGCAAAGTCGCTAAAGGATTTATATTCGAGATTCGAGAGCAGCAGCTCTCCCATTGCACGCATCACGAAAAAGAGCATAAAGCCGATGATCATATAGACGAATATGATTGACGGCCCGGCCAGACTGATGGTTTTGCCTGACCCCATAAACAGCCCGGTGCCAATAGCACCGCCGATGGCAATAAGCTGAATATGACGGTTTGTGAGATTACGCCGTAGTGACTGTTCAGACGGTGCCTCTTCGTCGGCAACGACTTTTACCTGATCTACCATGTGATTTATTCCTGTTGTAACTGCCTGTGTTGTTTAGGCTCTTCTGGCCCTTTATAACGTCGAAAAGCAACGGCCCTGATTTCAGGACTCATCGATATTAGGTAAGAATCGGCGGGATGAATACTATGATTTAAATATTATGTTAATAATATGTTTAAAGTGAGTGTCATATCACTCATACAGCGCGAAACAGCTCACAAAAATACACTCACCGGCTACATTTGCAAGATAATCTGTTGATTAGCGCGTAACTATAGGTTTTTTAACTCTTTTCCCCTCCCCGAACGAGGAGAGGAAAAAGAAAGCTCGCTTACAGAATTTCCAGCAGCTCGACTTCAAACACCAGGGTGCTGAATGGCGGGATGGACGCGCCAGCGCCACGCTCGCCATAGGCCAGGTTCTGCGGGATAGTCAGTTCCCATTTGGAGCCGACTGGCATCAGGGTCAGCGCTTCAATCCAGCCTGGGATCACGCCGTTGACCGGGAATTCTGCCGGTTCGCCGCGCGCGACGGAGCTGTCGAACACAGTGCCGTCGATCAGTTTACCGGTGTAGTGCACGCGAACGTGGTCAGTACGTGCCGGGATAGTGCCTTCGCCCTGGTTAATGACGCGGAACTGCAGGCCGGTTTCGGTGCTGTTCACGCCTTCGCGCTCGCGGTTTTCTTCCAGGAATTTAACGCCTTCTGCCGCCATCTCTTCAAAACGCGCGCGACGCACAACGTCAGCACGTTCGTGAATTTCGCGCAGCGCGCGGTGAACCACATCCACCGGAACCGCCGGGTGCTTACCTTCCAGCGCATCGGCGATACCCGCCACCAGCGCTTCAGGTAACAGACCCTGCAGGCCTGATTCGCTCAGCTGCTGGCCTACCTGCAAGCCGATACCGTAGCTTGCCTGCGCTTCGATTGTGTCAAAAGTCGGGGTGGTCATGGGTTTTCCTTCCATCACATTTAAAGTAGCGGGCAGCATAACAGCCACCCTCCATCCGGTAAAACTTTGTCTTATTGAAAGATGACAAATTGCGACGAAACAGAAACAATAGAGACTATCTGGATTATTCCCGAATATGTCACGGAAGCCGGCTTTGCTACGCCCATCAGTCAGTTAGCAAACTATACTTCTCGGGACAGGATAAAAGCGACGCGGAGCAGGAGGAAAGCCATGCCCGGGCCATTTGAATTAAAACCTACCCTGACGAAAATCTGGCATGCGCCAGACAACTTTCGCCTTATGGATCCGCTGCCGCCCCTGCACCGCAGAGGCATTATCATTGGGATGCTGCTGGTCATCATTGGTTTCTTGCTTCCGGGTGCTGACGAAAGCGAGACCTCGCCCGCGCGCCGGGATGCCGAGCTGGATATCCGCTCGCAATCGCAGCCGCAGTCAGACTCACAGCTGATGCCGACGCAGCGGGTTGCGCCGTCAAACGATCCGGGCCAGATGGCCCCCGTCGAACCGGAGCCTATCCAGGAGGAACAACCGCAGGAGCAGCAGGCTGCCGCCCCGGTACAATCCCAGCAGCAACCGCCGGGTATCGAGCAGCAGTGGCGTACCTATCGCGTAGAGCCGGGCAAAACGATGGCCCAGCTGTTCCGCGACCATAGCCTGCCGCCTACCGATGTCTACGCGATGGCGCAGGTCGAAGGCGCTGGCAAACCGTTGAGCAACCTGCAAAACGGCCAGATGGTGCAGATCCGCCAGAACGCGAGCGGCGTGGTGACGGGCCTGACGATTGACAGCGGTAATGGCCAGCAGGTGCTGTTTACCCGCCAGTCTGACGGCAGTTTCTTACGGGTTAAGTAGTCCGCTCACCGGGATGACAAGGCGGGCTTTTTGCTCTCCTTGTTAACCCACCAAATTCCGGAACAGACCAGTACCAGCGCAATCGCGTATTTGATATCCAGTATATTTTCCCCGAGGAAGATCGCGGACAGCACCGTTCCGGCCACCGGGACGACAAAGTTAAACGGCGCGATCATGCTGACGCGGTTGTACTTCAGCAACAAACTCCACAGCGCAAAGGCCACCGAAGAGAGCAGCGTCAGATAGCCCAGCACCGCCGCCGCTTTAACACTGTGTACTTCCAGCGTACCGCCTGTCACATAGCCCCCTACGACCAGCATCACACCGCCAATCGCCAGCTGCCAGCCGGTCATCACCATCGGGTCGACCGTCTGGGAAATGCGTTTCCCGTACAGCGTGGCGGCAGAGAGAATAAAGGCCGCCAGCACCACAAAACCATCGCCGTTCCAGACAAAATGGAAGTCCTGCAAGCCGCTGTTAAAGTTCACAAGCATCACACCCGCAAAACCGAGGATGCAGCCGAGGGCTTTGTTGTAGCTGATCCTGTCGTTCTGATAGATGAAGTGCGCCAGCATCACGCTAAAGAAGGTGGCGGTTGCGTTCATGATCGACCCTTTCGCACCCGTGGTATAGGCGAGGCCGATATAAAAGAAAGTGTACTGGATTGCCGTCTGCGTCAGGCCAAGCACCGTCAGCTGGCCAAACTGGCGCGAGGTGAGTCTGGCGATAGGTTTGCGCTGGGCGAGGGCAAACAGCAGCAACAGCAGGCCTGCAAAGACAAAGCGGTAACCGGCAAAAACGACCTTTGAGGGAATATCGTCGGTGGCAATTTGAAACAGTTCATAGCCGCTTTTGATCGCCGGATAGGAGCTGCCCCAGAGCAGGCAACAGAGCGTCGCGCTGGCATAGGCGATTTTTTTACGGGCAAAAACGGGTGTGGGCAGAACGGAGTCCATAGCAAATCTCAGAGATAAAATGGCGTTTCATTTTATTATCAGAGAATGCGACAGGAATAGCTACCATACAAGCTAAAAAGGCGAGGCGGGTCGCGTTAAAAAGCAAAACGCCGGCACAAGGCCGGCGCTTCGACGTGGTGACGAGTAATTACTTACTCAGCAACAACGTTAACAACCAGTTTCGCGAAGACTTCGCTGTGAACCTGGAAGTCCACTTCGTGCTCACCGGTGGTACGCAGAACGCCGTTCGGCAGACGAACTTCGCTCTTAGCCACTTCAACGCCAGCTGCAGTTACAGCGTCAGCGATGTCGCGGGTACCGATGGAACCGAACAGTTTACCTTCGTCGCCTGATTTAGACGCGATGGTAACGGTGCCCAGTGCGTTGATTGACTCAGCGCGAGCGTTAGCAGCAGTCAGAACGTCAGCCAGTTTGGCTTCCAGTTCAGCACGGCGTGCTTCGAAAAACTCTACGTTTTTCTTAGTAGCTGGAACAGCTTTACCCTGTGGTACCAGGAAGTTACG